>Ga0307510_10012359_pt1 | contig 10127 bp, 5 predicted proteins | sample 12_EM_MG_FD_207224 | JGI IMG/M metagenome (GOLD analysis project Ga0307510, IMG submission 207224) | Populus trichocarpa ectomycorrhiza microbial communities from riparian zone in the Pacific Northwest, United States - 12_EM | ecosystem: Host-associated > Plants > Roots > Unclassified | place...
ATTGGTATCGCAGATAATCCAGCTGACATGCTCACAAAATGTGTCTCAGGGATCAAGTTCCAACATTGTTTGGACTTGGTCAACATCTCTCGGTGTTGAGCACCTTCAGGGTGCAGCGCCATATGGTGCATTAGAGGCAGCATTGATTGATCACGAGGATTGAATGGAAAAATCTTGCCAAGGTGGAGATTTGTAGCAAATTGTCAACATTTGCAAATTGTCAACATTTTTCTCAACCACTATCAACCACCCTCTCCTCTAACCACTATATTTATGCTTCCCTTTCTCATGTAAACAGATTCAAGACAGAGAAAAAGAGACGAAAGAAGTGTGCAGAGCAAGTGTGGTGAGTGCAAGAGACGAGAGATTGCAGAGAGTGCAACTGTGAGAATGAGTATGCAGATTTGAGAGAGTGAGTGAGTGTAAGAGTGAAACACTGGGTTTTTTAGGATTGTACTGGGTTGAGTTGAGTGTTTGTATCATTCCTCCAATAATATACAATCTGCTGCCTCCGTGGACGTACCCGGTTTTGGGGAACCACGTAAAATCTGCTTGTTTGTGTTTTATTTGTGTTTGCTTTCGGTCCAGTATGCACAACAAAAATGACCTACTAAACATAGATTGAGTGATTATATCTCTGAGACCGAATCTTCAACCTCCAGAACAAGTTCCTTATCTTCATCCTTTAAAAGTGACAGATTCTCAAAGCATGCTTCCATTACGTAACAATCTAAAATAGCTAACATAGCCTTGCCACTAGAGCAAGACTACACCCTTGCCACGTGAGCAAGACTAGGGGATAACAACATGCTTTTGTTAGTGCAAAGTTTTAAACTACTTTTTAAGATTTAAAAAATAATTACTTAATTGCATTCATTTAATTAGAAAAAAAATAAAGATGATTAGATTTGAGTTTATGATTGCTTGGTTATAAAAGCTTCAATATTATATTATAAATCATCTTAATCTAAACAATTAAGCTAAAACTTCAAGAATGATTTTATATTAATTCTTTTACATGTATTATAATTAATTATATAATAAAATTGCATATATTTGTTTTTTAAATATTGTATATTATTCATTGTATGACCAAGTTATATATTGTGTTAGGGAGTTATTCATGTTCAAGGAGAAACATATCTTTTTGTATTTATTGAACCAGTGTGTATAAATACTTAATGTATAATAATGGATACACCTTCGATCTAAAAGTCTAAACTAATGGGTTATAAATCCATCTTATACATAATTACCTTACAAATTTTATTCATTTACAATATGGGATATTTACAACTCACCGTGTGCACCCAACAAATCTTCCCTTCTCATATGAGTCCTGTCTATTATAACATAACTCCTCTTCTAATAAAAATATTTAACAATTTGATTGAAACATCTAAGAGCTTAAAGCCTAGCTTTTTTTGCTTAACTATAAGGAAGTAGACAAAGCCATAAAAGCCTAACCATAATTTTCACTCATTCCAAACTGATGAGGCTACAAAAATCACGGGGAATATTCTGGAAGGAATTATTCCTAAAGACCGTTGCATCATTCACAGTGTGTTCTACGACCTTTACTTTCAGACTGTATTGGCTTCATTTTTAATAGATATCTTCAGGGGTTGTAAATCTTCTCTTGAATGAATACTTGCACAAAGTCCCTTAGAGACCCCTGTGGGGGTGTTATTGGGTGACCCTCTGAAGATCAAGTCAGTACGAGGTATTTTTTATGATAGAAAAACATTAATGAAGGTATTAATGAGCTTTTATAAAGATAGAGAAGAAGATGTAGATGTAACGAAAGAAGAGAAGGAATGTGTTTATGTCTAAGAGCATAAGATTTTGAACCTTCTTTCTGTGTACTCAAGCTTCCTTTTATATTACCTGTCTTGATTTGCTTCATATGATACGAGGGGTAGAGATGTAATCTCGTAATGGTAGAATAATATTATTCTACTGTTGATGCCATCACATCTCATTAATATAAGCATGAACTGCTTGTTCGTAATTAATGGGATGTGATGGGTATCATAATCACTAGCCTAGGCCCAGAGTAGGGGAGGCTTATAGTGGGGTCACTTTTCAACTATACGCGAACTCAAGTGTATTTGGTTCAGCAGTACACCGAACCCAATAGGAGTTGGGTTCAGCATTACGCTGAACCCAAGAGGAATTGGGTTCAATTGTACGCTGAACCCATGTGTATGTGGTTTCAGCTTGTACGCTGAACCTAGATGTATTTAAGTTCAGTAGTACTCCGAACCCACTAGGAGTTGGGTTCAGCTGTACGCTAAACCCACGTGTGGTTGAGTTCAATTGTAGGATGAATCCAAGAGGAGTTGGGCGTGGACGCATCGTAGTCCAACTTAAATTTAGGCACGAGCGTACTCTGGCCCAATACAAGATTGGGCGTGGAGAAAACATAACCCAATTTTGGGTTATGGCTTTTGTGTGATGGTCTTTAAATGTGTGAGGTTTTTAAAAAAACATGTCTCATCACAAACCGAATCATTGACTTTGATACTAATTTGTTAGAGAGCTACCAGTGTTTGAGAAGACATATGAGTGCTTGTATCTACATTCAACCTACGTATATAATAATGGATCCATATTATATATAAGCACCTTATGTTTGTAAAGGATCCATATTATATATAAGCACCTTAAGTTTTCTATTTCTTTTCAATATGAAATATTTACCATGTCAAATTTTACCCTTGGTTTGACTTGGTGAAAGGCTTGGGTCACCAAATCAACCCACTTTGTGTTTTTTAATGAATAACAAAAAATTACGTCATTTTGAATTGTTTTTTGGTATTAAAGAATTGACTTGATTGATTTTAAATTGAGTTAGGCCACATCGATCAAGTCTTCCATATTTAACTCAATTGATTAGATCTACCGAGGTCAATATTTGATTGGTTTAATCATAATGATAAAACCTGACCGGGCCTTGCGGGTTAACTTGGGACTCGGGTGACCCAGGATCTTGGCTTGGTTTCAAATCACAAAAAACTAGGCTTACAATTGGTATGGAAAAACCTAGTCGACTCATCAGGTCAACCTGAAACCCGGGTGACTTGGTGTAAGGGTGATACCTAATTTTATTTTAACAATTTTTTTTATTTTTTTAATAAATTCAAAAAATATAAAGTTAATTTATGAATATTTAGCCTCACATATCCTTTTTATAGCTTACATTGTTTCTTACCTTTTCATTATGGGATAACTATACTACAATTCATATTATTTTTTTATAGCCTCCATCCACATGTATTGTTTTTGGATTTTTTGATGTGGGATAACTATGTATGGCTATATCAATTCAGATTGTTTCTTAATTTTTTGATGTTGAATAACTATATATAACCTACATCCATATGGATTATTTCTTAAGTTTTTGATGTGGGATAAATATATTATACTTCACTTTTCTTTTTATAGTTTATATCCACATGAATTATTTATTAACTTTTCAATTTGAGATAATTATACTACAATTCACATTTTTATATATATAGCTTACATCTACATGTATTATTTCAAAACTTTTTCATGTTGGATATTAAAACCTCAAACATATTTTTTTTTCCCAGGTTCCCTAGGTTAACCCATGTAACTTAGTACCTGACCTCTTGGTCGGGTCAATCCTCGGGTCGAGTTTAACAACTATGTGTTTAATGTTAAATCTAACCTGGTTTAAACTCCAGATCAACCTATTTAGATCGAGCTAGATTTAATAATTATTTTTACCACTCATATGTACATCCAACATATTAAATCACAAATCATTCTTACATTTTAGAAATGTGTGTTGTCTTAAGTGTAAGTTTATTATGATTTATTAGAACTCGTGTTTAATTACCTAATATTAATTTCTAAATGTGACACATTGTCTTAATCATAAATTTGACACATTGCTATAACCCTTAGAGCATCCGAAGAGACATGGCCAGAACTATTCCCATCTCGTATCACCATATATATGCAAGGGGAATAATTAAACATATATATACAAGCAATGATGTAAGAATTTTGATTAAGAATGCATGTTATATATTTTCATGGATCCTAATTTTCCAATAATCTTTCGTGTTTTCCTTTTGTGTTCATATTGGTCTCAAGTGCTTGCTAGCCTGAAGTTGACAAAGAGTGCTATATGAACAGTAAAATCATCACCACAAAACCTAACATGATTAAATTCTCTACCTTATTTCATGTTCTTTCATGAAGATGTCTCTGAATGCACATTTACATATTGCCCGAAACCAACTGAAAACATTCATGATTGATAAGTGAATATGTCCCCCACTACCCTGTCTGAATGCTTGATTCTTCTGTGGTTTAAGAAAATGTGAATTAAAAGCTTGATATATATGCATTATGCATCACAAGACCTTATTCACTGAAGATCCAGTGACATGAAGTAAAGCCAACTTCTTGTCGCATGTCCTTTATGTGACCACAAGCTAGTAAACATAAGATTATAATAATTAATGTTCATATTGAATCATTTTACATGTAATCTTTTCCCATTTTACAAAGTGGAGTAGTTTTCTAGCATTCACCATCCTTTCCAGCATGGGTTCTTGTAAAATACTATAAAATATGAATAATAATACTGTTGGAAGTAGTTTTTCAAAGTATTTTGACATGGAAAACACCAAGTTGATTTTTCTTTCCAAATATTTACTAATAATTTTGATAACCTCTCATATTGAAACTATTAAAAAAAGAAAAAAAAATATTTTTCAATCTAAATACATTTTTAAAAACACCTAAACTACAACATCAAATGGAGCTACTGTTTGGAAATACATAAAAGAATATCAAAATATGTACACACACACACACACACACACACACATTTGCTTTTCTTTGTCACATCTAATCAATTAATGCTTCATATATTAGTAGTCTCGTAGTCTGACTTATTGTTAAAAAAAAAATCAGGCTATCTGCTTAGGTTTTTAGGGCACATAATGAGGAACATTTTAGAGTGGATTTTGTGAAAGATTAATTAATTGATTAAGCAAAATCGCAGTTGGATTATGGGAATGCATCAGCCTAATAGGCATCATCAATCAGGAAACGTATCCCACTTCCAATATTAAATAAAATAAAATAATGGGGCATAAAGTTAACTTTTTCCCTTTATATATATGTGTCTGTGTGTCTCTGTGTGTGTGTGTGTGTGTGTTATGGTGTCTTTTTTAATTGATAGATGCTGGTTGATAATTGGAATGGTTTATTATAGTGTTTAACAATTAGACAACTAAGATATTATTAATGTCTTTCTTGATATATATTTTTTTAAATTTTGGCTGACATCATCAAAAATATCATTCTAGGTTAGTTCTTATGCCATGCATGAATTGAGAGAGCATATTCTTATGCACGATACTATAATTAATTCCATACATTAAAGCAAAATCTCATGTTTACTTGTCCTAAATCTGATTTCATCAAGTGGAAATTATATATGTTTGTGTGTTGTTGATAAGGTTGCATGTCATAGTTCCATTGACAACTTTTAATACATCTCTTCTTTACATATGATCTGTTCGCATGATCTTGGACCGTTGAAGGAGACCTTACTAATTTCTCCTACAGAGGAGAAACTATTGCAAAGAGTATATGATATAATTGTTTCTCATGTTTATATTGATTCGAATGGTGGTATATATTACGGAATAGTATTTTTAACTATTATGTACTAATATAAAGCTAGGATTAAGGCTGACCCATGTATCATGGAGTTTTATTTATAGTAAATACAATCCCTATAAATATTCTCCAATTAACTCCTCTTCCTTAAATTGATGCATAGTTATCTTTAATCTTCAATATCCAACTTGTAAAGTGAGTTTTAGAGGATTTTAGTAGAGACTGTCTTTGATTGTTAATTTATATGCTAGCTAATTGGTTTTTAAATTTTACAATTGAGAACTGGATTATCTTAACTTGAAGTTTTTCCTTAATGAAATGTCGATTCACCTCAACATGTTTTATATGGTCATATTGAACTAGATTATAAGCTAATTCTATGTATGCATTCTTGTTGTAAAAAAGTCACATCCTATCATTTGGTGTGTAACTAATTTTCATGAATACCTCCTTCAACCATAAGAGCTCACAGAATCTCTTGGTCATTTTTTTGAACTCAACTTTTGTACTAGATAATGCTGCTATCTTTTGCTTCTTACTTCTCCATGTAATTAGGTCATTTCCTATAAAGATGAAATAACTTGATATAAATCTCAAGTGATGCTTCCTTCCTAATTTACATCTATATATCCATCAATGTTCAAGTGCTTGTTTTTTTTATAACACAAGCCTTTTAACAAGTGTTGATTTCAAGTATCAGAGAATCTAATCTATTTGTTTGTATGTTTTTTCACTTGAATTATCTATAAACTAACTCATCAGGCTTATAGTATAAGCTATATCCAAAAATGTATGAGATAAGTACATCGGTTTCTAACTAATTGTTAATGCCTTTCTTTATTAGTGAAAGTGAAAACTTGATATGGGTATTCTTTAAGACTATAATTTGTATGATTGGAGTGTCAACTAGTTTACAATCTAGCACCTATTTTGAAACTAAGTCCACCATATACATTCTTTATAATAGGAAGATACCTCTTGCTAATCCAGCTACCTCAATGCCTATAAAATGTTTCAATCTCCTAAGATTCTTTAATTCGAATTTAGTTGCCATTTTTTTTTATTCTCAAAATATCTTCGTATCGTTGACTATAATTATCATATCATCAATATGAATTATCAAGGTCATTACCTTCCCTTTCCTGTTTGAGAAACAAGGTATGATCTAAATTGCTTTGTTTGAATCCATGTTTCTTTATAGTTGAACTAAAGCGTCTAAACCATGCACAAGGTGATTTTTTGAACCTATACATAACTTTTTGCAACTTATACATTAATCTAATTTGTGAGCCTGTAGTGCATCAAGGTGGAATGTACATATAAACTTGTTTTTCTATCTCCATAGAGTAAAGTGTTTTTGACATTGAACTGATGTAATTGGTAATCCAAATTTACTGCTACAAAATATCAAAACCCTGATTGTATTCAATTTCACAATTAGAGATAACTTCTTTTAGTATTTTATGTCATATGTTTGAGTATACTCTTTTATCACGAGTGTTTCTTTGTATATTTTAATATTTCCATCTACCTTATGTTTGGTAAAAAAAAGAACATTTTGCAACCTAGAGGTTTTCTTTTCCCCATGAGGGGGAATAAAAATCCACATTTGATTTTTCTATAATGCCTCCATTTCTACCATTATTGATTTAGTCCATTCTGGTTTCAATAGATCTTCTTGTAGCTTTTTAGGAACCTATATAGATGACAACAAGTGTACAAAAGCTTAAAATAGTTCTAATAGCTTCTATAATGATACATGACAATTGCAAACTTTTATTTTTCTGCCATGTGCCTTTAAGAATATTGATTTGGTGGTTTCTCATTATTATACTTGAAAGGTAATCTATATCCGGTAGAAGTATCTATTTTATTGATAGGTGAAGTGGATTGTATTAACTCAAGAATATTATTAGGAGATTATCTTTTTGGTATTCTTGAAGATATTCATGTATCTTCAACCTATAGTTGGATTGTTACATACCTAAAAAAACTATAAAGAACAACATATGGATCAAATTTTATACGTTGATTTTTATGAATAAAAACAAAAACATCACAATAACAAAATATGAGGAGTATATATTAAGATAGATTGTATCGTTATGACTATTTCTTCATTCTAGTAATAGCATAGCATATAATCTTTGATAAGGCATGCTCTAGATGTTTCATAGATATGTTTGTTCTTTCTTTCTATATTTCCATGCTGCTAAGGTGTTTGAATACAAGATGTTTTATGAAGGAAAGCATTTGTCTGAAAGTACTTGTGAAATTCATAGTTATCATACTCTCTTACATTATTAATGTGAATAATTTGAACATTAGTTGCAAATTAATTTTGATCCGTTGTATGAAAAATCTTGAAATTACTAAATTCTTCATGTTTATTTCTCAATAAATAAAGGTGAGGGTCCTCGAATATCAAACTGAATCAAGTAAAATGGTATATTACCTGTATTAAAGCCTAAAGAATACATGTATCACATTTAAAGTCTGAATCTTTCAACAACAAAAAAAAACTAGAAAATAAATGCTTTAAATAGTTAGATGATGGATGCCCTAATCAAAGGTTCCATAACCATATATGTCTCTTCTTGACTCGTGTTAAGTCTTGTATATTTTTGCCTTGCTGGTATTGAAATCATCCACAAAATATAGTGTCTCTCTTTTGATACCTTACAAAACCACCTACACCCAAAACCAGTAGCTCCATGGCAAAACCAACTAGGTTTTAGCCTATTAGAACCCTAGCCAACCCATCTAGAAGACCTAAATTTGCCTATAAAATAAGGGGTTGAATAATATAGAGGGAAGGAGGAAAAACAGAGAAAAATATAGGGAAAGAGGTGAAAGAAAAGAATAAAAGAGAAACTTAGGCTAAGGTGCAAGAGTCCTATCTAGAAAGTTTTTGAAGCTTTAACTCTGATCTAGGAGGTCTGAAAACAAGAAGAAAGGCAGGCAACACCAAGAATTAATTCAGATTTGGATTTTCAAAGCTAAGAAGGTATACACATTCAAACCTAGAAAATAGACTCTATGAGGCTTGTTGGATCCTTCTTTTATGTTCAATATGAAGTCTTGAATGCCTTGATATGCTCTTGCTTGTTTTTCTGCCATTTCATTACATGAAACCTTGGTTTAATGGATGTCAAAGGTGGCAGCAAATAAGAAGGGGCATTTTCTATTAATAAAAGGATAGCCCCTACTTCTAAGTAGTTGGTTCGACCTTTTGAAGTGAAAATGGTCAGATTTTAAAGCTCATTATGTTAAATATTGATTACTATTTTGAGTTAGTAGCATTTAAGATTGAAAATCAATGCTTTTTTTTTTAGTTCTTGTGTTGTTTTGTTGTTTCTTTGTCCATAATAATGTTCCTCACTACTAATATGGTCTGTTAGGATAAGAAGGATACGTTTTAGAGGCCAAAAAAGGCTATTCTGGGTGCATTTACTCTTTAGGGTTTCTAGTTTGCTTTTTTATGGGTTTTAGGCAGATTCATTTGTTGAATCTTGCCTTAGGTGCTAGTTTCAAAGCTTGTTTGGTTTTGTTTCTGATTCCCATAGGTTTGCCCATCATCGTTGATAAGTAATCTAGAAGTTTTTTTTTTCATCAATAACAACTTTTAATAGATTTAAATTCTAGGGTTTTTGTTTCGAACCGAAACCTATTTTGGCAAAAATAGCGTGATTTTGATGATCATTAGAACAAATGAACTCTTGATTATTGATTTGTGGAGGATTATGAAAAAAAACATCCATTCCTTTGTTCGAAATTTGCTCTAGATTGAGAATTACATTTTGTGAGGAGACAGAACATTCATCTATTTTTTTTTGTCTTTACTATTTTGATCCATTTTGATTGAAATTTTTTTAAGTTTTCATGTTTTTGCCACTTTTGATCTGTTTCGGTTGTGTTTTCTTTTCATCGATTTTTTTTAAGTTGACTCGATCGGGTTAACCCGGCCATTTCAACCAGGCCGAGTCTGCCCGACCCGACTGAAAGAATAAAATAATAAATAAAGGATAAATAAAAAAGAAAAAAAATATAAAATCAAAATTTTCTTTTCTTTTCTTTAGTTTTTTTGGGTTTTAAGATGTGTTTAGGAAAACTCCTTTTAAACTCTCAGGATTGTTTTTTATTTTCAAGAAACCTACAAATAAAAAAAAATTAGTTTGTGTATTGCATATGGTCAAATCTCTCAAAAAAATAAAGTAAAAAACATATTGTTTAGTATCTTCATACGAAAATAGATATGTGTGTGTGTGTGTGTTTTGACATGCATTTTAGGATTTAATAATTAATTTATTAAATTCATGATAATTTGGCTAGTATTTTAATAAATCACCTTCTTTAATTCATGACAACTAATGGTTAAAAATCTGGGTATAGAACGCTAGACCTACAAGTGAGGTTGATATTTGAAATATCAGGAGTTCACCATAAAATTTTCAAAG
>Ga0307510_10012360_pt1 | contig 10127 bp, 11 predicted proteins | sample 12_EM_MG_FD_207224 | JGI IMG/M metagenome (GOLD analysis project Ga0307510, IMG submission 207224) | Populus trichocarpa ectomycorrhiza microbial communities from riparian zone in the Pacific Northwest, United States - 12_EM | ecosystem: Host-associated > Plants > Roots > Unclassified | place...
AATGCGAGTTCAATCATCAAGACCGGTCAAATGCTGCGAGTCGACGGTAGTACCGGCGAAGTCGTGATCCTGCCCTAATTCGTAAGGGAGGCGAGCCGTTACGTTCGGCTCGCCTCCGGATTGGTCCGATGCTGACAAAAACACTGACAAGAACAATCGCGGAAGGACGATACGATGCGGTATGGCGCGCTTCGGAGCGCTACCAGCGTGCCCGCAAGAACGACATCCACATTCCGTTGTCCTTTGCCTTTGCGTGCCGGTTGCTGGAGCAGTACGCCGAGGCCGACCAGGACATCGTATTGCTCGCGACACTGCTTCACGACATCGGTTGGTGGGCGATCGACGCCAAGGACATTTTCGAGCGCGGTTTCGGTCCCGACATGATGCAGTCCGACGTTCGGTTTCTTCACGAGAGGGAAGGCGTCAGGCTTTCGCGCGAGATACTCGCGGCAACAGGCGGCTGGTCCGAACATGTCATCGCGTCGGTCGGCGAAATCATCGACGGGCACGATACCCGGCCTTATCCGCGTTCGCTCAACGACCGGCTGATGCGGGATGCCGACAAGCTTTGGCGCTTCACGGTCCCCGGCGTTGCAATCGCCTGTGACTGGTTCAAGCTTACCCCGCGCGACTATGCCGATCGCTTGCAGGAAGACATCCTGCCGAAACTCGAGACCGAACTGGGTCGGCAACTCGCGGAAGCCGAATTGGCGAGTACGCGCGCGGCCCTGATGATGCATGTGCTCTGACCTGCCAGCGGATGCTATCGGCAGCCAATATTGATCCTGTTCTGAGGGTAGGAGGTCGCGACGATGTCTGGCGTTATTCTGCCTCGTGACGTTGCGTTGTGGCGCGCTGCCTGCCCCTATCTCGACGTTCGTTCAAATGACGAGCACACATTGTTTTCTTACCGCCTCGGCAAGGGGCTGTTGCGCTTCCATCCCGAGGCGCGCGGGGAAATCGTGTTACCGGCGATCGTTCTCCACGACGTCGGCTGGAAGATGTTTCCGGAGGAAATGCTCGCGCAAGCCGTTGGGCCGAACGCGAAACACCCCGAATTGCAACGCGCGCACGAGATCGAAGGCGCCCGTATTGCGCGCGACGTGCTCGAACGTCTTGCCATTCCCCAGGTTCCGATCGAGCCGGTGATCGCCATCATCGACGGCCATGATACGCGCAAGGAAGCGATTTCGCTGGAGGACGCGTTGATGAAGGACGCCGACAAGCTTTGGCGGTTCACTCCGCATGGCATCGCTACCATCGGTTCCTGGTTTGCGATGGGGGACGTTGAGACCGTTGCGATGCTCGAAAGCTACGTCATGCCTTCGTTGCTGACGCCGGCGGGAAGGATGATGGCTGAAGCGCTGCTGGCGACGGGCGAAACCTCGGCCTGGATGACCAAATTGCCCGCCGAACAGCGGATCGGTCCATCATGACAACGCTCGGCTTCGACGGAAACCGGGTCGTGATCACCGGTGCGGCCGGTGGCTTGGGGCGGGCCTTTGCGCTCGCCTTCGCTGCGGCAGGTGCACGCGTGCTTGCGACCGACGTCAACGCGCCCGGCCTGAGCGAAACGGCGGAACTCTCCGCTACGTCGGGCCAGCCGGTGGAGACAGCGATTGTCGACGTCACGTCACAGAATTCTCTCGCCGCCATGACCGCGATGGCGGAGCAGCGCTGGGGCGGAATTGACATCTTGGTAAATAACGCCGCGATCTATGCGTCTCTCACTCGTACGCCATTCGAGGAGATTTCAGAAGGCGAGTGGGATCGCGTGATGGCGGTCAATGTGAAGGGGGCCTGGATGGCCACCAAGGCCGTGGCGCCGCTGATGAAACGACAGCGGGCCGGCGCGATCGTGAATGTCTCGTCAGCCACGGTCATGAGTGGCTCGACGCTCTGGCTCCACTACGTCACTTCAAAAGGCGCGCTCATCGCGATGACGCGTGCACTCGCCCGCGAATTGGGTGACCACGGAATTCGGGTCAACGCCATCGCACCTGGCTTCACGCTCACCGAGGCCAGTCTCTCGCTGGTCGAGAACGCCGCCGAATATGGTGTCGCCAGGGGTGCGCTGAAGCGGGCCGGGACCACGGAAGACATGGTCGGTGCCACGCTTTTTCTGGCGTCGAGCGGCGCTTCCTTCATCAGCGGTCAGACCATCGTGGTCGACGGCGGTCGTCAGTTTCTTTAACGTTCGGAGCGCGTTTCAAATGCCCAGCATCATCTTCGTCGAAGCCAACGGCAATCGAAAGCCGGTGGACGCACATGCCGGAGAAAGCGGGATGCAGGCAGCCATCAGGGGCGGCGTCGCGGGCATCGTCGGTGAATGTGGCGGATCCTGCATGTGCGCGACGTGTCATGTGCATGTCGACCCGGCATGGGTTGAGCTGACAGGCGAAGCCGGAGAGATCGAACGCGAGACACTCGACTTTGTCGCCTCGAATGTCGGTTCGACCAGCCGATTGGCTTGTCAGATAGCTATGGCAGACAGTCTTGATGGCCTGGTTCTCCATGTCGCGACGGGATTGGGGTGATCAGCGGCCATGACGCTGCGATGCCAGCGACCGGCTTTCGGTGGCAGCTGCCAGGTTGAGCATCATATCGGAGAAGCGTTCGCCTTGAACCAGGACATGATCACGTAGCCGCCTTGCCGCCAGCTCTTCGTTTCCCTGCCGGATCGCCTCCATGATGCCGGCATGTTCGGCAAGCGACTGACCGAGACGATTGCGCGCTCGCAACTGAACGCGACGGTACGCGCTCAGTCGCTTGTGAAGGGTGAGCGCTTGTTCGGCGAGGAACGTGTTGCGGCTCGCGCGGTAGATCGCCTCGTGGAATGTTCTGTTCGCAACGTAGTAGGCTTCCGGATCACCGCTGGCCGCGACATCGACGCATGCAAGATGCGCGGCTTCGATCAGCCGGTCGTCCTCGGCGGTCAGCCTGCGCGCTGCCAAGGTGCCGCACGCGGCTTCCAGTTCCGCCATTGTCTCGAACATTTCGATGAGACGCTGAGGCGACGGTACGCTCACGATCGCGCCTCGTCGGGGCCTGACCTCTATGAAGCCTTCCGCGCCAAGCTGAAGCAGCGCCTCCCGAATCGGCGTGCGCGAAACCCCAAATCGCTCCGCCAGGGAAGCCTCGTCAAGGCGGTCACCTGGCACAAATTCTCCAGCGATAACAGCGTCTTCGATGGCCTGCTTGAGCGTGAAGGTCTGGCTCATGGGGTACTCCGCCCCGATTATACAAAAAACTTGACAGCGCATGCAATATACGTGAGTAGATAAATTGTATGCAATTTGTGAGATTGGAAATGCAATCCAACGCATCAACCCGGAGGGAAAACATGAAAATCACGCGACGGGACCTACTGGCTTATGCGGCTGCGGCACCCGCAATCCTGAAATTCGGACCCGCGAGCGCGGCAGCCGCGCTGAAGATCTCGCATCAGTTTCCCGACGGCAGCGCGCTCCAGGGCGATTTCAGAGACAAGCTTTGCCGCAAGTTTGCCGAGACCATCGCCCAGCGCAGTGGCGGACAACTGACGGCGCAGGTCTATCCGGGTTCGTCGTTGATGAAGACGAACTCGCAGGTATCCGCGCTTCGCAAGGGTGCGTTGGATTTCAGCCTGATCCCGCTCTCCTATGCCGGCGGCGACCTGCCGGAGCTGAACATCGGGTTGATGCCGGGCCTGGTCCCCACTTACGCCGAGGGGCTCGGCTGGAAATCAAAACCGATCGGCCAGGAACTGACGAAATTCTTAGGGGACAAAGGCATCATCATCGTCACCTGGATTTGGCAGGCTGGCGGCGTCGCCAGCCGCAGCCGTCCACTGGTTGAGCCCGGCGATGCCAAGGGCATGAAGGTGCGCGGTGGATCCAGGGAAATGGATCTCGTGCTCCAGGCGGCGGGTGCGGCCGTGCTCTCGCTGCCGTCCAACGAACTTTATGCCGCGATGCAGACCGGCGCCTGCGATGCGGCGCTGACGTCGTCGACCAGCCTGATCTCGTTCCGGCTCGAAGAACTCGCCAAACATCTGACGACGGGACGCGCAAAGAGCTACTGGTTCATGTTCGAGCCATTGCTGATGTCGAAGGCGGTGTTCGATCAGCTCCCGAAGGCGCAGCAGGACATCGTGATGGCGGTCGGCGCCGAGCTCGAAGAGTTCGGCAAGGCGGCGGCTGTCGTCGACGACATCAGGGTCGCCGATGTCTACGAGAAGGCGGGCGCCAAGGTCTATGACCTCGATACATCGACCATTCGCGAATGGCGTGCGATCGCCCGCGATACGGCCTGGAAAGACTATGCCAACAAGAGCGAAAACTGCGCGCGCTTGCTGAAGCTGGCAATGGATTCCGGCGCATGACCGTCCATGGGCTTGAAATCGAAACAGCGCGCGCGACCGCTACGGCGGGTTCGTCCCTGATCAACAGCGCCGAAAGGGCGATGCTGCTGCTCAATGGCCTTATCGTGGCCTTCGCCTCGATCGCGCTGGTTCTTGCCGGTCTCGTGCTGAGCTACAGCGTGGCGGCGCGCTATTTCTTCAATGCCGCGACCTACTGGCAGGACGAAGCCGCCGTCTTCCTGTTGGTCGGAAGCACCTTCATGTCGGCGGCCTATGTGCAGTCGAAGCGCGGGCATATCGGCATCGAGGCGATCGTCGGCCTGCTTCCGAAGCGCGTCAATCAAGTCCGATCGATCATTGTGGACGTGATTGGCTTTCTGTTTTGCACCTTCTTCGCCTGGAAATCCTGGACCTTATTCCACGAGGCCTGGGTGGACGGCCAGGTTTCCCCGTCGACATGGGCGCCGCCGCAATGGATTCCGTATTCCTTCATGGCGTTCGGAATGAGCCTGATGTCGATCCAGTTGCTGTTGCAGGTCGCGATCGCGCTCGATGGCCGGAGGTCCCAATGAATACGCTCGCGATTGGCCTGCTCTACGGCGGTGCGACGCTGACGGTGATGGCCTCCGGCATGCCGATCGCGCTCGCCCTTGGCGCCGTGGCCGTTACCTTCATGTATTTCTTCATGCCGGCAGCGTCGCTCGATACGGTCACGCAGAATGTCTATGAGGAGATGGCCTCGATCACGCTGCTCGCCATCCCGCTCTTCATCCTGAAGGGCGCGGCGATCGGCAAATCCAAGGCGGGGCAGGACCTCTACTCGGCGCTGCATGTCTGGATGAACCGCATCCCGGGCGGGCTCGGCATCGCCAACGTCTTCGCATGCGCGCTGTTTGCGGCCATGGCCGGCTCCTCGCCGGCGACATGCTCGGCGATCGGTTCCGCGGGCATTCCCGAAATGAGAAAGCGCGGCTATTCGGGCGGATTCGCCGCCGGAATTATCGCGGCCGGCGGCACGCTCGGGATTCTACTGCCGCCCTCGATCACCATGATTCTCTATGCTGTGGCGGCCGAACAATCTCTCGGTAGGCTGTTCCTGGCCGGCATCGGTCCCGGTCTGCTGCTGGTCGTGCTGTTCGCCGGCTATGCGGTCATCAACTTTAGGCGGGAGCTCGATGCCGCGAAGCTGGCGTATCAGGCCAGCGGAAACGAACACCCGATTCTGCGCAGCGAAGACTTCACGGTCGCGCAGAAATTCAGCGCGCTGCCGCGTGTCCTGCCCTTTGTCGTGCTGCTCAGTGGGGTGATGTTTGCGCTCTACGGCGGCTACGCGACGCCTTCGGAGACCGCGGGCCTTGGCGGGATTCTGGCGCTCGTCCTGATCGCCGTCATCTATCAGGTGTGGCGGCCGTCCGATCTCGCGCCGATCCTCACCTCGACGCTGCGCGAGTCGACGATGCTGATGCTCATCATCGGCATGTCGCTGCTTTACTCCTATGTGATGAGCTACCTGCACATCAGCCAATCGGCCGCGCAGGCGATCGTCGCCATGCAGCTTTCCAAATGGGTGTTGCTGGTTGCCATCCTCGGGCTCGTCATCGTCCTCGGATTCTTTCTGCCGCCGGTCTCCATCATCCTGATGATGGCGCCGATCATCCTGCCGCCGCTCAAGGAGGCCGGATTCGATCTTATCTGGTTCGGCGTCGTCATGACGATCGTGATGGAGATGGGTCTGATTCATCCCCCCGTGGGCCTCAACATCTTCGTCATCAGGAACATCGCGCCCGACATCCCGCTCGGTGACGTGATCTGGGGAACCGTACCCTTCGTCATCCTGATGGCCTTGGCCGTTCTGCTGCTGTGTTTCGTGCCCGGTATTTCGACGGGGTTGCCCGATCTGGTGATGGGAGCCGCGGTCGCGCGCTGATCGAGGGAGATGTGAAAATGAGCAGGACCAATCCGATGCCCCGCGGCCTTGGCGGCGCCCCCGAATTCTTCAACGGTTTGATCGAGACCCTGACCGAACGGGGAAGGGCGCTGTTGCGGAGGAACGGATCACCGTCGGAATCACCGCGGCTGGAACTGGCGGCGATGGGAGAGATGTTGCTTTCCCGCCGGGGCGAGGCCTCCGGCGTCGCCCTCGCGCAGAGCCTGCTCAACGGCTTTCAGGCCGCTGGTGTCCCCGAGCGGGTGGCGTTCCTCAAATCGCTGGTCGATCGATTTGGCCCGGACCGGCGAAGGGTCGAACTGGCGATCGAAGCGCTGCGCGCGGACGATGGGCGCCGAGCCCTCGACAATTTGCACGCCGCCGCCGAACCGCGCCGGCAAGAGCTGATCCGGCGCCTCAACCTCGCCCCCGGTGGAACCGCCGCACTGGTTCAGATGCGCGAGCAACTGCTCGGCTTTCTCAGGGACGATCAGGACCTTCAGACGATCGACGCCGATTTCGTCCATCTCTTCAGCTCCTGGTTCAATCGGGGATTTCTCGTGCTGCGGCCGATCGACTGGACGACGCCTGCGAATATTCTCGAAAAGATCATCCGCTATGAAGCCGTTCACGCCATCAGGGACTGGAACGATCTTCGCAACCGCCTCGAGCCTGACGACCGCCGTTGTTACGGCTTCTTTCACCCGCAACTCGTCGATGAACCGTTGATCTTCGTTGAGGTCGCCTTGACGAAGGAAATTCCCGCTGCCATTGGGCCGCTGCTGGACCTATCGCGTAAGCCGATCGCCGCAACCGAGGCGACGACGGCCGTGTTCTATTCGATCTCCAACACGCAGAAGGGGCTCGGCGGCGTTTCGTTCGGCAATTTCCTGATCAAGCAGGTTGTCCAGGATCTCGCGCGTGAACTGCAGGGCCTCAAGACGTTCGTCACGCTCTCGCCGGTTCCGGGTTTCGCGGCCTGGCTCGCCCGCGAGCGCAAGACGGAGCAGTCGCGCGCGCTCGACCATGCCGCCAAGGAGCAACTCCGGCTTCTCGACACGCCGGACTGGCACAAGCCCGGCGAGTCTCTCGACGCCTTGCGTGAAGTGCTGCTGGCGGCCGCGGCCTTCTACTTTCTGAAGGCCAAGACGCCGACCGGTCGTCCGATTGATCCCGTTGCGCGCTTCCACCTCGGAAATGGCGCCCGCCTGGAGCAGTTGAACTTCCTTGGCGACGTGTCGCCAAACGGCCTGAAGCAATCGCATGGCCTGATGGTGAACTATTTGTATTCGATCGGCGAAATCGAAAAGAACCACGAGGTTTTTGCCGAGAGCGGGCAGGTCGTGGCTTCCGCCGAGGTGAAACGGACGCTGCGCGCCGACCTGGCGTCCAGCGATCTCGTGCCGGCACGCTAGCACGCAAGTTCAGGGACTTTAACCAAGTGACTTCAAACGGTGTATCGAGATGAATGCAAACCTCTATGAACGGCTCGTCGGCTCGACCGAAAATGGCGAGCAGGCAGCCATCGAAATGCCGGATGGTATCAGCTATTCCTATTCCGACCTGGTCGCGTTGTCGGCACGGATCGCCAACGTTCTGGTGGCCAGGGGTGTGAAGCCCGGCGACCGGGTGGCCGCAAAGGTCGAGAAATCCTTCACAGCACTGGTGCTCTACCTCGCAACGCTTCGCGCCGGCGCGGTCTATTTGCCGCTCAATGTCGCCTACACCATCGCGGAGACGGGTTACTTCCTTGGCGATGCCGAACCGTCCCTTGTCGTGTGTGATCCGCGTGAAGAGCAAGAGATCAGGATTGTTGCGGCGAGAATCTCGGCAAGCGTCGAAACGCTGGATGAAACCGGCAATGGCAGCCTGACCGAAGCCGCCTCGATCGCCTCGTCTTGCTTCGCCTCCGTCCAGCGAACGCCCGACGATCTTGCCGCCATTCTGTACACGTCAGGGACGACGGGGCGTTCGAAAGGCGCCATGTTGACGCACGACAATCTGCTTTCGAACGCAATGACCCTTAGCGAGCAATGGTGCTTCACACCGGATGACCGGTTGATCCATGCCCTGCCGATCTATCACACCCATGGGCTTTTTGTGGCGAGTAACGTCACACTCATGTCAGGCGGGACGCTGTTGCTGCTTCCGAAGTTTGATGCCGACCAGATCGTCAAGCTGATGACGCGCGCCACTGTTCTGATGGGTGTGCCGACATTCTACGTCCGCCTGTTGCAGCATCCGCAACTCAATCACGAAATGGCACGTGACGTCAGGCTGTTCGTATCGGGCTCCGCACCGCTGTTGGCCGAAACGCATCGCGAGTGGAAGGCGCGAACCGGTCACGCGATCCTGGAACGGTACGGAATGACCGAGACGAATATGATCACGTCCAATCCTTACCGGGGAGCGAGAGTTCCAGGGGCAGTCGGCCTGCCGCTGCCTGCCGTGTCCGTGCGCATTACCGATCCCGACACCGGTTCCGAATTGCCGGCGGGCGAGATCGGAATGATCGAGGTGCGCGGTCCCAACGTCTTCAAGGGTTATTGGCGGATGCCGGAGAAGACGGCGGCCGAGTTTCGTACCGACGAGTTCTTCGTCACGGGCGATCTCGGAAAATTTGACGCGCAAGGCTATCTGCACATTGTCGGGCGAGGAAAAGATCTGGTCATCTCGGGAGGCTTCAATGTTTACCCAAAGGAGGTCGAGACCGAGATCGATGCGATTCCGGGCGTGGTCGAATCCGCGGTGATCGGAGTTCCGGACCGCGACTTCGGCGAAACCGTCACGGCCATCGTGATCCGGCAGGCGGGCGCTTCGATCGGCGAAGCAGCGGTGCTGAAAATTCTCAGGGATCGACTGGCGAAATTCAAATTGCCGAAACGCGTGCATTTCGTCGACGAACTGCCACGAAATGCCATGGGAAAGGTGCAGAAGAATCTGCTGAGACAGCGATTTTCACCTGGGGTCGTTGTCGAAGATCAAGCGGTCTAACCGGTCGTGCTCGGTCTTCGAACTGAAGAAGCCGCATTCGTCAAATCAAAAATGGAGCTACCAACGTGCTTAATAGACGGACTTTCTCTACGGCGCTTGCTGTAGGCGTTGCTTCGCTGATCTCGGCTTCCGGCCGAGCCCAGGTCAATCCGCGGGTTCGAAACGTGGTGCTTGTCCACGGCGCCTACGCGGATGGATCCAGCTGGTCCGATGTGATCGGGCGTCTTCAGGCTGCAGGGCTGAACGCTACGGCGGTGCAGAACCCTTTGACGTCGCTGGCGGACGACGTCGAGGCAACGCGCCGCATTCTTGCATTACAGGATGGACCAACAGTGTTGGTCGGCCACTCCTGGGCAGGAACGGTCATCAGCGAAGTTGGCATTGATCCGAAAGTCGCGGCGCTGGTTTACGTGGCCGCGCGCGCGCCTGATGCGGGCGAGGATTACGGGGCGTTGGCTGCGAAATTTGCCAAGCCGCCCGCGAGCTCTGGTCTGGTGACGTCAGACGGTTTTGCGCAGCTGAACGAAGAGGCATTCGTCAAATATTTCGCAGGAGATGTCGATCCCGCAAGAGCGCGCATGCTCTACGCGGTTCAGGGACGCATCTCCGCCACGCTGTTCGGGGCAAGGACAACGGCCGCGGCCTGGAAAGGCAAGCCGTCCTGGTATGCGATATCGAAAAACGACAAGACGACCTCGCCCGAGCTGCAACGATTCCTGGCCGAACGGATGAAGGCAAAGACCATCGAACTCGAGTCCAGCCATGTTTCTCTCATCTCGCATCCGAAAGAGATCGCCGACCTGATTTTGACCGCGGCGGCAAACAGTTAGAGCAGGCTTCGCGCCGGTTCGGGCAACTGGTCGT
>Ga0307510_10012362_pt1 | contig 10125 bp, 18 predicted proteins | sample 12_EM_MG_FD_207224 | JGI IMG/M metagenome (GOLD analysis project Ga0307510, IMG submission 207224) | Populus trichocarpa ectomycorrhiza microbial communities from riparian zone in the Pacific Northwest, United States - 12_EM | ecosystem: Host-associated > Plants > Roots > Unclassified | place...
AGAGCAAATACGCAAAGAAGTCACTGCAGCACTCATGATCGCGGCTAAAGAAATGCGAAGCGGAGGACCTGAAGAACTATCCTACACATTCCACAAAGACGACCTAGTACTCTTGGAAGCCACCAACTTACAAACAACACACCCGAAAGCGAAACTCGCTCCACAACGATATGGACCTTTCAAGGTCATATGGGCTTCACCTACGAATTGCAAATTGCAATTACCCGAGACCATGAGGGTTCACCCCGTATTCCACAACTCATTGCTGAAACCCTACCATGAAACACAAGCACATGGACCCAATTTCGAGTGACCCCCTCCAGAAATCGTTGGAGGAGAAGAAGGACATTACAAAATCGACAAAGTCCTAGCAGCACGTCCCACACGAAATCACAAGAGCACACAGTATTTCGTCCACTGGAAAGGCTATACAGACGCAGACAACTTATGGATCCCAGCTGGAGAACTAACACATGCCAAAGAATTAGTTGCCGAATTCCACGCCTGTAATCGCCCTAAAGAGGGGATATGCATACGAGCCTTGCAGGCGCAAGGAGATCCTAAAGAGGGGATACTGTCGCGAGCGGTACTCGCGCCCCCCAGTCTCAGCTACAAACCCGTAACTTCAGCACCACATGACCGTGGGAACATATCACATGACCCTACATGTGACTCATCACGTGACCCCTTCGCCACTTGTACATCACGTGACTTATCAGCATGTGACCCTGGGAACCTACAACCCCGTGACCCTGGGAAGATAACACATGACCTATCAAGGAACTGGTCATCAACAATGTCACATGACAAGACGCGCTTTGGATGCGTGTCTAACCCGTTGATCAACACGTGGCAGATCGTGGGAACGATCAACAAGACGCGTCCACTAAACAATCAACAAACACACAACGCGACTTGATCAATGAAGACGCGACTCATTAGGGCTAGACCCTAATCGAGATGTATAATGTAATCCGCAGTTACTGCGCATCGACTGCGCAGTCCCCCGTTACCTGTAATTGTACCTACCCTAAACTGCGCACAGACCACCCTGTATTAGTATATAAGACCTACGAATTTAGGTGAACAGTCCTTAGACTGTTCTCTTGTCAATCCCCACACTGGAGGCTTTCAAAGCTCCCTCATTGTCAGCAGCACCCCGCCCGTCGTCCTCCCCAGTCTACTCTATCCTGCCTCTCCTTGTCTTCTGCCTCTTCTTCCTCAATGTCTCCCTGCTGCTCCTTTGGATCAGTCACCTTCAACTCCGCACCGTCATCAAGTCTTGCTACCCATAAAGTAGTGAGTTCCCGACATTGGGGGTTGATGGGACGAGGAGATGGCAGTGGTACAGAAGATAGTGTGGGCAGAAGAGGGCGGTGGTGACGGAAGACAGTGGTGGTAACGAGGATGGATGAGGGCAAGGGCAAGGGCAAGGGCAAGCAGACACAGAAACAGAACAAGACAAGAAGAGCGGAAAGTCGTTTGCAGCACAGTGGGCTTGGGAGTCGTTACACGTTCGAAGATCACACAATAGGAAGAGGGGGAAAACGAGGCTGCAGTGCCTTCTATGATGCTTGCTCCTCGATGAAGTCGAGGGTGGGGTATTTATACATGGGTACAATCGATACAGCAGATGCTCTATATGCAAAGTAAGCAAGAAAAGATAAAAGAAAGACGAACTTCTATGCCAGTGACAGGCCGTGCGGCGTTGTATGGAAGAAGGGGTGATGTCGAAATTTTACTCAACCATTGCAAGGTGCGCAACGTCAATGAGAGTGATAAATGGCATGGCAATATTCGAAGCCAAAGTCTGAGAGAAGCGAGAAATGGAGAACAAACAAGTCTAAGCAAAAGAAGAAAATATGCAATGGATCCCAACTCCATCTATACCCATCCTGAATCCTTCCTAAATCTCCTTATCGGTCCAGGCCTCAGGATGGTCGGTGAGGGCAGCGCACTGCATATACAATGAGGGGTGATGACGACTCTGGGTTTTGATGTCAGCCAGTCCGATATGGGTGATCCACAAGTCTTCAGCTGAAAAGGCTTGGTGGGTGGCGAGCAGAGCGGCTTGGCTGTATGTGGAATGGTTCCGATTTGCTGACAATGGGGGCAGAAAGTGGGGAAAACAAGAGGAATAAGGGGACAAGGAGGAGGTACGCATGGGAAAGGCGACATGTTGACTTTGGTTTGAAAGCATCGTGGCATAGGGCTCAGGCAACTTGGGAGCCATCATGTGGTTGGAAATGGCTGATTCCAAGGCCACAGCATGTGCATACCTTACAGCAGGGTCAATGCCAATGACATTGCACATCTGGCGATAGATTTCCAACTCCAGAGGAGACATAGGGTTGTCAAAATGAACATGGTTGAGGTAGTGCATGAGTAGTATTTGGCTATCGCACTTTCCACAACTGCAAGGGTTAGGTTGTTAGTTGGTTTCCCAACCTTGACCACAACCATGTAGCTGATATCCCATCAGAAGATTTCGAAGAGGTTGAGTACAAAGAACATACAGTACAATGCGACCTTCAAACTTATAGAGACTAGAATAAACCTTGCCATGGTCAAACTGCTGGGAACCTTTGCATGCTGACTTGAATAATAATGGCTTGGGGCCAAGTTTCAGATCCATGCCAAGGATATCTGGCACAATGCAAGGTGTTGTCCTGTTGTTGCACTTCCGGTGACATTGCTGTCACAAACAAGGAAAAGTAGCTTCCTCTTATCATCGTTCAGAGCCGCTAAGCATGTGAGTGGGTTGGGCATGTGAAAGACATACATAATGTTGCCACGAATGCATAGGCACTGGGCCTGCAAAAAGCAGTTGCTGAACACACTTGCTGCAAGTGACCTTATGCGATCAGATGTCATGCTCCAGGGAAGAAGGGAGCATGAGCAACGTACTCGGCTGTGGTCGATGGTGAACTCCCATGCAAGGGGTGTGAGAGGTGTGAGAGCCAGGACAATGTCTGTAGCTGTCAGTAATACCAAGGTTTGCGCTCCGCTCTCAGCACCCCCGACGACGGATTGATCAACTATGCAGAGCACAATGTGGTAGATGCGCTCAAGTGTGTTTGACAACCCGGCACGCAGCTCTTTGGCCTTGAACCCCTCATGTAGGCCCAGCAGAAAAGTTGCCATGCTTGGGCGTCCACCTGCAGATGATGCCAATGCCAACATTGTGACCAACACATTATTGATGGGGATGCTTCACCATGCCGTTCCCATAACTGCGGGGCTCTGTCTCAGGGTCGCAGCATGCAAATGCGGGTCAGAGAGCCCCCACTCACTGGAGAGGTCAGAGGTTGGGACAAGTCAGGACATGAAAGAATGCAAGAGGGCAAGGGCCGCTCACTGGCACTGGCTGGAGACTTGCTGCTGTTTGCATTCACCTTGTTCTCCCACATCGCCTTGATGCCCAACTTGAGCGGCGGTGGCTTGAGTTGCCCTCCAGCTTGGACAGCGGCTTGACTCAACCATGTGTGAGGCAGAGTCGGTGTCTGTGGTTGAGTTTGGGAAAATCCCCAGGTGAGAAGAATAGAGGGTGAGAGTGAGAGCAGCTGCGATCCTGACTAGCAAGAGCATGTGAGCAGATAGCAACAGGAGAAGCAAGGGCATCGGTGTGTGGTCCCCGAAGCTAGCTTAGTGCCATGGTATGTTGACAAGAGGGGCAGTGACAGAGTTGGTGGTGGCAATGAGGAGGATGGCGATAACGGCGGTGGTGACGATGAAGGAGGAAAGCAAGAGGAGGATGGCGCTGGCGATAGGTGATAGGCAAAGTCGTAAGGCGAAAGACGAAAGAAGAACCTCAGAAAGATGGTTGCTGCTCAGTAGGCTAGCAAACTGTCGGACAGACAAGCATGCAGAAATAGAGGAGGAGTGGGGCTGTAGCTATCTGGCTCTTGACAAAGCCAGATGTGGGGGCATTTATATGCAGACTAAGACGACATAGGGCAGGATGCTCTACATGCAGAAGTGAGTAGGAAAAGAGAAAGGAGAAGGCAAACACATAAGGTGAAACTGCTGGCAACAGGCCGCATGGCGTCATATGCGAAAACAGCTGCATCTGAAACAATTGAAACTGTTATGAATTGTTGTAAGGTGCGCGATGTTGAGCACATGGATAGCAAGGGCGAAGAACGGAGCGGTGATGCTCAAATGGGAGGGTGAAGGGTGAAGTACAAATGTCTAATACAAAATAAAGTCAGAAAAGTACAAAAACGGAAAACTTGGATGTGCTTATACATAGGAAAAAGATCCTTCCAACATAGCGGTGGGCTGTGACGCTGCAGGAATGATGAGAGGGGCAAGGACAAGGCAAGGTTGCAAGGAGCAACGAGAGGTGGTGTTGCGAGCGAGGGCACATGGAAGAAGGGTTGGTGCTGAGTTTGTGTTTGACATGTTGGGGCAGGCCGATCTGAGGAGCTAGATCACACATTCATCAGCACACAGAGACAGACTTACTCAGATCGAGAATGCGGGCTACAGCTCAGAAACATGGCTGCACAGAGTCTGTCTGCTAATTTCCAAGGCTAGCTTGACTGCAGGCCTTACATGTGTCAAACTTGCCCATGGTCATGAGGCCTGCCTCATGTTGTGGCAGGACGTCCTTTAACTAAAGCAGGAGGGGAAAATGTCTTCCTGTGGTTTCCAAAAACAAGTGAAAGGAAACGCACCATGCGTGCTGCAATGGGTGTCCGGGTAGCTTGGTCATCATGCCTGGTATCTGTGGATCCTCAGTGGGTTCCACTTTGGTGGCACTGCCATGCCATCAAGGCTGAGGGTGTGCATGTGCACATATCACACTGTGATCGCATCAAGCATTGGGATGTTCTTGCAGCCCTTGGTCTTCTTGACATGGTCATCAAATCCAGTGGCTCCGGCACAAGTCTCTCCACCTTCTCAGAGGTGAGGGCATACCGGGACATGCCACAGTGGTGGCATCGCCATTGATAGACCTGTCAGTCAACTGCACAATAGACCCAAAAAAAAATTGTTGCGCATGTTGGGGCAGGAGGCTGAGTCAGACAGAAGTCAGAATCGAAAGCTGCAAATAGGAGGAAACCATATGGTCAGGACAAGGAAAGAAAGTAAGGCAGCAAGGGGTCTCACAAAAAGAAAGAAAGCGAGAAAGAGGCACCTGCTACGGAGGGCAGAGGATGGGTGCCAATGGGCGGTCGTGCGCGTCAAGGACAGAGAGTGAATCTCAGCGTCCGCGGAGATGGGAGGAGGGAGGTAGACAGGGTGGGCGGGCTGCACGCATGAGGCGTTCCTCCTCCAAGCGATGGTGCCAGAGGGTGAGGAGGCGGGCATGGACTTCCTCAGAGGGGGGCAGGACCGAGCGCGTGAAGGTGCGGCGGCAGAAGTCTGACCGAGCATGAGAGAGTTTGCAGGCAAGGTGTTCTGTTCGTCAGTGAGCGCGACGATCCCCTGTGAATCGCACTGCGGAATGCCATAGAGGCAGCGGACGACGTGGTCAAAGTAGACGCGTGTCGTTGGCGTTGGCATATTCAGCCTCTTGACTCCACCATTTCTGCGTCTTCCTCATCGGCGCGGCGGCGGGAGTCGAATGCTGCATCCCCGTTGTCGGACGCATGATCCAGGACGTCCTCAGAGTGGAGGCGGTTAGGGAATCGGGCCAAGTCCTCGCATTGGAACTGGTCAGGTTCCTCAGGGTATCCACCAGAAACGAGGTTCTGCTCCACGTTCGTCAGAAGGGAGGAGAGGTTCGCGACGGAGGCTGCGACGGTCTCAAGGAGGCACATCATCCTGGTCTCAGAAGGGTCCGCTGGGGGTGCCACAAGTGACGGGGGCTCCGACTGGTACGAATTGACCAGCGGCTTGGCCGCCTTGGCGTAGGTTACGGCAGGAGCAGAATTCGGGGAGGGGGAGCTCGTCATCTCAGTCGAGACGGGTAGAGACGCGGTGTCCCATTCAGGACGGACAGGCGCTGAGACCTGGCCCGCGTTCTGGTCCGTCAAGACTTCGGGAGACGGCGCCTGGGCGTCATTAGTCGTCTGACCCTCAACCGGGGTCGAGGGTGGCATCGTGGAGCGGCCTTCGACTGACGAGCCGAGGGGCTGCTCAACCGGAACCAGAGTCTGCTTACCTATCGCAAAATCCGCTTTGGTGGGAGTCTTGTCCATGGCACGGAGCAAGGGAGACGGGGATGGGCTCAAGGCGCGTGAGACGCTACGGGAAGCCCATGTGGGGTTGGGGTGACGTTCCTTGCGGCAGGAACGCGCCTCTGATTTGGAGCGTACGGGGGACTTGGCCACGATGGGGCGGGAGGGGCAGCTGTGAAGGAAGCGGCAAGTCTTAGACAAAAGAGAATTAGAGAATGTACAGAAAAGGGAACGAATAAAACTAAGACAATACCTATGCGAATCCCTCAACATGCAGGTCCGGTTAAGGACCGTCAAGTGATATGTCGGGCTCAACGTGCACAGCACTGGTTGACCTGCATCGAGGGGACATGCTTTTGTGGCGTTCACCAGCAACGGCAGGCAGAGTGGGTGTCGTCGGCAACGATTCCCGATCAGGTGGTGGAGGGGCTTGCACGGCGACAGGGACGGGACATCGGACAGAGGGCAAAGGAGGAGGGAAAGAGGTGGTGGTGCGGTGTGCAAGGGCGATGCTACAAGAGACTGACGTGTCAAGTCGTCGGTGAGTCCTGCGTCACGTGGTCCGGAACGCGTCGATCCGAGACCGAAAGGAATCCCCACATTACAACAAGGCAGAAGACGTTGTCTCGCTCATGGAGGACTACGTCGGGCAGAACAATTGAATGGGACGAGTTGTGGCAACACTAGTTCTGCCCCTGGAAAGGTGAAAAAAGAGGCGACGGTGGGGGTTGGCTAGAAAGCATGCAAACAACTTGGGATTTGAGGTGCCAGCTAATCCAACCAAAAAGCTGCAACTGAGCAGTGACTGGCAAAAGCTGCTTAGCCACCACAGCGCAACACTGTTAGGACATTATTTCACAACTTAGAGTTGGGTGTAAATAGTTTTCTATTTCAAAAAGGCTATACCACAACCACCGAATCAAAAGTAAACCGAAATAATGGCTTGAGGTTGACCATGAGCGCTAAGCTGTGACTAAAGTGTTCAGTCAAACTGTTTTTGGAATAAGCCACAGCTTTCAAAGTCAGCTTTCGACCGGTCAAGCTGTGGCAAAACTCTGTGCCTTAACCTAGGCCCTAGCGCATCACAACTCTCCAGCGCACTCCAAATGAGGCAGCAAGCGCTCGGTTGACATGAGCCTGTTTTGCAGCATATGCACAGGCACCTTCCAGAATGTCATGGCTTACGTTCAGCTGTGCCTCCCCTTGCCTGTCCCACCAGCGTGCCTTCCATTCCAGAAAAGCAAGTACGCGCCGCATCTCTTCAGCAACAAGCTGCACCTCCTCATCCCATCTGTCTGCACGAGCTTTAGATTTTGCCCACTCACATCTGAGGCCTACCCAAGCCAAGGTTAGTGGAGCATAGGGTGGGTCTTTAGCTCACTTACAATCATTAAGGTCCTCGCTACTTAGCGGCTCTGATTGCTCAAGTGCGGAGGTGGCCTCTGTTTGAGCACCTTGTGTGACCCGCCAAATCCATGAAAGCTCCCTATGTCCCTCTGACTCATTGTTGCCACGCCCCGGTGCCCGAATGTCTGTGCTTGACAGCTGCTGTAGCCGGAGCTGCCATTCACCTTTGGCGTCTAAGGAAAGTAGGGCAACACGTGCAGATCTATATCGGCCTGCACATCGGGCTACCTTATCTTGAAAGCGGCTAATTAGGGTCCGTGTACGAGTGCTTCCACGCTGGCTTGCCCCAACTTGTTTGTCCTTGTAGTGCCTTAAGCTCATTGTAATACGAAGCAGGCGCCTCAGCTCAGAAAGGGCATCATCTGCCTGGGCAAGACGGAAGCGAAACTCAATATTGGCAAGCTTGAAGGGGCAGGATTCATGAAGGGCAGAGGGTAGTGATGAAGGGAGCCTAAGTGGAGCTGCTTCAGGTGGCATGTCTGCTGCATTTGGAGGCTCATTGGCTGGGTCTATGGCTTGCTCCTCAGAGGTGGGAGGGATGTACAAATTTCTGGCCTCTACCCAGCTGTTGATGCGGCGACAGAGGGCATTTCGTCGCTCCTCAAGCTCAGCTTGCTCACTTGGGGTGCTTGCCGCTTGTGCAAGCTGTGTCAAAACACGCCTAAGTGCTTGCTATATTAGGCTAGGTCCCTTTATCTATTGTATGGCATGCACTGTTGTTCCTCAAGCTCTAGCCCAGTCTGGACTAGCATAGAAGGTGTCATCTCATGGGGCTGGGCAGCGCCTGTTTCTGCTAAGGCAGCCTCCTCCTTTGCAATCTCAAGGCAGAGCGCTGTGACTGACATGCCTAGCAACATGTTAGTTTGGCTCAAATTGATAGAAATAACAGGACACCTACGTGCAATAGGCTCTTCAAATGGGTTTAAGGCCTTAGGATTTTGCTGCCAGTTCTCAACCATGCTGTTCCAGTTCTGTGTTATGCTGCTATTGATGGCATTGACCGTCTCAGTAAACTCCTCATGGTTTTGCCTGTGCTTTTTGATGCTAATGAAGCACTCTGAAACTGATGTAAGAGGGCAGTTCCTGAATATAAGTGGCATTGAATGGCCTAGTTAAGGAACCCATATAGAATAAGGTTCTAATGAAACCTACAGTGCGGGACAGCAAAAGACAACAAATTTGCTAGCACTGGAACTAGATTTTTTTGGGGAAATCGGACATCGGGATCGTGATCAGGGGGGCTAAATACATTGAAAAACACCCTTCTTGTATTTTTCCCATGCTTTTTGTGTTTGGACGTAACTTTTTTTGGAAATTTTTTATATTTGCCCTACTAAATCAGTAATTCAGTGGTCACATCCATCACGTCACAGTGCAGATTCAAACTCAAGCAGGTGAGCAGAAATAGGATTTGTGTGATTGCTTTCTCCAACTTCCTGTAATATATAATATTGCTTGAGGGGTGTGTTTTGGGTTATAAAAATAACTTGGTTTGATATTGCTCACTATATTTCGAATGTTTTACCTGGTGGAAGCTAGTCATATATTATTAAGAGTGATAGTAATGTAAGGTTGAATGGTGTAGTGGTAATTGTGTTTTTGCTTACATGAGTGAGCACCATAGGTCTGTGGGTTCGATTCCCGTGTAGTGCAAAACATTGTCTTATTTTTCACACCCCTCACAAATTTTTCCAGCCCAATCGGAGACTGGGATCGGACTCAGGCAATTAAAATACGTCGATTGCCGGTGTTTCTGAAGTACAGGCATTAAATTTGAGTTTGGACGTAACTTTTTTTTGGCATCATTTTTTAAATGTGTTTTTTGGGCTTTTCTAATGAAAATACATCTTTAAAAAAAATTGTTGTCTTTTGCTGTCCCGCACTGTACCAAACCCAGCAATTTTCTGCCAGTTCCATGCAGTGGCATAGTCATCTAGTGTATCTAGTCTTGCACCAGGGCCCATCTCCCTGGTGCTCATGCTAACTGGGTTAATATGAGCCCACCATCGCTCTGGGTCTTTACTGTCTGTCCTGGCCATATGCTGCTGGTAGTTGAGTGAGAAGTTGGTTTGGCAAGAAGCACCATGTGCTGATATGTGGAATTTAGGAATTGCAAACCAGAGCAAGCGGGTCTGCTCATCTGACAGCTGCATCAAATCTGGTAGCTGAAGTACTCTATCTGAAAGGTTCCTAGACCACTGGCAAGCGATGTCATATGAGAACATGATCCGCTCATTTTTAGTGCCAAGCAGTGAGTGAAATAGCACAAAATCCATGTTTGCATATCTATATATATGGTTAGCTCACCCATTATACAATAAAATTGGCAAAACATGTGTCGTACCTTTCCCCTTTTTGGAGGTTGCCCATTCCATTCTTCCGGACAAGGCAATGTCGGGCACATACTACACCGCCAACACCTGTGGCTGCATAGCCTTGTGAGAACCTTGTGTTTGCATGGTCGACAGCATGAAGCTCAGATTCACAAAGGTTTGGCTGTTGATATGTGAGAAAGTAGTTTGTTAACACTGTGACAAACTGCAAGAGAGGTATGTTTACAAACCTCAGTTATACCGCCATATTTGCCAAG
>Ga0307510_10012363_pt1 | contig 10125 bp, 6 predicted proteins | sample 12_EM_MG_FD_207224 | JGI IMG/M metagenome (GOLD analysis project Ga0307510, IMG submission 207224) | Populus trichocarpa ectomycorrhiza microbial communities from riparian zone in the Pacific Northwest, United States - 12_EM | ecosystem: Host-associated > Plants > Roots > Unclassified | place...
ATGTTTCACCGTTCGAAACTTGCCATGCACTCAAGAAACAAGCCACAACAAGCCCGATGGTGAAAACCAGGTTTTGAGTGACATTCATAATGTTCAAACTAAAGAGAACCTTGTACTCAGCCCCCTGATAGGCTCTGACAGCATCTCTGTACCTGCCAAATTCGTAGCCCTCAGCATTAAAGTACTTGACCGTTTCATATGCAACCATGGAATCGTTTTTAACTGCGTCCTCGTCACGGGACCTGTTGACCATCTCTCTACGAATATCCGCCCGCCATTGGGCCATCCTCACTGTGATGTACAAATAACACAGGGTGACAATAGCCACGATAAGTGCATAATACCTAAACACCGCAGTCAGAAAGTGTTACTATTTAACGTATGAGAAGGGTCGAAACTCACACATCAAAAAAGACAAGGAAGTATACAATCGCAACTATCAAATCAAACAACATGGGAACGACTTGGAATGTAACTTGTTCAAGGAAAGTATTGATGGCATTGCCCTTGCTAAGGGCACTTAAAACCTCACCGGTCTTCTTACCAAGATGGAAGTCGAGTGATAGAGAATGAACGTGTTCAAAAGCTGAGGTTGATAAGGCTTGGTAGGAATACTGGCCAATCGGTATCCACAACATGCTACGGGTAGCGCCAAGAACACCCATGTTGCCTTGAAGGAACCTGTAGACAATATATAGAAGTATTTGGACATATGGGAGACGTGCTGCAGTTCTGACAGGTTAGTCTTTCGGAAGCACAAAGGACAACATGAAATTATGAAGGCAAGGATAGTATTACGCAATTCTCCGTTCGACCCGCCGAGGATATTTGTAATCTTTCCAAGTTGCATCGGCACCATCACGTTTATACCACGTTGGAGCACCATGAGTATGAAACAAATTATCATAAGGAACTGCAACCTTCTATCCTTACTTGGCCAGAGGTATGGGAAAAAGATGGTGTAGCCCTGGACATATTCCCACCAGCTTTGCTTTCCAACAACAGCCCTTCGGCCCCACCCGGCCGGGGCGTGAGTTGATGGCTCTGAGACACCATGTTTTCTATGTGCGGGAACAGAACCATAATCTGGCACACCGTCAACAGTAGATGAGGAAGAGGAGGCCAAAAGTGAACTGCTCTCCTCCGAGTCACTATCGTCGGATTCCTGCTTCGAGAGTACGATGAGGCAAGTGTACAGCCCGACCAATAACACGAGGAAGACAATCCGAAGAAGATCGATAGATAAGTCTACAATATCCCAATTGTGCAGTGAAAAGCGCTTTTTGGTAGCTCCGACACTTTCACCACTCCTGCTAGTCAACGAACCATGCTTCTCCCCATAAGTGAAGATGCTCGCTACCAAGAGAACAGCCTCGCCAACTAAACCAAAAAACCATGAGGCGAGGTGGGGAAAGGTGGGGTAAAGGCTGTTGTCAAGCTGCGAGATGAGGATGATTGCATATATGAAGAGCAACGAGATAGTGCAGACCTAGATGAGAGCCAGGTATGTCAGTGACCAATGACCAAAGTGCACATTCAAAAGGTACGTACGACATAGTCCTTCCCGCACCACCAGCCCTTCTTTGTCAAAGCATGCAAAATGACGTTTGTTGAGTTTGCGACTAAAGTGAAAATTACGCCGACCAATAGCCAATTGAACGCGGCCTTTCTCAGTGGAGTTAGTTTATCATCAGCCACCTTCTTTCCTTTGGCTTTTGCGCCCCCGGGAAACCGTTCTGCTATCCTTCCGCAAAAGCCACTATTAGTTCGACCCGAGCTCTGGCGTTTTTTCTTTCTCTTCCCGCTCTCGTAGATACCAGTAACAGGGGGTGGAGTAGGTTTCGAAGATTCAGAGGTCGAGATCCCCCACCAAGTGAGTGTAACCAAGAAGAAGAAAAAGAGAGACACTGGGTAGGCGTAATGAGCGTAGAACACGACATCCCGTGCTAACGAAGCACTAGGATGATAGACGTCACCTGGAGAGGCAACATTCATATAATTCCCCATACTCGATCAATGAAGGGGGAAGGGGAAGGGGGATGAGAGAAGGAAGAAAGGTGTAGAGAGAGAGAAGGTAGAAGCTGTGAAGGCTCCAGGCCTCCGCCACTTGAACCTCTCGCTTTTTTTTTTCTTTGCTTTTTTCTTTGCTTAGTGACTACTCGAGTACTTGTCCGGAGCCCTAATTCTCGACGGCGTTATGAGATTGTATGGGGCAAACTTCCCAGCGGTGGCGATATAAGAGCGAATGACGCAATACAATACAATTCGACAACGGAGTAGGTGTAAAGCTGTTCTTGGTAACTGCGGCTTACCCGACGCGGAAGATAGGAAGGCACGAGTACTAGACTATGATACAAGTTAGAGGAAAGGGTTGGGGAATGCGTGATGTAAACCACCTAACCTCCTAAGAAGGGGTAAAGTGGCTAAGGTTCCAAAGAGACAAGCCCTCACCTCTCTCTCTATCTCGTTCACACACCACCACACAAGACGGCAGTGAAAAGTTCGAAGAAAGGAAAAAGAAAGAAAGAAAAGAGCTTCTGAGGGAGGAACAGAAAGAGAGAAAGAGAGGGAGGGGGAGAGGGGATCCCAAGAAAAGATTTCTTGCCTTTGAAAGCAAACACGAGCTCCCGGGATCAGAATGTTCGTCTTCCTCCTTCTATTCCTCTACTGTTCTCTCTTTTGCTTTCGCCCCTCTTTCCGGACTTTCTCTCCCAGCGCGTCGGATAGCAGAAAAAAGAAAAGAAAAGATATCAAGTAACAACACGATACTTAGAGAAGAAGAACGAATTACCGCTGTACGAGTACAAGGAGAGAAGAAAAGACGAGATGAGAAAGCCCGAAAGAGGGAAGAATATTATTCTTCTTGGCGCGCCTTGTGAGACGCGAGAGCTCCCAGCACCCCCGAGATAGGATACAGTGAACTAAAGTTGGGACTAACCCGGGAGGTATAAGAGCCTTTGCGGGCTGGACTCCGAAAGGTCAGCCACCACAGCGGCGGCTAGACCAGGAACCACCTCTCAGAGCTATATTCGAACCTGCTCTCCTCGCAGTGTTGAAAAATTTTCACTGTATTCGAGCCTCCTTCCTGTACCCCCATCACATATATCACTCGTCCGTCCGCATTCGCTTACTTCTTCAGGGCAAATTCGGCAGTTCCAGAGCTCCCTGGGATACTATACTATTGGCAGGCGCTGCAGGCTGCAGGACTGCAACTGAAAATTCAGGAGGAAAAATAAATAAATAAATAAACTAAAACTTGTTCGCTATGCGATGTGCTATGGCTAGCGTTCCACTATATGCAATAATCAATCATGGACAACTCACCTCTCCTTTTGGGTGGATACTATTCCTCACCGCAATGGAAAGAAAGAAGAAAAAAAGTCGAAAAAACAAAGGCATCCAGTTCTCTAAGGACCTAATCCAAGTTGCTTCTTTCCGTAAGCCTCGGAAAAAGTGGGAGCATATGCCGAGGAAGACACATACCGGTATGATACTTATCTACCGACTTATCCTGCTGGTATTATCACAGCTGCGACGGTACGGTACGCTGCGTGAAATGGAATATCCCTCGGAGACATACCGCGCTGAGGTGTGCTTTTTCGCGGAATCGGCGAGGCCCGTAACCAAGAGAAAGCCAGGGCTTGCGATACCATAATGGCATCCAAGCGCTATCCACGCGCAAGACACCTTTTTCCCGTCCGAATTTTATCACCGATAACGGAACGAATCCGGCTCTGGCGATTGTCTATCGCCGACATGGGCCAAGATAAAGAAAGCGGCTTCCCGATCCAACGTTAAATCGTCGGTGGTTAGAGAGCCACCGAGTGGCACATCCTGGCAACTTCTTATTATAGCATAATTACCCCATCCACCATGACTGTGGCAAGAGCTTGCATTTTCTTGGCCAGGGCAATGTTAGAGAATGGGGGATTCTATAGTACACCAACGAGATAGCCCAAGCACAGCGCGTCATTTACCATCAATTGGCTACCATCAATCCGCCTAGCGAGAGATTGACCCAGCAAAATCTGCAAGGTATTGCAGTAAGTCTCGGTCTCGGTGCGCGGGTACTCGCAATTTTCTGACGTTTGTAAACGCGACTGCTATTGCATACGGGCGAAAAATCGACCAGAGCCTCAAGATTTTGGTGGCATGCAATAGCAGTCGCTTTTATAAACGTCAGAAAATTGCGAGTACAGGAACGAATGAGCGAAGAAGAATATCTCACGAGGCAAGACAGAAGAGGATCGAAATCACAAGAAGAGAAAATAAAAAGCAGAAGAAAGCTCCCGGTTACTCGTGCTCGAATACCCGCGCTGGCTATCTACGGTATCTACAAGAGAAGAGAAAATCATACCAATAACATTGTGCCCTCCAATCACTCTGTGTCCGCATGACATCCACGAAACCTACTCACCCCCCCAGATTGGGAAGCGCACTGGACGCAGGGTCCAGACCCTGCAGGTTGCACCGTTCCCGCCCCACTTCAGACAGGGCGGGGAGAGGTACAGTAGGGCCTTCCGTCAATCGGCCAAACAAACGAGCCAAACCAAACAGACTATCCTTTCCCGTTTTTTCACCTATGCAATTCACCTGCGACTCCCCATCTTCGTTATGTTCTGAAAAATAGCGCACTCTCCATTGCGGCAACGATAATGACTATCGCATCCCTCGGTCCCCACCCGTAGCGACAGAATACATGCACAAGCGCAGGAGCGCCCGAAATGTGAGACAGCCGTTATACTCGAGCACACGAGCGGTATGGTGACGCAGTGGTGTATGTGTGTGCTCTAGCAACCGTTGGTAGGACGAGGGCGGGCAGCGGGGGGATTTTGAATTGGGCGGGAGCACAGTTGGCATGCCGGAGATGATCATCTTAGAATCCGGATTTACACCTTTATTATTCAAGTCTTGTGCGACCTTATTAACCAGCACGGTGGATGTAGGGACCATAGATCTGCTCGGGAGGTTCATTAAAAATCGGAAACCAACTGCGGTGAAACGGGTCAAGGCAATCGGGCGATCATAGTGTCTGGAATGAGCGGCGGAGCCATGGGTAATTCGATATATTTTATCCTACCTAAGCCAGTCCTGGCATCTAGCGAGCATGCAACAATCCAAATTTCAAAGCTATGAGGCATCTTAGGATAGTACTTATTATGCTGAGTGATTGGCTATGACGGTGAAACTTGAATAATTCGAGAACCATTTTTGAAATTGTAAATGGGGTCTGGAGAGAAAATATATAAAAGTAGATTTAAACTAGTTAACACTAGTAAATAGAACAACAATGCTGGTAGCGATGCAACAAAATTGTTATTTTTCTCACTTAACCTTCTTCATAACTTTTGCCTTATAAACCATTTTTATGAAAACAGCATTGCTTTTATGATACATGGCTGCATGCCAAATAAAGCCCTATAAAAATAATTATGATAAAAGTTGAAAACAAAAAAAACAGACATAATATACCTAAGTACAAACACACAGTGTAAGACTGGGTGACCAAAAAGGTACAGAAACTGTTCGGACACAACTATGCATCTAGGTACAGCAGCGAAGACCCAAAACTACCAGCCAACTATGATAACACTACTACTATAAACCCGAAATCAAAAGAAGGGCCTTGCCCCTCTGCGATTCTGATGGAGGGGAATTTCTACTTGACGGTAGAGCCTGGTCGCTTAGTATCATAGGTCTTGAAATTTGCGCGTATCTGTTTTCATGCCATGGGTAAAGCCCGACACTGCTAATTCTGTCGAGCTACCGCACGATGCTGGAAGAGTGTGAAACTCGGAAGCAGAAGGGATCGCCATCCCCGAAGCTTATTTTAACAGCGGTGGAGTGTAGGGCTTATTTTTGGCCCCCTCGCTGGCTCGGTTAGCAGTATCATACTTGTCCTAGTCTTTTTTTTTCGCCAGGTTACGATGCTAGTGGTTGTCGCCGGTACTGTATCCCCTGCAGTGGTGATAGTGCCGAATTTCCCTACATCACACTAAAATACAAACTAAAAAACTAGCTCCCCACCTTTCTAGATATGTCAATCCAGTGATATCAAAAGCATTTCAGGTCAAGTTATGATGCAGATCTTTTTCCATCAACAGGAACACTAAACCTGATATGAGAGCGATGCTAGCCGTAGTTGTGAGGCAATGCAACTGTTGAGATTTACTAACCAACATCCCGAGTCATGTGATAGCTCTACACCGCTATGAGATTGAATCCACCAATCCAAGAAATACGCTAATCTTGCTAGTGCCTCTTTAGCACGGTGTAGGGAAATTCGGCACTATCACCACTGCAGGGATAGGTTTTGTCCGGGGATAGTGGCGTCATGGGATGTCACTTGTTCGGGAATTGGTCAGAGATTGTTGAGGTTGGGGCGACTTGCCCGGGCAAAGACAGCAAGGGAGACCTTATAAGACACCAGGATATAAGCACCCCAGGGAGGAACAGACTGATATACGATCCAGTACTAAGCCATTGTGCCCAGCTAGCTAGCTAGGCAGGAGCTCATATATCCTAGCAAACCCCTCCGCCAAGCCCGCCAGAAGACACAGTAGCGAAGAGGAACCTTTTCTGATATGGCACAAAAAATACAATAACTAATCCAATGCAAGAAACAGCACCACCGAGCGAGGTTTCATGTCGTCCAGCATCAGCACCACAGATAATCTAGATCACCTATGAGTCACCTCTAACCAGACTCTCAGGCTTAGAAACCATGAAATCTGCACAAATCCATTACTGGTATCTGAAATGTGTCTCTGTGTTATCACAGGGAGAGTGAGGCACAACACAGCAAGGCAGAATACCAATAGTGCACTATTATTTGCTATCATATATGAACCCACTGCGCTCGTCCCAAATAGTATAAGGTCAGAACGGAAATCAAGAAATCTCAAGTCCATATAAGCACCAAGACTAAGGAATAGAGACAAACAGACTTTTGAAAGCGCTTCACATCATGTCCCCAAGCTTGTGTCATAGAGCCGTAACATAGAAAACACTCAGCCTGCCTACCTCTTACTCTTTTTCTCCACAGACGGCCACACAGTAATAGTCTATCAAAATCTTTCACAGAAAGCATTAGCAACAGTAAGAACAACATATATTTCAAACGCAAGTAATAGATACAAAGGCAGAATTGTGATATAAGCTTCTACATACTGAATACCGAACTACCCCAAGTTTTATGACCAGATAAAATAACCATCCTCATAGCAACGGATAAGTGACCCCCCCGCTCAGGTCTTCTTAGCCCCAGCGACTCCTCAATTCGCAGTACTCTTCCATGTTCCCGGGCGGTATCGTTTTGGATGTCTAGAAAGTCACTACAATAGAAGTTAAAGGGGTATACACTAGAAGAGTTATTGTAAATGAAAACAGGGATTGGTGTAAAAATCTCAGGAGCAGGGATGGACCTGAATTTTCTGTAGCAGCGGCCGCTGTCAATATAGGGCTTGAAGGAGTAATTCCTAAAGTTTTCTGTGCAAGATCTCAAGATTAAGGATGTGTATGTGGATAGGTTCAGGGAGAATGAAGAAGGTTAGTATACTTTAATAATGGATGGTATCGAGGAGGATACCCAACGACCAAACCTTGAGGACCGGAAGAGAGGTATCATTGCGACAAGTAAAGTAAGAGCAGCTATAACAATTGCCAACATCCCTCCAGGAGATGTGTCATTCCTGCCGTCCTCCCTGTTTTCCAAGGTAACACGTTTATCAAAGTTGGGAAACCTTTCCTGGATAGCAAATTCTCTTGTAGAAGACACGACAGCTTAGTATAATAGTAGCACAAATTTGTAGATAATAAAAACATAGAGTGCAGATCCGGTGTACCCCTTAGGGAGGGCTCCTCAAGGATATTAGGGACTTTGGGATTTTGTAGAATTTAGGAAACCAACGGTAACCTACGTTGAAGTGGTAGTGTTATTTGGAGGGACGACATTATTATCGCTATTGCGACGACGACAATTATCACTGCTGTTATTACAATTGGGGCCTGAAGCTTGTCTCCTCTCAAATTGTGTACTCGTGCTGATGGTAGTGCATCAGCAAAAATAATACCTTGCGTTCTGTGCGTTCTGTGCGTCTGACTCACAGAACGCTGGAACGCAAATCGCAAACCAGGACGCAACTACCCTACCACACAATGCGCCTGACACAATCTGACGCAGCACCTAATCCTCAGGATGCACCAGACGCAGCACCTAATTCTCAGAACACACCAGACGCAGCACCTCATCTTCAGGATGTAACCCGTCGTCGGACCTCCTCTTCCGGATACAGTGCATTCAGTACTCATCTTCCTAAAATAAGTGAACTTGAAGGGTACCCCCTTTACTTTTCCTGACCAGGGCCACAATAGATTTCATGCTCTCAGTGTATTAAATATACTACTACTAGTGTTCTATTGTTCTAATATACAGGACTGATCATGATACTCATATGCAACCCCTCAGGCTGCTCTACCCGGGACTTGACCTTTACCCAGTACTCAACACCTACCCGGGACACTGTAACTTCATGAATAAAAGTCGCTGGGGAGAAGATCTTATATCAGTCAAGTTGTCAAGCTGGCGTCGAGGCCAACAACCTCCCGCAATTAGATCAAGGATCGAAGCTGTGGTTGTGGAGGAATCTGTCATCGAGTTCTGGGATGGCCAGGACTCCATTCAGCCCTGTAACTTCATGAATAAAGGTCCCGGAGGGATGAACCTTACACCATTGTGAAGCTGGCGTCGAGCCCAACAGTCCCCCGCAATCAGACCCAGAATCGGCCCAGTGGTCGTGGAGGAATCTGACATCGAGCTCTGTGAGTACCAGAGGACCTCTAAAGACAACCCCCACCATAATAATCAGCGATTTCAGAGACGTCCTTTATACCTCTGCGTAGCTGGCGTCGAGCCCAACAATCTCCCGCAATCAGATTCAGGATCGGAGCAGTGGTCGTGGAGGAATCTGTCATCGAGTTCTGGGATCGCCAGGACTCCATTCAGCCCTGTAACCTCATGAATAAAGGTCACGGAGGGATGAACCTCACACCATTTGGAAGCTGGCGTCGAGCCCAACAATCTCCCGCAATCAGATCCAGAATCGGCCCAGTGGTCGTGGAGGAATCTGTCATCGAGTTCTGGGATCGCCAGGACTCCATTCAGCCCTGTAACCTCATGAATAAAGGTCACGGAGGGATGAACCTCACACCATTAGGAAGCTGGCGTCGAGCCCAACAATCTCCCGCAATCAGATCCAGAATCGGCCCAGTGGTCGTGGAGGAATCTGACATCAAGCTCTGGGAGCGCCAGGGTATCTATAAAGACAACTCTCACAAGGGTCAGCGATTTCCTGAGTTCTGATGCGACAAAGACGTCCTTTATACCGCTACGTAGCTGGCGTCGAGCCCAACGATCTCCCGCAATCGGAATCAGGATCGGAGCAGTGGTTGTGGAGGAATCTGCCATCAAGTTCTGGGATCGCAAATACCCTACCCCATTCAGCCCTGTAACTTCATGAATAATATCCCTCTGGGGATGAATCTTATACCGCTGGATAGCCGGCATCGAGCCCAGGAACCTCCAAGTGTCGGATTCAGGATTGATTGTCTGGCTGTGGTGGAGTGTTGCAGCTGTGGCCCGAGAGTGTGGATGTTGAGTGTTGTGATGAAAAGAGTGTCCTGTCGGGTCCAGTTTGAGACTAAGCATCAGCAAAAACGGACCCTCCGTCTGATCCGTCGGCATTGCGTCCTGACGCAAGCGACGTATTTTCTGCGTCCCATGCGTCCTGTGTGTCCTGACTTGCGTTGCAACGCCCCGCCACATTCCACGCCTCCTGAATTGCCCCGCAACGTTCCAGCCGTCCTGATGCAACGTCGTCTCCTCCCGGCGTCTAGACTACCCTAGACTCTTGTTCTCGTCACTTCTTTCTCTTCTCTACGTCCTAACACATCCCTCATCCCCGGAATCACAATTAATCGGCTGCTTCCTCAGACGTCGACTGGCGTCTGGGGCAGCAGCTCTTTTTTTTTGGTCACATCCGAGTCTCACGTCTCACGTCTCAGGCCTCAGGCCTTACGCCTCACCGGTCTGGCGATCTAATGAACTGGGTTTCAAGAAACTCGCTT
>Ga0307510_10012364_pt1 | contig 10124 bp, 11 predicted proteins | sample 12_EM_MG_FD_207224 | JGI IMG/M metagenome (GOLD analysis project Ga0307510, IMG submission 207224) | Populus trichocarpa ectomycorrhiza microbial communities from riparian zone in the Pacific Northwest, United States - 12_EM | ecosystem: Host-associated > Plants > Roots > Unclassified | place...
CCTTAGTAACTACTTACTCATCCATTACCAAGGCTTGCTGCGCATTCCTTGACTCGTTAGATAGATGACTAGGTAGCTCATGTATATAAAGACCTTCTGAAGAGCCCCAACTCTCCAGACTTGGTCTGCTTCATCAATACAGGACCTAAAGCTCCTTAGAGCGTTCACTCCCTTTCCCATCACTCTAAGTAATCCCCTCGCGCTCTAAGTCAAGCACCTAGAGTCTGCAATACTATCTAAGTTAGTCTTAACTTAGCTTTGCACTAACATAACTGTGCAACCTTTATAACTAAAGGTAGACTCTAAACGCTTACTTGTAAGTACTCAGTTGAGTCCTTACAAATACACAGAGTCCGTGCATAACAAGCTTAGTCTCTTCATTGAAGGAGTCCATATTGTCCTTCAGGTAATCAGCAAAGTTGTCAAGATTCTGGATATCTGGCATAGTGGGTGCAACATGAGCTCTAGCTGGCTCCCTGGGGTTGTTGGGTCGACCGCTGAAGTTACCGCAGTCAGCTTGTTTCTTGCAACAATCCTTGGCTTGGTGTCCTTGTTTTTTGCAGTAGAAGCATGAATTGCTTCTCATGAGTTCTGCTTTCTTGGCTTCGGAGTGCTGTTGTCCTCTGCCAGTGGTGGTGTTAATATCTGTGGTAGTAGTGGCATCAATGTCCATATGATATCCTCCTTGAGAGGTGGTATGTCGGTTGTTCTTCCAGTGGTTGTTTCTTCCATAACTGCCTCTCCCTGGGTTGTTACCCTGCCTGGGGGCAAGTTTGAATGCTTGGTAGAGTCCCTGGTGTCTTTGGGTGAACTCGGCTGCTGCCTTCCATTTGAGATGGGATTTGCAGGCCTGTTCTTCCCATTCTTTAAAGGTCCAGGGGACTTTAGCAGTAGGATCATAGGTGGGGGAATTAATGATGGTGCTAGTGAGTCCTTGAGTCATAGCGTGCTTGAGAGTTTCGATAGTTCCCTTGTCGTCTAGAGGGACATCTGCTTCAAATGCAAGTTGTTTGAATTTGGCAAAGAAGTTGTCAAGGCTATCTCCTTGTTTGAGTTTGCATAACTCTTGGTAAGCTTCAGATTGGTGATTTTGATTGATGAAGGCATTCTTGAATCTTTCCATGAAGTTGGTCCAGAGGTCTTGATCTGTTTCTTGGACTCCATTGTCTGCTGCTTCTTGGAGTTTCAGGAGTTGTTCTCCTTTCCAGGCATCTACGCGGGTGCCATCCATGTAACTGAGCATGGTTACAATTCTGGAGAAGGGTTTCTTCATGGTGTCATTGGCTTGGTTTACTGTGTGCCATAGATCCCAATTGAGTAGGAACTTGGTAGTTTTGTTTCTGTCTCCATCGAATATAAATGGAGGGTTTCCTTTGAGAGTGCCATTAGAGGGATTGGTGATAACATTGATTCTCTGCGCTTCCTGCTGAGTTTGGCCAGTAGTGACATTAATTTCTTCCTGTTGTCCTTCCATTGCGGTTGGATGATCTGGGGTGTTGGGGCAGGTAGGAAGCTGCTGAAGTGCTGTGGTAGCTGCTGCGATAGTAAGAGGGACGCTGGCCTCTTGTTCGTAAAAGATGTGGTTGGGGTGCTGAGGGTCTGATATGATCCACCAGCCAATGTCTGAGCTGTTGTATATGCCTCTTTGATTGGTTTGCCACTTGTCTTGTCTCCAGAGGAGTTTGACCCAGTGATAGGTGCCATTGGCCTTGATGAATTCAATAGGCGTGTGTTGTTTCCTTGGGGTATCAAGGTAGTATCCAGTGTTGGGATGTCCTAGTCCTTGATTGTCAAAGTATACATTAACTTTAACATGTTCTGGGAGATTGTCCTGTTGTCTCCTGAAGATTTGTGTAAACTCGTTGCTGAGTGTATATGTCTGGGTGGTCACCACGGTGGTAATAGCTCTGTGTTCCAAGAGCTCATAGGAAAGCCTAACTTGTGTTAAGGTCCAAGGCCTTAAAGACATGACGTGTGTGGGTTGGTTTGGTGATGACTGGAATTGCTTAGTGGGTTGTCCTCCTAAGGCAATGATCATGTGAGTAGCGCAGTACCGGTTGGCTACACAGTATAACAAGTAAGTCTCTGATGATAAGGGCAACTCCTGAGTGTTCTGATAGAAGTAGAGAGGGAGAGCTTCAAAAGGGGGTTTGAAGCAACTAAGGGGTTTGGGCTATTTGACTCTGAGAGTCCTGGGTGGAAGCTACAAGTCTTGGATTGAAAACCAAGTTAGGCTTAGGGCCTAACTGCTAAAAGTATGGGCACTTATATACAAGTGAGAAGTTAACAGGTCACAGGAGTCACAGAATAATAGAGTCACATATAGTAAGGTTCATCATGAGCTGGCAATTCTAAGTATAGCTCCATCATGAGCTGGTGGTCTAAGAATAGTGCATCATGAGCTGGCAACCCATAAAGGGTTAAATGGTGATGCTGTGGAATGCTGCGGACTGCAGAGTGATGTCATGTGATATCTGACTGCGGAATGGTCAGGTGATCCATCAGGTGACTTGTCAGGTGATTTGGTGGCGGTCCAAGTGGCGCATAAGGGAACAAGTGGGGAACAAGTGACTGAGAGCACAAAATAAAATGGGCAAAATAGCAGAAAATAAAAGATGGGGTCCAGGATCGTAACAGTGGGGACCGGAGATCTATGGATTGAGGTCCCCAATAGCAAGTGCTCCACTTCTATCTTGCTCAAAGATGTCCTTCATGCACCTGAAATGGGACTTACCCTAGTGTCTATCAACCAGATCACCAAGGCTGGCTACTTAGTCACATTCAAGGCAAGCACTTGTAAGATCAAGTGTTCAAATGGCACAGTCATTGGCACCATCCCGGCAAGTGTGAACGGCCTCTACAAGGTGGAGCATGCCTATGCAGCCTCCATTGCACTGGAGCGTGTCACCCTTGCAGCGCTACACCAGTGACTGGTCCACATTGCCCCAGACACACTCTGCGTGCTCATCTCAAGAGGTGCTGTAGAAGGCATCGAGCTCATCAACAACCGGGCACTGCTGATCTGCGACTCATGCGAGCATGGCAAGTCCACATGCAAGGTGATACAGAAGGAGCATCAGACCCTGCTAGCAAGGGCCTTCAGCGATAAGGTGCACACTGACGTGTGGGGGCCCTCTCCAACACTAAGTGTCGGCAAGTGGAAATACTACATCACATTCACTGATGACTCCACTTGCTACACATGCATCGACATCCTGTTCACCAAGGACAAGGCCTTTGACAAGTACAAGGAGTATGTGGCATGGGCACACACCTAGCACAGAGTGCACATCAAGTGTCTGCACTCGGACCGCAGTGGGGAGTACACCAGCAGCTCATTCACTCAGTTCCTCAAGGAGCAGGGGATGGAGTGTCGCCTCACCACTCACAACACACCACAGCACAATGGCATTGTGGAGTTGCTCAACCACCGCCTCGTAGAGCACATGTGAGCCCTCCTGCACCAGTCCAGGCTTCTGCTGACGCTGTGGGCAGAGGCGCTGCACTTCATTGTATGGGTGAAGAATTGGACCTTGACCAAGGCACTCAGTAATGTCATGCCCTTTGAGAAACTCACCAGGAGAAAGCCTAACATTGCAGGGGTGCCCAAGTAGGGACAATGCATATGGGTGCACACCAACGCAAATAACAAGCTGGGTGTGCACACTGAGCTTGCACAATGGGTCAGTTACAGTGATGATAGCACACATGCCCACCACATTTATTGGGCTGGGACAAACAAGGTATCTACAGAGCGGGACATCAAGTTCACACTGGGCACTGACGTCATATCCATCACCTTGTCCACATCCTCCACCCCAACCACTCCCACACTCAATGCACTGCCTATCACCCCAGCATCCAGCATCACACCAACTGCACCAGCTCCCAACGTCCCCACTCAAGTCGCAAGCGCACCCCAGCAACCTCCAGCCGCTACTGACAGTGGGGAAGAGAAGGTTGAGGTCAAAGACAAGCTCACTGACACTCCACTGCCACCTGTATCTCAGGGCCAGAAGTTAGAGCCAAGTCAACCTGCTCAGCCTGCGCACCAGTCATTGCACATCTGCAAGCCCTTGCAGAAGGCAGCAAGCAGAGAAGGCACCACAGATGGAGGTGCACAGAGACTTCTGGGATAGCACCCAGAGTTTTCTGAGCACTACAGTGCACTGGCGGAGCTAATCGCTGACATAGACACTCTCCAGGAGGAGGAGTGCAACAAAGACAAGGCTGCCTTCATTGCAGAGATTGAGGATGCGGTCGCAGCTGCAGTTCTTGATGTGCAAGGAGATCCGAAGTCACTACACAAAGCACAGTCTCGCCCCGACTGGCTCAGCTGGAAGGGAGCGATGGACCACAAGATCCAGTCACTGCAGCAGGCTGGCACATGGGAGACAGTGCCACACCCTCCAGGCAAGAACATTATCAGCTGCAAATGGGTTTATCAACTCAAGCAGAAGGTGGATGGGAGCATTGACAAGCACAAGGCACACTTGGTCACTCAGGGGTTCAGCCAGATATATGGTGTGGACTATCTCGATACTTACTCCCCCATAGCAAAGCTTGCCAGCTTCCAGACCATCCTCGCACTCACTGCACACTTTGACTGGGAGGTCGAGTGCTTTGACTTCAACTCTGCATACCTCAATGGAGAGCTGGAGGACACAGAGGAGATATATATGGAGCAACCACTGGGTTATGAGGAGGGTGGTAAGGACTTTGTCAAGCAGTTGAGGAAGGCCCTCTACAGGTTGAAGCAGGTGGGGCGCAGATGGTATGACACCTTCAAGCGCAAACTTGCTGACCTTGGTTTCCGCACCAGTGCCACCGATCCTGGAGTGTTCTATGCTCGGATCCAGGGCAACATCCTCATCGTCGCAGCACATGTAGATGACTGTGTGATGACCGGAAACTCAGGCAGGCTCATCACTGTCTACAAGGCCAAGCTCAATGACAAGTTCCCCCTTACAGACCTTGGACCAATCCATTCCCTGCTCAGGATTGAGGTCACCCATGACCAAGCGGCATGCACCATATCTCTCTCTCAATCTGCATATGTTGACTCCATTTTATCCCACTTCTCCCTCACTGATGCCAAGTCATACCCCACTCCCATGGTCCCCTCTGTGTTCTACTCCAAGTGTGACTCCCCATCATCCCCATCTGACATAGCACACATGTGCAAGGTCCCTTACCGCAAGGCCATTGGCAGCCTCATGTATGCTGCAGTTGCTACCCACCCTGATATTGCCTTTGCAGTCTCAACACTCTCTCAGTTCTTGGAGAACCTGGGGGAGGCTCATTGGCAGGTGGTGAAGCGAGTGTTTCGCTACCTCACAGGGACACACAACCATGTGCTGACATATGGGGCTGAGCAGTATGATCTTACCAGATATATAGATGCTAACGGAGCATCGCAGGAGCATCACTGTGCTATCTCAGGCTACACATTCCTCATAGATGGGGGTGCAGTGTCCTGGATGTCGTGCAAGCAGGAGCTGGTCACGCTATCCACAGCAGAGGCAGAATATGTTGTGGCTATGCATGCTGTGAAGGAGTGCATCTGGCTCCGTCGCCTCATAGGCAAACTGTTCCCCTTGCTGATCACTCAGACAACCCTTCACTGCGACAATCAGGCCACGCTCACGCTTGCAGTTGATGACAACTATCATGCACACACAAAGCACATTGACATATGATACCATTTCATTTGCCAGTGCATCACGCGGAAAGTTATCGATCTTGTATACTGTCCAACCAACAACATGACTGCAGACATCCTGACCAAGGCACTTCTGCAGTGGAAGGTAATATGCCATGGCCTCAGATTAGGCCTGCATCAGCCATCTGGGGGAGTGGTGAAATCAGGGTATGACAAGGGACAGGCACAGGCAGGAGGAGGAGGGTAATGACCAGGGACAACACCAAGAGCGCTCCCTTGTCTCACTTGCATTTCTAATGCCTCCAGCACATTTCTCTTGATTAAACTAATTTGATCTCATTCTTGAATAGGGCGGCACTGCATGTATGCCTAAAGGCATCGCCGCAATGCATTTCCAATCCTGACAAAGTGCCCCTGAGCATGGACCTCCACACACAACGGGCATCTCATGCCCTGGTTACCTCTTATCTTTTCCCCCCTTCGTCAATACAACTCTTTGCCTTCACCTCAGTATAGTGGAGTCACTTAATAGTGCTCCACATCCTTTTATTGACCTCTGGACTACTTAAATGCGCCCTCAACGGGCTGGCAATGTTATCTGCAAATCTCTTCCCACTTGTGTGTGTGTGCATGGTCCTCCCATTTCCAATGGCTTCCCACCGCTTGTCTCCAACTCGTCATTCCCCTTGCGCCCACTGTGCTCACTTGTTCGATCCCTCAGCAAGCTCATAGCCTCTCTAGAGGCAGTGTCCGTTAGAAGGCACAAATCATTCAAGTGAACAGTACGAACATTGACTGAACGAAGCCGCAATGTTGGTACAGTAAACCGAGCGGCAGATGGTGTATGTGCGGGAGGGAGTGATGTCAGTGGCTTGGGTGTTGGATGGACAACAAGAGGTGTATGATTTACATTTGACAGAGGCCTGCAACTGCAGCGCGTGCGCTGCACTGCCAGTGAGAGGAGTAGACCCCGCTGAAGCGCTGACACTGACAGCCGACGGAAGCAGATGGTGCCATTGTAGGCTAGACTCGTATTACATTATCGACTATCTTACCCTCACTCTCTTGTGAAGGAACTGGTGTTGGCGCTTCGTGATTTTATCGAGGTGCGCCGCATCTAATCGAGTGCTGACTGGCTGTGCGTGATGTTCAAGAGAGTATGGCCATGTTTCTGTGTAGACCATGTTACTGTATAACCATGCTTCAGGCCTTCAGGCCTCAGGGCACGCGTCAAAGGCGTGGTCCCAAATGTACTAATCGCTATTGTCTCAGGGACGTCCATTCCGACTCGTATCTTTGTGATTCCACAACACACGAAATCACCAATTGAAATTTGTGATTCGCCTTCTGGTTATCCGATGGGGCTATGAGTGACCCACAATGTAAGTTCGAAATCTGGTCCCAATTGTTGGGTCATCCTATGGCCTGAAGCATCTTACTAACGATTCCATCTTTTCAGAGCCCCTCCATATACTTAATGGCATTATTCCTATTTTTCGCCATATTGTCACGACATTTCCGAGCGCTAGTCTAATGCACATCGGCTGTATTCAAGCCCTGGCAAGCACACTGAATGCGCGCTACCACCTTTTAGAACAAGTAGACGATCTTGAACAATCAATCCTCCACTATACAGAAGCAATATTCCTCCCGCCCCATTGGGATAGACACTTCCCGAACATCACCTACAATTTCTTTTTAACTGCGCAACTCCTCCTTCTCTGAGCAGCTCACACTGAACACCCCAAGGATGTCAAGCGTCCCGTCATCTACCTAAGGTATCTCTGCGGACAGTCTCTCGAAGCATTCAACATTTCACCCAATATGGTCAAAGAACATCTTGTGTGTGCGTTGGCACAACAAGTCAGGTTGGAGCTTGGAGACGTGATGCAAGACATTGAGGAAATGACGGCCCTTATCCTCGAGCTTCTTGACTCTGACACCAGGACGATCTCGACCAGCACCATCACTTCCTTTGCTAAAGTGGTTGGAATCCGACACGGAAGCTTGGGAAAAGGGAACAGACCTCCCGCAAAGGTCATAGATTGCTTACGGAAGGCAAAAATTCGCCTACCAGATTCAGACGAACTCTCCATCATGCTAGCCCGCACCCTTCTCGACCGCTTCTGTATAGCGTATTCAAACGATGATTACAACGAAGGAACGGCTATCCTGGACAAGATTCTCACTTCTCATACCAAGTCAATACCAAGAAGTGTTACAGCTCATTGCCTTGTTTGCACATGTCCGATTGGCTGCATCTTGGAAGCCGGATCATTTGGAGGAGGCGATCTACCGCATTCGTAACTGGCTCCCTTGGATTCCTCATGAAAACCCCTTTCGTTTTGATGTTGTTGATTTTCTCATGTACCTTCAGTCCATGCACTTTGAGGACGTCGGTTTGGGGCCTTCAAGAGGGGCGTTCATACGATTCAGTGTCCTCTGGCCGGCCATCATTTTAGGATTTGATTGCATCTCTTGGATCCCCCTCAATGGCGACTGTGTTTCAACATCTCTCCACACTCTCGTCCTTCGCATGTCTGACATAGCCGAAATTGAAGAGGCGATTGAGCCTTGTCGACTTCTACTTGCTTCTTTCCACCCTTGCGGTATCTGTAGATCCGCTGCCGTCTGTGCATTAGGCGGCATCCTCCTCCGTGCCTTTTGGTTTACAAATAACATCGAATACGTCAACGAGGCAATCTCGATTCTTCAAGAGAGTCTCAACTCGCCTAATGCAAAGCGTTTCGGAGTAGCCCTATTACTCATTCGCTTCCTTTCTATCCGCTTCGACTCAAGCCACTCCAGGGAAGTCTTCGGTGAAATCATGCGGCTATTCCAAATGGCAGTCGGTCACAGAGGTGTCATGATTCGTCACCCCCAGCGGGAAATGCGTCTCACAAGGTCAAATGATATCAAATCATGTAGAATATTTTACCTGGTTTGATATGATTATAGAAATGAGAGTTTCCTTCTATAAAAATCAAATCATATAGAACCAGTACAAATCAGGTCAAATGTTTGATCCCATTTGATGAAATTTTGAATCATACAAAATGCACACAAATCACACTGAATATTTAAGAAATTCTGATCACATTCAATTCCAACATCTAATAATACATCTGATATTTATCGTAGAAAATCATGTTGAATCAAAGACATCACAGAAGGCACTCCTCATGCAAAGACAATGCTGTGTATCTGCTGTCCCACTTCTGTGCCCAAAGCCATATCCAGTCAGTGCTAGGACGTGGCAGCAGCTGTGGTGGAGGTTGATATATTGATGGACCAGGTATGGGTCTGGACCTGTTTGCCCAGAGGGAGAGACTTGTCAGCACATGGAAATAAAATGACTGAGAAGAGCCACTCACAAACTAGGGACTGCAGTGTAATGCAGAACGGTGCCTGCGTGCCGAGTTCGGGGATGTTCCCCAGGTGACAGAAGAGGGAGGGAGAGAGGCCGCAATCCCGAAGATTCGAGAACGCGCGGATGAGGACCCAGAGAAGCGTAGATGCTGGTGTGTTGGCATCGAACATCGGCGTGTTGATGTGATGAAACGGTGGTGATGGTGGAAGGCAATGGTGGTGACAAGCGATGAAGGCGAGGGCAAGCGGTGAGGGCGAGAATGGGCAAGGGCAAGGGCAAGGGCAAGCAAGGGCAAGGAGACAGAGACAAGAAACAAGACAAGGAGAACAGAAAAGATAGTCGCGGTGCAGCGGGCTCACGAGTCGTTACACAGTTGGGAATCACACATGGAAATGAGGGGGGATGAGGCTGTGGTTGCCTTCTATCCTGATCTATTCTGGTCCTTGACAAAGCTAGACCGGGGTATTTATACTACAACGGCTACTCTATGTGCGAAGTAAGTAAGAAGAAAGAGAAAATAAAACAAACGTTTGAGCCAGCGACAGGCTGCGCAGTGTTGTATGGAAGTGGGAAGCAATGTTGAATTTTTACTGAGTTGTCGCGAAGGGTGCGACGTCAAGACAAGGCGGCGGGAGTGAGGAATGGTACGGCGGTACTCAACGCCAACCTCTAAGTCTAATGGAGAAAACGAAAAATGTAGAAAAAAGTAAACTAAAATCAAAGAGGGGAGATATGCAACAAGGACCCGATTCCTTCTACTCCAAATCCTTCCTTATCGGTCCAGACCTCAGGACGGTCAGCAAGGGCAGTGCACTGCACATGCAATGAGGGGCGGTGTCGTCTTCGGGTTTGTCATTGGCCAGTCCAATCTAGTGTTGCTGGCAGCTAAGCCGGACCTTTTCGAAAATTGGCGATAACAAATTAAATACAATAGCTAAAATTATGAAAATAAAGATGTGAATGGATTAGGTCAAGAGCCAGGGGGTCACTTAAGACGACTTAGAGATCCGACAGGCCGTTCAGGCACAATTTGACTGGCTTGGTTTTCAGCTCGATTTGAGCTGAAAACAAGCCGGTCAAATTGTGCCTGAA
>Ga0307510_10012365_pt1 | contig 10123 bp, 9 predicted proteins | sample 12_EM_MG_FD_207224 | JGI IMG/M metagenome (GOLD analysis project Ga0307510, IMG submission 207224) | Populus trichocarpa ectomycorrhiza microbial communities from riparian zone in the Pacific Northwest, United States - 12_EM | ecosystem: Host-associated > Plants > Roots > Unclassified | place...
TCGCTCCACTCTCACAAGGTTCCACCAAAGCAGGCGATCAACCAGAAGCGGAAGAAGCGGAAGAGCACCACGACGGTGGACATAGTGACGGAAGCTCTGAGGATGACACAAATGGCGAACTTGCGTCTGTCGTTTCATCTGTGACGACGGCGTTATCTCAGCGCTCCCAAGTTTCCGATGAAGATGAAGACAATGACTCGGGCGCGGAGTCGGATTACCTCCGCAGGAGGATGGGTCATCCCGAACGCAGCGGGCTTGTCAAGCGGATCTCTCTGTCAGCCGCACAACGCGCAAAGTCCAAATGGGCAGAAATCATCAACGCACAATCCTCGCCGCGCATTATACGTTCACGACGAGCCAACACCCACACATCCCAGGTCAAAAGCGACGGAAAGAGTCCTCGGAGCGTCCCGACAACACCACTCCTTGGCCAGCATGCGACATCGCCAACCGATAATAATCCCTCTGAGACTATGCTCGCCTCCGCCACTGCGCTTAGAGGGCGTGCGCAGTCGAGTATATCCCTTACCGGTGACGGGACGGCGGAGACCGAGGATGATAAGGGTGTGTACGACTCTAGCAGCAAACGACGCGTCCCGAGCTGGTGTGACCGCATTCTCTTTAAATCGACCGTCGAGCCCGACCCCGAGGACGAGGACGACGCACACGCTGCACCTCAGCGCACCGCCGTGAGCTTGTTCGCACAGGCCTGGCGGTCCTTTAGGCGTACATCGTCGGCCTCGCTGCGCTCCGTCTCCAACCCAACGTCAACCCCCACCACCACCGCCACAACAACAACAGCCACCCCATTTCCTTCCAGCCCCGCTGCCGATTCAGAACCCGACCCAGCGCGCCTCGCGCCAACTCCTTACGTCCCACGTCGCAGGCGCCCACGACCACGCTCGATCGACGTCGCAGCCCTCCCTTCTTCCTCACAACCAACGCTCCTCACCACATCCCGCCCTACCACTGCGATGAGCGCTCAGGTGCACCGCTTTCCTGACATGAGGGGCAACCGCGACGCGTCGCTGAACGCACCCGCGCGTACGCTGACAGCTCCCTTGCCAGACCAGCACCTCCGCGAGCCGTCACTCTCGTCAAGGACGCCCGTGTCATCGTTTGCAAGCAGCACGACAGCGTCCTCGTCCTCAGCTCCATCCTCCGGTACCGGTGGCGGCACGAGCGGATTTCGGGGCCATCCCCATCCCAACCCGCGCTGGCGACTCCTTTCCTTCCTTTCGCGCGACGCCGAGGCAGCAAGGGATGCGGCAGAAGCTGTCGCTGCCGCAGGTGTTGATGCCAATGCTGATCCTGATGCCGAGCCCGCGACGAGGATGACTGCGACAGCTGCCGCACCACCGTCGCCGTCTCCTGGTAATGGGCTCGATGGGGCTTCGGCCGGAGCTGGGGCCGCGGAGTCGTCCCGCCATCGCAAGGGCGATGTCGTGTGTCTTAGTTATAGGACCTTGGATGACCGAGGCATGCGTCGGCTCGAGGGGCGGAGCGACCACAGACCCGTGATCGGGGTGTACGCAATTTATGTTTGAGGAGCGACTGTTTACTAGTAGGGCATTGCAGCTTCGGCTGACGATTTCTGTGCATAACTTACCACGCACCATACCGCTGTCTAATCTGCATTTTAGTAGATAGCTCTTTCATTTTCGTTTTCACATATTGTGGAAACTTGCATTCTTTGTCGTCGCATGCGCACTCTCTTTCTGTACACTTCAAGCACGAGCACCTATGGTGGCCATCTTCACTTTCCAAATCTGCGCTAAGCCGTATTCTTTGCGAGAGATCTGCACTGTCGTTTTGAGCCATTAAAATCTATCAGATGCCGATCTATTTCTCATGGGGCCCCGGAGGTCATCCGAGTCATATGGTACAGTATTCCCCAAGGTTCAAAGGAACCGAGAGCCCATAAACCAATTCACTTATCTGGGGTGTCGCCGTACGCCCAACCATGGGTATTCACAAGGATGACCTGCTTGATTCTTCATAACGATCATTTCCCCTGGGCCATCATTTCAATACTTAGCTATCGCTTTCTATTGGTTTCATGTCCTTGACAACAATAACCACTTCCAACCTTCGCCCTTTAGCTTTGTATGCTGTATTGGACAACTATGCCCAGCTGGGGATTGAGATAGCCTTACCCAAGTAACCAATAATTTCCTCTCTAGCAAGAATACTCCATTATTGCTAGCCCACTGAAATTACCAAAGTAGAAATTTCCTGATAGTACTCTGGCAGCCCTGGGCCTGCAATGAGACATTCTATTCCTGTAAGTTTGCATTGCCGACGTACTTTGAGTATGAATGCCTCGGACGAACACATATTGATTCTCTGGTAGGTCCTGATGTGTATCAAGTTTTGTCAAGACTGTCTCGAGACCGTTTGACGTTTGCAAATGGGGCACCACGTACCATCCCTTCAGGTCCTGGGTTTACTACGGCCACACCGCTATGACCCGGTGAGAATTGAAATTTGACGATACTGTTAGGACCATCGACGACCTTCACTCCAAATGACACACGCGCATCGACCTGACTCCCGAGGAATGCGACATTTGTCCACGATCTCGTGCGATCACAGCCGGTGACCAGAATGAGATCTTCTACCGCCACCTCCAGTCCAAGCTGTCGGACAAAAACAAAGCAGTAGTTGATATGTTTTAATATCCACTTTTCAAACTCAACCCGTGCGAGAGTGTCTTCACGACTCGCCCCGACTGGGAGGTATAACACTGCGCCTTGTTGCCCCCTTGGACACGTATACGAGACCCGCCGTAAGTCATCTGGACTGAGGCGATTATCAACCAGTGGACGGTTCGGTTCAGACGGCGAATGGATGAAGAGTTACCCAGCAGAAGCACGAATGTCCGGGTCACAGTCTGGTTCGCGCTCCACGCCGATTCCGCCCGAACGGTAATGGCCATTAGGAAGAAAAGCCCTTCGAACGTGATCTGACATTTTTGGGACAAGCGGTTCATAATTCTCTGGCACGCCGAACACGGCGTGGGATGGATCATCCGCGGGGAGAAGGGCGTTAAAAAGAGGCCAGAAGTTGCCCCTGCGGACGAAACCGACGTCGCCGACCTCCACCGGCCTGTCCGGCCTGATTGGCCCTGGGTCCCATAGGGGAAGTCCATGTGTAGGGAAGGAGCTTGAGAGTTGTTCGAGAAAAATCTTATAGTGGGCCATAGATATGGTGCCGCGGCCGCCGCGTGAGAGGTGGGGGTACTATGAAGTCGCGTAAGCGTGATAATCAGAATCAGAATCAGAAAGAAGGCTGGTAAAGCTTCCGAGCCAATGATTGGTGTTAGCTAATCTCTACTCAGTGATTACGGCTTCTTCTCTGTGTGAGAGTAAGGATAGCAAAGAAGGCCTAAGGCGGATACGCTTAGTCGTCGCTTATGTTGTGTCCACAAGCCCGGAACGTCCAGCAAGGCAACGACAGCTTATGATAAGTAGAACCAATTATCGTAGCACATTACCCGACGTCGACTAAGACCGACTTAGACCTCGCCTTTAATTTCCTGCGCGCTGCCCTGGTATCATGAATATTTCTAGATCACCGCCTGAGCGACTGTGACACTAAAAAGGTGAACTTACGTCTCAGTGTGGACTATACTTTTGTGGGTCCCTCCAGTCATCTGCCTGTGTCTGGACATGTAAGGCTCCTGTGTAGGCGCAAGACCAGATGGCGATTTGTAAATTGTGTCCACGTCCACACAATGTCACGCGAGCGTGAAGCCATAATTATGCATAATTGTTTATAAGCACATACGTGGACAATAAAATTCAATAAAAAAAACCTCTAACAGATGAGACAATATTCCTCAGCGCTCGGTGCCTGAGTTGGGTGGAAAAGCGAATAACGACTAAGCAGACCTCCATTTTCAAGTCTCTTCGATCCCCTGTCATAGTCTCACCATGGCATCAGTCGCAGCGGGGGATCCATCAGTTCAAACAGCGTTCAAACTTAGACACGGCCACAATCAGCGAGTGGAGGCACCAAATCCATCATCATGGGAGTGGCATTATACAACATGGTCGACATATGATCATCTTTGGATGGCCCCAGATACGAGGGCGTGTTGTGATGTACAAGGACATCTTCCTAATCACGGCTACTCTACTTCTAAGCAGAGATGGTGACCTCGACCTCGACGCCAGGCTCCAAGCTGATACTCGTCTGATGGGTTTGTAAGACCACGTGAAGAAGGGGAGGGTTTGGAAGAAAAGGCTCACGATCTGTTTGACAATCTCACTCGAGGAGTGGAGATCAATGAGACGTTTGTGGATTTTGAGTTCATAGCGGTCCCAGGTCTTGGAACCCTCACCGCAAGGCTGAGAAAGGAGAGAAGTGTCAGAGAGACATCAGGACAGGCAGGGGTTGCAACATGACACACAGTCTTGCGAGTGGTGATCTTGAGGACCTTGGTGGGGAGCCTGACGGGGCCCTTCACGCGAAGTTGCTTGTCTTTGGCGCGGTTGATGAGGTCATTCGAGACTGCCCACATACAAGCATGTGTTAAACACAGACTAGACGACATTCGAGAGACAATGCAAGAAGGACGTACACTTCTCAAGGTTCCGGACGTTGCTGCTAGTGAGGGTGATGCGAATTTTGTGGAGTTTTGCGGCGGGCACGGGGCCGGCGGCGTCGTATTCTTTATCGCCCTTAGCGACGTAACTCATGTTAGAGACAGCGGTGACTGAAGAGTGGTCAGAGAGAATGCTAAAAACCGAGCGAATAGAGCACTGACCTCAAAGGGCTTTTCAGAGAGATGATTGGTATACTGTAGCGATTAAAGTTCATCGAGTTATAGTTACTGTCGGAGAATGCCGCGATTACCTCAGCGCTCGCCCGTGTCTCGCCCGTGTGAGCCGCGAAACGCATTAATCCGCCTCTTCCTCAGCTCAGTTATGCAAGGTCAGTCTCACGCGTTGAATCAGTTTCAAGTCTATTCTAATCACCCTGCATGATCAGGCTTCAATAAATATTACCCGCCCGACTATGATGATGCCAAGCACAAGAGTCTTAACGCCTACAGAGGTCCGCTCCACCCAAAACTACCCCTACCCTAACCATCTCAGGTGTTGACCCATGAATAGGCAAGCATGCCCTAGGGGACAGAGCCCGAAAGCTCGATCAGGGTATTCTGATCACTCGTTTTGAGCTCCCCTTCAACATATGGTGGTAAGTCATTGACGTGTGTACGCCTCTCAACCACGATGTTATCGCTCATGGATCGCACATAGCGGAACGTGCGATGCCCACATCGGCATGGGTGTTCGCTACAACGCAGAGAAGAAGAAGATTGGGATGTACTACTCCACGCCAATATTTTCTTTTCGATGCAAGTGCCATCTTTGCAGTGGTTGGTTCGAGATCCAGACGGACCCTCAAGTGCGCCCACTTGTTCTTCTTTGTCCACCGTGCATTTCTTTAGCCCTGACTTGGTACCGTCTGCAGAACACTCGCTACGTTGTGGTCTCCGGTGCACGAAGAAAGGAAGAAGACTGGGATCCGGCTGAGAATGGGGGGTTCGCCGTCCTAGGTCCGCATATTTCTGCCTTATATGTCGCTTTGTCTCATCTAGGCGCCTTGCACCCCGTCTCTTCTACAGATACAGACAGTAAAATAGAACCCGTCGACCCGCTTGCGGCGCTAGAAAAGACGACCGACGCGCAGGCGCACGCGACGAAGGTGCAGGCGCCGCGTATCGAGCAGCTCGAAGATCTGTCGGCGCACTACAACGACGACCCATACACGCACTCGCAGCGCGCGCGAAAGCGTTTCCGCGCCGAGAAGAAGGTAGAACAAGCGCGTGACGAGGCCGACAAAGCCCTCAAGGAGAAATACGGCCTCCCATCCGAGCTCGCCCTGGAGCGCGCAGACGACGCCGGTGCCGTCGCCGAGGCACGCGACGAATGGACGCGGAGTCGCGTGGCGCGAGCAGGGGAAGACGCCAGCAGGAAGCGCAAGTTGGCGCTCGAGGCCCCCGTGCTGCCTGCGCCCCCACGGCGGGGATCTTCAAGTTCGGTCTCATTAGAATCTGCCGCATCGAGCGCCGCGTCGTCTCTGCGTGCACGCATACTGTCCAACAGTGCACGGCGTACGGCAGCTGGTGCCGGTACAGACTCGCTCACTCCAACCAACTCTCGGAGGGCCACGGGTGGCCTAGCGACCGGCATCGCCCTCCGCAAGAGCTAAATACCTTCACCATCGGGCGTGATTTGTTTTTGTTTTGTTTTTTTGCATTTTTTTTTCTGTCTCGCCTTAGTCATGATTTGTGCGCTTTGTAGCCCTGTCGACCAGCACATCGTTCGCTCAGCTAATCTATATGAATATAGTGGTGCCTTCAATCTCGGGAATATACATTCCTTTCTTTCCCCTACCCACGGTGTCGAGATGTCATGACATGAAAAAGATTACGTGCTGAGGAGGTGGTCGTTTAGCCATTTAGAACCTTTCAAGGGTCCACAACCAGGAAGCACGGTTTTCCACGTAAGCTATCAATAAGCATAGTAAAGTGGGACGCCTCAGTGCGGGGTGAAGTGGGACCAGATTCCCCTCAGTGGGTAGATTTCCTCCGCGTCCACGAATTGCGGGGGGGTTCGTCATACTGGATTACCTGGGAGAAATATCTGAAGGCGGAAGGCACGCGGAGTATCCACGGCACTCGAGTTGCATTCGGGAAAACTAATACTGCTATTCGATGTAACAGCAATTGGTGTCCAGATGCCAAAGCACTCAAATCTTAGCCGGTTAGCCCCTTCTGCATCATACGTTACGCACGGTGGACGGCAATCCAAGCCTTTCCCGGTACAATATTCTCAGGCATTAGGGAAATGTGGAGGTACTTTTTTTGTCCGCGTTACGATATATACTTATCACAACATGGCAAGGGATCCTCGGTATCGAAAGCAAGCCAAACAACAGGTAAAAATACAGAGAGCAGCCAACAAGAGAGAAAATTCTCAGGGTAAGGAACAGGTAACATGATATGTACGCACGAAATTGAAGCGGGTGGGGGGATCAGGGGGGATAGCAATTGAACCGCAAAGAATGAGCACATGGACAAATCCAACTAAATCCACAAGGCGGATGGGAGAACAGTCATACGATAATTGAGGAGATGATAAACACGAGACGAGAAAAGAGAGAAGAGAAGAGAAGCAATTAATAGATAGGTACAAAACGGTTATGTCAGGGTAGGTATGGACCAGTGCCTCCCCCGTCTATGAAGAGATAGCCCATGCTTGGTCCGGGGCGTCCAACGTGCCGTCCCATTTCCACCCCTGTGCCTGGTGAAACATCGCGTCCCCACCTGCGATTTCTCTCCAGACGGTTGGACGGAGCAATTCGTATGCATCGTTCGTCTTTGCATTGGAGGTCTGGGGAGAAGAACCTGCGCGGCCCGTATGAGGGTGGTCCTGATCAGGCGCGGACTCTGGGCTGGGATTCGTAGACGAACCCGCAACGAGATCCGGGGTAGGGGTGTCATCGAATGCTGAGTAGTCGATGAAGTCTCCAAAAATATCTTGGCCATTTGGATGTGACGGAGACATTGGCTGGAGATCACCAAAGTTAAGGGAAGGTGCTACTGTTGAGTCGTCCATTTCGGGTGCTGTCGGGCAGGTACGAAGGATTGCATCCAAAACGTTCGATGCGGCCTCAGCAGATTCTGGATTCTCATCAATAAGCTTCGTTAGGTGTTCAAAGAGCGCCATAGCCTGGTCATTAGTCTTCACGTTCTCAGCTTCTTCGTCGCGCTTCCGGGCTTCTTCATTGGGTGGTCCTTCCCAGTCAGGTTTCGCCCTCTTCGGTGACGGCGCAGACGGAACTCCCGGCGTGGGGGCATCGGTTTCATCCTCACGAACCCTCTTCGCACCGCCTTTCCCATCCACAGGGGTCGAAGAGGTAGGGGTGGAGGCGGCAGCTGCAGGTGTTGGTGTTGGTGTTTCAACGCTATTGGTCTTCGTCGAGACCTTGCGACGGGGCGGCTGCTTCGACTTCGTTGGAGGCTTCGGTTTGGGGGACTTTGGTGTTTGAGGTGACGGGGCAGTAATACCGGGCGTTGTGGCTTGTGGAGTGGGAGTAGACGTAGAGGGGATAAGTGGTGGCGTTGAGGATGATAATGTCGTTCCAGGAGGTTGTGATTGTGATGGTTTTTTTCGGTGTGCTGCCTGCAACGGGGCAGCATGGGGTGGGCGTGACACAGCTGCAGGGGCCGGAGGGACGGTGGGAGGGACAGGCGGGGCGAACTGTGCGGGGATCGTGGGAGTAGGCTGTGGTGGTGGCTGCGGCACAGAAGGCATCATGGAACCTTGCGATCGAATACCGAGAACAGTCTTCAAGCCCTTGTCCATATTGTCTGCCTCCTGTATCATCCCTCGAATGGTATGGAGCTCGAGAACATATCGCGGATTTTGCTTCTGAAGCTCCTCTAGCTGTGCTCTCGCAGAGGCCATCTATACAAATCCGTCAGAATTAATCGCGATCCTGCCATACATTAAATCGACTGACCATAGTGAACATCCTTTGTACCACGTCCCCTTTCCCCAGAGCCGCAAAAGCAATGTGAATGTACTTCTCGATATTGCCCAGTACTTGGTCAAGACGCTCTAAATTGCGATTGTATTCCTGGATCTCACCCTCGGGAATTGTCGGATAACCAGCAACCCCGTCAAAGTCTAGGAGTAAAGGGAAACAGAGTCAAACATTTGAAATAATATTGCAGAGAAGAAGACTCACCACGATTGAATGCCACCCTTTTCTGTTCATCAACCCATCGCTTCGCAGCCATAAGATCTTCCTGGGTCGTCTTCCGTATCTGCATAGAGCCCGCCGATGGGGGAAGAACAGAACCAGATCCGATGCTGTTCACGCCAGCCGGGTTCATTGGTACGGACATGACTCCCGCCTGGTTCTGGGCCACGCCGCTAGAGGTAGCCATCTGGGCACCCATCGATATGTTGGAAGCATTCGTCGACTGTGCCGTCGGTGGCCGCATGGGAGGACCAACAGGAGGGTTATATAACTGGCCAGGTTGCAGCGGATTGGGCTTTCCTTGCCCTTGGATCTGAACTTGCCGTTGCACTTGAAGCTGCTGGTGACCAAGAATGACCTGTGGAGGCCGAGCAATTGTTTGAAGACCAGAGACATCGTTGATCTGAGCCCGATGGTCGAGTGGTGCATTCTTCGTGGACGTAATACCAGCACGAAACCCACTTTGATCTTGTGCTGCACGCTGCAATTGCTCCCTATTCTGCTCTACGAAAGCAATGACATGCTGAGGAACACGATGCGCCTCTAGATCAGCACCAGACGTGTGCGAGAACCGGGGTAGGATGCTCATCGCCTCGGGAGTTATACCAGGCGATTCCGATGAAATGCTGGCCAAAAGTGCCTGGTAATCCGCCTCCGTGGGTTGATGTGGTTGTGCCTGTGGCTGCGGAGCCTGCGAAGCTATTTGACTCGATGCTCTTATCCTGGCAACGATGCTGCTGATGTATGCTTGGTCGAATTGGCGTAAAACTGAATTGTATAACTGTTGCAGCCGGTGTGCTACCGCAGGCGCACACCGTGCAGGCTGACCACCATCACTGCCTGAAAATATAGGGAAGCCCAGAGCGACGCCGATAAGGGGCCACTCGTCATTCGTGGAAACCTAAATACAAGCACTTAATCAGAGCCAGAATCCATGAATCATGCCAAGACGTACTGATTCAAAGCCATTCCGCATGAACACTGCTCTATGCAAAGCCCAAAGGTTGACTTGTCTTCCCTCGATGACGAGGTCACGATCAGTGAGTCTAAGCCCTGTAGCGGCAGTGAATTGCATAAAGACACCCTTGAACCGATCCTCTGGCAATGGAGGTATTTTATGAGGCTGGATAGGTTGCTGTGAAGGGGGTTGTGGGATCTGGGTTGACTGCTGCGGTGGAGCACCAGCCACCTGAGCAAGTGGGCCATTAGGAGGAGGCAGACCGTTGGCGGACACGTGGGAGGACATTTGCGTTAAATTTGACTGGGCTGTTACGGAAGGGACGAAGTTCTGTTGCGGAGTAGGAATGCGCCGCTGAGGTGAAAGCTGGTTGACTGACGCCTG
>Ga0307510_10012367_pt1 | contig 10122 bp, 6 predicted proteins | sample 12_EM_MG_FD_207224 | JGI IMG/M metagenome (GOLD analysis project Ga0307510, IMG submission 207224) | Populus trichocarpa ectomycorrhiza microbial communities from riparian zone in the Pacific Northwest, United States - 12_EM | ecosystem: Host-associated > Plants > Roots > Unclassified | place...
GATGGATTAATTGTGTGATGTGTTGAGTAATAATGATAGAAGTAAATCCAGGATGGTTGGACTATGTAATGATGGTGGTTTGGGTAATTATGAATTAGTCGATAACTTGGTATGTTCTAAATACAAAAGAAACTCTGCTGAAATTTTGGTAGACTCCTTCCACATGGAAATGCAAATATGATAACGTGTCAAGGTGAATCTTTTATAAAATAAAATGCAAAATTTCCTAAAAGAGTCATATTATTATGATTAATGGACTTAATATGTCATGGAAGGTAAGGTGTTATAATATTTGTTCGATTGACCTCTCTCTTAGCATGTTGTTCGGTTTGGGCCTTCTTTTTCTCCTCCTCTTTTAGGCTTTCATTTTATAGCCTTGTCAAACAAAATGATGGAGCAAGTAAAAATATTTATAGAATAACAAAAATATGTTTTTTTTCGAGATGTTTGTATCTAGAAAAATAGTCGCTTTAAAGTGAATTCTTTGTCACATTATAGCCTTGTTAGACATAATATTCTTTGTCACATTGCCTTGACTGGGAAATGGGTTTGATTATTTATTTTGGGTTATAATGATGTAAAAAAAAATCCAAATATTGAGTTGATGCTTAATTTTACAAGAAAAAAATTTGTTTTAGTGCTTGAAAAAAATAAATAAACAAGGGGACCAAAATTCATAGTGAGACAAGAATGGAAGTTTTTTTTGTTACATTGTTTATTGGGCGTATTTTTAACAATTTTTGCTCTAGTGTTTGAAAATTCCATTTTTGGTCCCTTTAATTTGACACTTTTTTGTTTTGTTCATATCCAATCCTTGAGTTTAAGAAAGGAGAGAGAGTCATTGAAAAACAATGGAGGAGAGAGAAAGTTATCGTTTGTCTATATTCTAGGAATACAGAAGGTCGATCTAGGTGTCAACAGGTTCCATTTGATGAGAGAAGTTCAATTTATATATTTTTAATCCCTTATATTACTGGAAAACGTAGATTGAGGCTTGAGAAAGGTTTTTATTTTGAGTTGATTTTTGTTTTTTTAACTAATTATGTATTGTTTTGAGATTAAATATGAGTATATTAAGGTTTTATATGGTGTTTCTTAGGTATTTGCACGTGGAAAAAAAGGTTGAAAATGAGTTTTTCAGACCAAGAGGGTGGAGCTCGATTTTCCTACCATTTGAGGTGGCTAGAGTTAAACTAATAGGCAACACATCATCTGTTGTTATAAGTGATGCGTCACTTGCTCTATTGTTTTTATTTTTTTTAAAAAAATAAGTGGATAACACGCTATCCACCTTATTTCAGGGAAAATAAAAAGATAAAGACCAAGTGCATATGCCTAACCATTTTTTAATGGGCAGGTGCACTAGCCTACCGAGGCCTAATCTTTGGACATTTTTTTGTTTTTACAATTCCTGATGATAAATGAATTAGAGTGTTTTTTTTTGGTATGTTACTTGATTAAATACCATTTGAAATTTGGTTTGTTTTAGAATAAGCATACAACATTCTTTTATAACATGACCAAATGTTCCTTTTTGTACAATTCTTTGTGATGATTTTCTTAAATTTTACTTGGTGGCTTTCTTGCGCATGTCAATCAATTTTTATTTTCATATAATTAAATAAAAATAGATCTAAAAAAATAAAAATCAAACCCAACTAGGTACATGGTCGGGGTTGCGAGTTTCTCTATTTAACCTAATTGATCTGAATCTATCGTTGTCTAAATATATAAAAAGAAATTGTTAAAACAATGATATCTTGAATATTTTTTTTAAATTAAGTCGTGTTTTAACCAATTCATATTTAGACCCCAAGTCAATTGGAACACATTAGGTTAACTCTTACTAGGTTCAATTTGAAACCGGAGCCAAGTGTGGAGACACTAGAAAAAAGTTTCCCACAATAACGTGTTGACAATGTATTATTCTATTTTTTTTAATTATATTTGTGTTATCATAATCTATCTAACTTCTAATTATTCTAGCACAAAAATGCTAAGTAAAAAGTAGAGTGTGTTAGTTAAATAAGAAGGTTTTAATTTGAGAGATATCTTTCTTACCCTTATTTCAAATTATTAAATTTTTTTTCTTGTATTTGCTCTAATTGGTTTTTTTATTTTTATTAAATAAGTAAAATAGAGTAAAAAAAGTCATATGTCGTTGTAGAAAAATCTAGGAAAAGATGAATTATACTAGAAAATTATTTTTTAATAGAATTTAAATTAGTACTCTTCTTATAAAAAAATAAATTTATTATCATATAATTAAATATAATTTTTTAAATGGTTCTCATAACTTGAGATTAAATATCTTAATTTACATCTATTTTTCAACTTCCCAACTTTCTTTTTGATTAATATCAACAATTCTTTTTAACATTTATTTATATATATAATTCTTATTTTTTTTTATTAAATGAACAATTCAAGATTTTTTTACTTATAGTTAATTTTTTCTATATAATAAAAAAATGTATTATAAGAAATTAACCCGATTCATGAGCATGAGTCAACTAGATTATCAATTTAATCAATAATCTATCCATCTATCTTTTTATTCTATCTATCTATCTATCTATTCTTATGAAACATCATAATGTTAATGGGCTCCGCAAATCAATGTGCCTATTGATTATCGGGTCATAGTTCTTGTGGGCTGGACTCCATGTTCGTGGGTCATTCATTTGTTTTGGGTATAACAGTCCATCCATCTCTTTGAAGCCCACATTTCAGAAGTGAACTGCTGTTACCCGTCTGAATCGAAATATAAAATATATAAAAACTACAAGACAGCAATTAAGAAAAAACCTCACTTGGTTTTTAGTTACAGAGCTCTTCCGTCTCCTTCAGGCTTCAGTTCACATTCATCGGCGCTGCCCCTCAACCTTTAGTCGCTCTAGCCCGTATGATTTTAAGACCTACATAATCACAGTCATTAGTACCGGGAACTTTCGTTACAATGACTTCCATCACCTCAGTGGAATTGAATTACCTTGTTTTCCGCTACCTTCAAGAGTCAGGTTCGGCTGCATTTTCAATTACTTTTTTTTTTCAATTTCTTGCAAGTTAGGGTTATCCTTATTCTAATGCTTTATAAATAAAGTAATTAAGGTTAGGTTAGGATTTTGCTTTTAGAGTTTTGTTCTAAATGTTATCAATTAGTTTTGTTAATTTTGGGTTTTGTTTCTGTTTTTTCTACTATAAGAGCTTGTAGATCTGTGAACTGGGTTCTTCATTACTTGTTAAATTTTATTTACTTATAGTGGATAAGAATGTATATCGGTTGCCTGACTTTTCAATATGGAATTCGAATGAAGCACGGGGCTGCAAAACATTTGAATTTGGTTGAAAATATAGTTCATTTTTTTAATGGATTTGATTCAAACTGTTATTGAACACACCCAATAGGCCATAACTATGCTAGAAAATTTTTAAATTTTATTGATGCCATCCATGGCTAAAGATTTTTTTTTTTTTTTGTAAATGCCTTCTGGTAGCTATTGTTTGTGGGAGCGAAGATTGGTTATTGGTAGAAGACAAGGTGTTCTGATAATTGGTTGCCAATTTAAATACATGGGAGGAATTTCTAGTTTTTGTAATGGTGTTTGTTATTGTATTCCTGCAGGTTTTACACATTCAGCTTTTGCCTTAGGATATGAAGGTGGAATTAACAAGTGCACCATAGATGGCAATATGATTCCACCTGGTGCTCTCATTACATTTGTACAAAAGGGACTTCAGTACTTGGAAATGGAGGCGAATTTGAGTAATGTTAGCATGTTTAAATTATTGCTTGTTAAGCATTTCTGTTTTACATGCCTTGGGATTTATGTTGATCAAGGTTTTTTTCAAGCTTGCCAGAGTGATGCAGATGTTGATGAAGATTTCTCTTTTTTGCAACCTTTGGATCTTATCACAAAAGATGTGAATGAATTGCAGCAGATCATAAAAGAGAAGAAAAAAAATCTGCACAAGGATAGAGAGAAAGAAAAAGAAAAGGAAAAAGACAAGGACAGAGACAAAGACAAAGATAAAGATAAAGAGTTCGAAAGGGAACATGAAAGAGAATGTGCCCGAGTGAGAGAGAAGGAAAGGCATGAAAGGGAAAAGGAGAAAGAAAAGGATAGAGAGAGGTTAGAAAGTGAAAAAGAGAGAGACAAGCAGCTTGAGGATAACACTGATAGAAGAATGGTCACTGATGCAGAAGATAAGCATGAAGAAAATGAATTTTTTGAAGGTAATCTGACTTCTATGTATGTTTTTTTTTTTCTGTGGCAGTTTTAGTTTCTTGAATTTATTCTTAACACTTTATATGGGGTTTTCAAGGTACCTTGCCCCACCTCGCCTCAGTAAAGCACTTTGGTGCCTTGTGACCACAAGCCATGGTTAAATTGTCAGACTGTTCCTTTATTTTTTACTACTGTTTTTTATTCTGTCCCCAGTTCTATTAAAGCTTAAGCCCCAATATATTATTATTTTCATATACAATATTACTTCATCACTACTTTGCATTAGTTTGGAGTTCTGTGCTTTCAAAGTGTTGGGAAGGTGTGGCATGTTTTATAGTTTAAAGCCAGTTTTTCTTCCCTTTGGAATATGGTGAAATGTTAGTTATATAGACATACGCGGTGAATAAGAGGCTATCATCTTTCACTTGTCTGTGGTATTCTTGAATAAGTAGTGAAAGATATGACATTCTTTCTGCCTCTCTTTGCCTCACTTTTTTCCACTTCTATGTCATGTATTTCTGAAAATGTGAAAATCTATTGTTTAGTAGGACCAGAGCCAATGGATATTTCTATAACATCAACATCTCAGACATGTGAAATTCCTAGTTCTGATGTGATGATTTTGGAAGGACATACTTCTGAGGTATGAGCATTTGCTGATCTTTTTGCTTTTTTATATTAATATTTCGTTTTTTGTTTTCTCCTTACTGCCCTTTTCAGCTAGATATATTTACTACCATGTGCTTTGTTTCATTTTTTCCTTTAGGTTTGTGCCTGTGCATGGAGTCCAATAGGACAACTTCTTGCATCGGGGTCAGTGATTTTGGATAGAGGCATCACTGTTGTTGATGCTTCTGTGCTTGCATCTCTGATTTATATGCCAAAACTTATTGTATATTGATTCTTAGTTTTTTATTATTTGGTAAAAATATTGACTCATTAGGTATGTCATTACTTTAACTTTATTAGCATTAGGAAGTAGCAGAACGTTTGTTAAACATGACAGGTTATGCATAGTCTTTCTTCTTTTGTAAGTATCAAGTGTGCTGAATGGAGTATTGATATTATATATTAGGTAAACTCATTCCTCCAAGGAGATGAAGTAAATTGAAAGTCTTTGATACAATTTAAATGAATGATACACATGCTGGACAATTTGATATTCAAATACCAAAGCATTGAAGTTTCATGTCATCTTAAAAGAAACGTGCATCGTATCTACTGTAGAGGTTTGCCTTGCATGCAAGTTTGCTATGAGTATTTGTGCTGCTTTGATCTAGTGTCTTTATGAGTTCTGTTATCTATTAAGTTGCATTTCAATATGCAAGGTTAGGACTCTATATAGATTGCCCATTCCATTTCTCTAATTTGATAATGCCAACACAGGGTAATGGCCTTCAGTGGTAGCTGTCTTTTCTGGATATTTTGCAAGCATCTGTAATGTAACTTTTCTTAAAATGCAGATAACTTGTAATATATCATCTGTAATAGCAAAAGAAAATTTTTGGTCCTTCTGTTCATATCTTAAGTCTTGCATGTCACTCACTTTATTGTTATTCCCAGTTCTGGAGATTCCACAGCAAGAATTTGGACAATAACAGAGGGGACCTCTAGGTCTGGCGTGCAGAATGATCCTCTAAATGTGCTGGTATTGAAGCATGTAAAGGGAAGGACAAATGAGAAAAGCAAAGATGTTACCACACTTGATTGGAATGTGAGTTCTCTTACAGGCTTTAATTATTGATAATAATAATTTAATGTCTCTTCATATTTTATTCTTATGAATTCATTTAAAGTTTTACATGTCATTGGTAGGTATTCACTTTGTTTTTTTTTTTTTCTCCTTTTTGAACCCAAATCATAAGAATCAAGCTATCCAGTTGATTCCGATGTGGTGGAATGGAACTCTCTTTGCCATTAAAGATTCCTTAGATATCATATTTTATGGATTTCTGACACGTGGATCGCATTACGTAATTTTTAAATAGAGAAAGGTAGCTGAACATGGCATGTAATTTACTTCAAATTTGAATAGGCTCAAACTGAAGCTGATAGGCAAGGGTCTGATGATAATCCTTTTTCTTGGTGAATCAAGAAAATTAATTTACATGTCAAATTAATCCTTTTCCTCACATGTGTTGATAATTATTTTGCCTTTTTTGTACAGGGCGAGGGAACATTACTTGCTACTGGCTCTTATGATGGGCAGGCAAGAATTTGGAGCACAGATGGTAAGCTATTATAGCAAGATCTGTTTTGTAGCCTTCTATTTAAGCTTGAAACAGAGCAGCGTCTCAAATTTGTTAATATAAACAATAAATTTGGGTAGCTCTGACATCTATTCCTTTTCTTTTCTGTTTTTGTGGTGGGCTTTTCTCACTTTTAAGTGTTGGGTTCACACATGTAAACCTGATGGAGAATGAAGGACAACAACGGAAATCAGCTTATTTGTTTAGAAATTTGAATATTGTATGATTGTTCTAGATTTTATCATTTAGGAATATGAGTACTTATTATTTAGTAGTTAAATTAGGATGTTAGTTTCTTTATTGATTTAAGACTTATTAGGTTTTTTTTATTTGGTTGGTGCATATAAATAAATCCCTAGACATTCAATACTTTGATCATTAAATTATTAATTGAAATTGAAACCGAGTTTCTGCAAGATTGAGTGTCTTTCTTGTTGGTGATTTGTTACTTTATCTTACATCAAATTCCTTGTTTTGGTGATTTTGCTTTCTTGTCCTACATCAATTTGGTGCCCACCGTGAAATTCATCTAGGGTTCTTGTTCTCTAAAAAAAAAAAGAATTCCACAAAGAGAAGAAGTTAAACATGAGAGAACAACTTGAAGTACCAAGAGTTGGTGGCAAAAGGGGTGAAATTTTTTACCACAAAGCTACATTATTATACTTGCATTAGAGTATCAGATTTGTTCAAGCAATTGGCTGCCAATTTTCAAGCTAATAATGTGATCTTGTTTTTTACCACAGAATATTTGGTTGCCAAAATGTGACATATAATAGATTTGGTTTCCCAATTGAGTTGGGTCTTGCATTAAAGTCCAATTCATGCCACTCTTCTTGCCTTTTGCTAGTGGGGGACATCAAATTAGTCAAATTTAATTGCAATGGATTGGATTTCTCTGCTTTGGATTTAAGGTCATACATCCAATTGAAAACAAAAACAATTGCAATTTAGTGTGTGGCTTAAACAGAAATGGCTTTCAAGGATATTGGGGGGGGGATTATGTGACTGGCAATGTACCTCTTTGGTCTCCATCTTTTAACTTGAGAATGGGTTGGTATGAGTGGAACAATCCATCTAGTTCCATGAGAAGAGCACTAAGTCCAGCTATGAAGGCATTAGTATCTAAGGAACTTTTAACTTTTCTAAGTATGGATGTTAAACTTTTTGTTGTTGTTTGCTTGATTGAAATTTTTAGAATAAATGCACTTGATGCTCCTTATTGTGATGACCAGACTAGAGATATTTTTCAGCTTATTGTAGCAGTATTAGAAGATACCTTTGACACTTTGTTTTGGTTGGTTTATAAGCACACTTGGATCTTTGAAATTATTTCTCAGGTCAAACTTTATCTTTTGATGCTCGATCTCAAATGTGATTCTTTGGTTGAGGATAATGCTAAAATGTTTTTGCAAAGTTACACAAACTACTTTTCCAAAGATATGTTCTTGAACATGGATTATATGATGATTGAGATTTTAAAGGAAATTTATGAAATTCCATTGGAATTAGTCTTTCTTCTTTTGGATAATGAGAGGTTGGATAATCAAGCTGTCTCATTTAGTACACTTAAGCTAGTTGATAGTGTTCCTATCAATTGCATTTTAGAGCTTCCTCCTTCCCTACATGTATAAACCAGTGCACCAATTAGGCTTTCCTCTTGACCACTGTAATAAAGTTGTCGTCGATATCTATGAACAATCCAAACCTTTAGAGTCTAGTGACAACCTACAAATTGGAGAATCAAGAAGTTCCTATCAAAGTTGATGCAAGCATTGAAGAGATTAAAGAAGAGATTGATCACATTGACTTTGTTCCTTTGAATTCAATATTGCATCTGAGAAGATTATCTTTTTGCCAACATTCTTCTCATCATTGAAGAAGGATGAAAGGTATCAAGTGCAAAAGTTTTATGAAAGGTATCATGTGCAAAAGTTTTTCTTAGGGCTATGGTGTGCATGCAAGTTTGTTGAGTTTTTGCTATTTGACACTTTCAAACTCGTGGTCGAGTTTTTTTTCCAACCTAGGAGAATGATGGAGAATGAAGGAAAACAATGGAAATCGGTTTATATTCATTTAGAAATTTTAATATTGTATGATTATTCTAGATTTTATTATTTAGTAGTTAAATTAGTATTTTAGTTTCCATATTGAATTAAGATTTATTATTATTATTGTTGTTGTTGTTGTTGTTGTTGTTGTTGTTTTGTTCGGTGCAGAAAAAAGAATAAGCATTATTTTGATAATTGAATTATTAATTGAAATTAAAACTTGAGTTTCTACAAGATTGAGTGTCTCTCTTGGTTTGGTTCCTTCAAGATTGAGCATCTCTCTTGTTGGTGATTTTGTTCTATCCTAAATCAATTCTCTTGTTTTGGTGGTTTTGCTCTCTTGTTTTACATGAGAACCATTATCAACTTGTTGCATAGACAAACTGATACAACATTGTTTTAATATATGTGCACAAACACGTATGCCCATAAGTTATTAATTGCCATTGTGCTTTTACTTCAGTTTTTCAGTGCAATTTGGAACTCTGGCTTATGCTCTGGATCTTTTCCCTGGTCTAGGTGAACTAAAGACAACATTGAGCAAGCATAAAGGACCCATATTTACTCTGAAGTGGAACAAGAAGGGGGATTATCTTCTAACTGGAAGCTGTGATAAAACAGCAATTGTGTGGGATGTGAGGGCTGAGGAATGGAAACAGCAGTTTGAGTTTCATTCAGGTTTGAGATTGCACTCATCTCGTAGAATAAACGGTCTTTCTTCAGAAAATAGAAATCACCCTTGTTGCATTTGAATTTTCATGTTGGTTTTTGTTTTAGGTCCTACACTTGATGTTGACTGGCGCAATAATGTTTCATTTGCAACAAGCTCCACTGACAATATGATATATGTATGCAAAGTTGGAGAAACACGCCCTATTAAATCTTTTGCTGGACATCAGGTTTGTTCTACGATCCAACAACTGTTTATTGCTCTTGTTGTTCTGTTCAAACTTGTCTGAGGTTATTTAGTTAGCGTGCCTTTTTATATCTCAGTAAGCTGGCAGATGGCTGTTTTTTTTGGGTCATATTCTAGTGGGGCTAAGAATCCGCAACTGAACTTGGTGTGTGTACAATTGTAACACCCCGCACTTTCACGTGTGTTTTTACTTAATTTCAAAGACTTTCTTTATATAAAAAGATAAAGTCCCAACAACCTTTCAATAGTTTTATAAATATATACAATTTATTACAATTCTAGTTAAAATTACATCCTTATTAACTATTTGCAAGTTTTTTTTTTCCCTGAAAATACAAATATTCTTTTTATATAATATTGGGTATCTCAGTGACCCTAAATACAAATATTCTTTTTATATAAATGGATGTCTTCATAGGAATTTATTTGTGTTATACACAAAATTACAAAATAAATCATATTAAACATTTGCATCATTCCAGTTACTAACGTTTAATAATTATATGATCAAACCTAATTTCATAAAATTTTGTTTTAAGAATGTTGATCTTATATCAATTTCCAATATTTTTCTTCACATTATTTTATTCATTACATTATCATCGTTGCATTATGATAACTGTTTGTTATCTTGTTTAACTCGTCATTATACGATTTATTCCTTACAACTTGAAAATTGA
>Ga0307510_10012368_pt1 | contig 10122 bp, 13 predicted proteins | sample 12_EM_MG_FD_207224 | JGI IMG/M metagenome (GOLD analysis project Ga0307510, IMG submission 207224) | Populus trichocarpa ectomycorrhiza microbial communities from riparian zone in the Pacific Northwest, United States - 12_EM | ecosystem: Host-associated > Plants > Roots > Unclassified | place...
AGTTTGCTTTTACCAGGCTATAGTAAAAGTTACTCTGTCGAGCCATACTGAACATTTTAACAATGCAATGGGTTTTGATTTATGACAGTTCGCTTGTACCAGGCTATAGTAAAAGTTACTCTGTCGAGCCATACTGAACATTTTAACAATGCAATGGATTTTGATTTATGACAGTTCGCTTGTACCAGGCTATAGTAAAAGTTACTCTGTCGAGCCATACTGAACATTTTAACAATGCAATGGATTTTGATTTATGACAGTTCGCTTGTACCAGGCTATAGTAAAAGTTACTCTGTCGAGCCATACTGAACATTTTAACAATGCAATGGGTTTTGATTTATGACAGTTCGCTTGTACCAGGCTATAGTAGAAGTTACTCTGTCGAGCCATACTGAACATTTTAACAATGCAATGGATTTTGATTTATGACAGTTCGCTTTTACCAGGCTATAGTAAAAGTTACTCTGTCGAGCCATACTGAACATTTTAACAATGCAATGGGTTTTGATTTATGACAGTTCGCTTGTACCAGGCTATAGTAAAAGTTACTCTGTCAGGTTTGAAAGAATGAAAGAAATGTGTAAAGTGTCAAGTAGTATGTGATTTACAAGGAAGAACAACATTATGTGTGTCTTATATAGTGCTTTAAATTATACATTTCTGTCTGTGGGGATAAAGGTATGGCTGTTATTTTGGTATATGCTTTGTGACTTCATTTTGTGTGAAAACACTGCATGCCAAGGGCAAGGTTATCACAATACCTACTTTCTTTTAACCCTAATAGTTTGTTGAATAACACCTGCAATCACTGTTGGAAAGCACCGGCGATCACTGCGTACCCACTATATTCCGAGTTCGTACCTTTGCCTATATTTCCTTCTTGTTAGTTACCAGTTCCTTTGTCAGTAATTATAAATCTTGGAGGCGCGGCTAGTATACCTAATTTGTATTCTAGTCAAAGGATTCGCAGAGGTGGCCCAATATGCACGGAGAAAGCGATGAGTGGGTCGGAACTTAGTGCCAGTTGCCGAGGGATAATCACCATGGAAGGATTCCTGGAAACCAAGATATGTGGTGGGGTTTCTTGTATTTATACCATCTGCTTTGCCATAGATATACGGATAAGCAAGGCACACATCGAATCACTATACACACGTTTCCTCCTTGGCTTCTTTGGTCTTCTGCATCTTTCTACCACGTACTTCTCCCATCCAGACCCCATAACCATAATCACTCCATGCCAAGATATTTTCCTTTGTACCCTTTGTCATATTATCGCTTGTTATTTATTGGTTTCCATTTGTCACTCTTTATCAATCAACAGCAGCAACAGATTTCCCTGGATGGTGTACTATAGCACGATTGACATACATGCCAGATGCCGGCTGGACAACAAGCCAGAGAGAAAAGCTGCCAGGAAGGTGTAGGAGAACCCTCTGTGGAAAGAGATAGATAGATCCCAATGCATAACAGAAAAGTGACCCGAAGCATATTTTTCATTGCAATCCCCTGAAGGCTTTCCGGGAGCAGACATGATGGAAAAACCTCTTTGTATTCTCTATATGAACCCTATACTCCACCCCAGTTAGACATCTATGGATGATAGCCACGCCTCCAATCAATACACTCACGCTTCCTTCTTGGCTTCCTTGTCCTGCTTCATCTAGCCAGTCTGTTCTTCTCCCATCCATAACTAGTAACAGAGGTGTCGAGGATATTGACTGTTGGTTCTGTCCTGATTTGTGCCGAGGATCTAGGGGATTGGGAGTGTATGTTGGTAGGCTGACCATGATTGATATAGTGAATTTTTGATACGTCCCCTATAAAATTTGCTGCCTGGATTGTTTATTACTATATATACTTCAAGTTAGGCAGCCCATGCGGTCGATGGCAAAGTTTTACTCAAATCTATGTGATTGCCATTTGATGAGAACCTTTGATAAACTCCTTCATTTTCGCACAGTGCATATGATCACCATAGAGTCACAGGCACTCTTGCCCCTTTCCAGTCTTCTCTCTCAGTGAATAACTACCGATCGTATATAAAGAAGCACAGGAGAGAGAGAATCAAAAGATTTATGAGAGGAACAAACTATTCGCTGACTTGTCTTCTGCAATTGTGCGTGAACTGAACCTTTAAGTACAGAGGCCCAGAACCACTTGCCCTTATAGCCTTCCTACTATAATCACAGCCTATCTAGTACCAATGACTCTACCCTCTACGACTTACTTCCCCCTGTCAACTTCTCACCCATTTGCCCCTCTTTTCCTCACCGCTACACGGCATCTTTTCTGGGCTATCCCCCCTCTCGCACCATTCATAGAGTATGAGACTTTACCGTGATGGTGCGGAGGGAGTGCCGGTGAACTAGGTATGCAGGGTCATCGGTGATCTGTATGAAGCTAACAGTGGTGAAGTCAGTATCAAACAAAGGTAGTCTTGAAAACTAGTTCATTCTAGTAGCCTTTCCACTAGTGGTTGTCCTCGTGGTAGAAGCTTTCCGTCAATGAATCTGTATGTGGTGAGCTGCAAAGGTTTCGACACCCGGTTGGTGCAGGCCGGTCTACTTTCTTGTGAATCCCACGCGCTCTCCGGATTCCAACACCCACAACTCCCCGGCGCAGAAGGTGCTAGAAGGATCAGAGAATTCACCGTGGCCAGACACAGGGGGATTGTTGCTGTAAGAGGGGTTGATGGTTCACCAAGCGGGGTAGAAAAGAGGGGAAAGGGGGGTAGTTGTCATTGCGTGAGAACTCATGGAAATAGCGTGATAGTATTGAGCAGATGTGTGGAAGACTGAAGGTTGATCGTGTATTTAAAGACTCCCCTCTGCCCGTCGGTGTAGGTCAGGTCAAGAAGAAAGTAATAAGTTAGTCTTTGATATAGTCTTTTGCATCCACGAGCACTTCTCTTTGTCAACGCTGCACCTCCCATTGACCAAATTTTTGAGATACTTATCCCACAGGCGCCATTTCTACTGTAGTGCATCTTCCTAAAACATCTCTACTGTACCTAATCTTTCTCCCATACGCCGCACTCTTACTTCAACCCACATGTTCTCCTACAGCATCTTCTCAAAAATTCTCCTGATCCAAACATTCGGTGTTGCACTTCGTGTCGTAGATATGGAACATTCGTGAAATCTTTAACGTGTTAAGCCTTTCTACTAATGTTGCGAGGTCGGAATATCAGAAGAACCAACTCGACTGATGAAGAAGTACAAAGAAGCGAACAATATGGAAAAGATATCGGGGACAGAGTAATATTTCGGTGACCTATCATCTCTACAACTACGGGCGTTCTAAACACTTTAAATACAAAAATGATAGGTGGCTCTTCCAGGAGTCCACATAATACAATCAAGCCCTTTAGATATCTTCTGAGACTATTCTCTCAGATCGGTGAGTTCTTCACCTCTATACCTCACCGCAGTCCATGACCACATTACTTCACGGCCTTGCTACTGGTTCGGCCCCACATCAGGCATAGTTTTCCGGAAAGACGAATGAACGGTGAATGATCCGACTTCGGAGCGAGTACTGGTGATTTTAGCAAAATCTATCTCAATTTCATATCACGGAGCTTTCCGGTCAACTTGTTCACAGTAACAACATTGTAAAAACCCTTAGGGAAAACTGATACTATATACAATTTTTTTATATCTGAAGACCAGCGTTGGTTTACTCGGCCTGCTGCCTGGCATTTAACATGCTCTTCTGCTTCCGATTTCTCGCAGCTCTCCTTTTTTGCTTATTGGTCGCTCTCCCTCCAACCCCCTGAATCACACCGACCCCCATGCAGTCTCCAGCCTCCTTGCCACTGGGCTGCATGCGGACACTTCCACTAGGTCCACTCTGCCCACCCTCCCTTGGTGTGTGTGGCAGCGATTGTCTCTTCTTGAATTTTTGCTTACAACGAGAAACATGGTTTCTTCGTTGTTTGAATTCATCATTAGAGGTAGCCTTAATAAATTATTAGCTGATTAATTAATTGTGCAGGAAATCGGGTATACCTTTCTTGTGTCCTCATGTTTGCTCCCGCCAGCATTCTCTACACTATGACGCGCGACATCGTAGACACTCTTGTGGCAGAAGAGATCGATGAAGTTGCGTTGTCCGGAGGTGACTGCTTCCGCTCTATGCGCAGTAATTGCCCCTTTGAACAAGAAACAGTCACCCCTTTCAACCGCAACTCTCATATTCAACTGCCACAAAACAACCTCCCCGCCAGTCCACCCTTGGCTGCCGAAAGGAACTACAGCATTGAAAACAGAGGGCTCATCGTTCCAGTCCTGATGGTCCTCTCCCCCCTCACTGCCCATCCCCTGTCCAATTGCAACGCCGTGCCATGGAGTGGCAAGGCCAGTAAGTTCACCATCAGTTGCCTTGCGAATACTGTTCCTCATTGATAGCCATGACTCAGGCTGATATATGCGCAGGTAGTTGGATAAGTACTCAAACAAGGCAGCATTTGCCATAAGCCAGGCATCGGCAGCTGGTTTCTCCTTGATGTATTCGGAGCTATGATAAACATAGCGCTGGAAATCCGCCCACTGCGCATAGTGGCGGACAACATAGGATCCACGCTTGTGTTTCTGCTCAGTCAGGACAGGCAGGTGTTGAGTTGCTGCTTCCAAAGCTTGGATAAGGTGTATAGGGAGACGGAAGCGATATCCCATTACCACATTGGTGGGATCCTTGATTTCCATTGGCGCTGGAAACGAGGGGATATGGTACAAGCTATCCGAAGTATCATTGGTGTAACGATCTGATATGTGTCCCTTTTTTATTGTTTGGCTCTGGTGGGTGAGCGAATTGGCATAGGTTTTTGTTTGGATATGTACGGTATCTTTAGTGTCGTGAAGAAAGTTTTGGAGTAAATCGGAAACCTTGGCACGGCGTGTGGTGGAACCCTGTTGCACGCTAAAGTTTTTCTCATTATAAGCACCGCAGTGTAAGAGGTGGTCCAATCTCTTTTGAAATGATGCAGAATTTGGTCCAAGGTCTGGTGTGGTAGATGACTAGAATGAGAAATATATTATCAGTACATATGCCAAAGAGATTCATGATTCCAAATTGTTAATTTAGAGAGTACACACCATGATTCGGCTGGGGAAGCGGCCAATTCGGCTACGGATAATAAAGGGCACGTCCCTGTATGTATAAGCGTGTGGTGCCGATGAGTAGGACCACGAGTAAACTGATAGAGGTCTGATGGTTCGCTGGTATATAGGCCACTGTCCAAGCACCGTTAGGAGGCTGCCGTATGTGAGCTTGCCGAAAAGACACCTGCAACCAAGGCCGTAGGAAACCAGAAGTGTGTTCGATGTGTAGAGTGATGATGGTTATTAGACAAAGTGAAGAGAACTCAGATGAGGCTAAATAGAGTTCGTTGTACATAGCTACTCACACAGTGGGTCTGCTATCACACAAACACCAGGAGTATCAGTCACCTTGGACATGGTGACAGTCCAACTCCCACTAACTAGGGTACCCTAACCTAATATACCACCACGGGGTTGCTCCATTACGGATGCTAGAGACATGGTTCACAGAAGGTCTCTTAGGTCCTGTTTAGCAAAAGTCGAATAAGTGGCAACCACTCCACTGCGAAATGCTTTCACCTCCAGAAACAGCCCCCAACAAGCACCAAACCGACTCTAGCAGCCTCCTGCATCTCACAATATGGAATAGACTTTGTCACAATTAACAAAACTCGCAAGGGAGTGGTTTGGATTCTGAGTGTCAAGGCAGGCTGACTTCATGTCCGGGAGTGGTGTTGTTAATCACCGGTACTCCCCCTGACCGAATACTCTTACCCCCACGGATTAGAAGATGCTCGAGGAATCGCGGTGTATTCACCGGAGTCTGGAACTCGGTGAAGTCTGCGAAGTGAGGGGTTAAGCATGCAGGAAAGCGGGGAAGCAAATGAGGTGTATGAAGGGTATGGACATGGCGTGAGAATGAAAGGAAATGGCGTGATTATGTTCAAGAGACTCCCGGCAGAGCTCACATTGATTTATGTATTTAAAGATGGCATAACCGCTAGATGATAGGAAAGATAGGTCTCCGAAATACCAGCTTGTCTTTGATATCTTTTCCCCAGTCGTGGGCTTCTTTGTGCTTCTTCATCTGAACTGTCCGTAATTCTCGTATCCAGCACTCACAATATTAAATGGCAATTATAGTGTTACATCTTGAAGCAGCAAGGGCACCTCCAGGCAACGAACTCGTTAAAATACTCACCAGACTCCCCACACACAATCACCATTGCAGACCGCCGCAGAATCAATATCTAGGAGGCTACATCCAGCTTCTACATAATAACTCTCAAGAAGCATAATTCGGGTACTACAGCATGCAAGTTGGCAAAACAGCCCAAGGCCTCATTCACTATATCCCTAGACAGTGGTGTCCTAGCCTAGGACCTAGTCGGATACCGCAACTTTCAAACATTGTTAGCGACTAGTAGATTGCAATTATCTACGCTTGCTATTGAACCAAGTTGTGAAATACTGTGGCCATGCAGTCCAGGTCGCTTCCACGACACCCACCCCTGGAAGACCCAAACCTGACAACTACACAAGCAGCTCCCTGGCCCCGAGGGACCCTAGGAATCGCTGAGCGTGGCCCCCGACAGCCGATGGCTAGCCTTCGGAGGCCGGGACAACAGAGTGCTAACCTGGAGCCATTTCAGAAGAGCCTCCACCAACTAGCCCTTGCAACTCCAACTCCCGTCCGAGGTCCTGGGCATATCCTTTGGCCTAGACTCTCAAACAAGTCATGGTGAGCGCCCCAGACGGCTAAATAACATTCTGAGACTTAGAGAACGCTAAGCAGACCAGAAGTATCCAAGGACGGAAGGTGATCTCAGCCCTGCGTTGAGCTGTTGACTGAACTACCGCTGCCAACACTGCTGGTAGAAAGCACTTAATTGCAATAAATTTCTCCACCAACGCAACCTTCATCCTTGCATCTGGGAACAGAAGGAAAATCTGCCTTCTACGGCATGGCTTCCGGCGCACCTTCGTCCCCAGGTTCGCCCCATTGGTCAACCTCACTCCATCGACGTCACCCAGAAATACCTCAATTCGGAACAGCTGACCCAATCTGGACCAATAGGCCACCTAGATGGCACTGGCGAAGCCCCTGCCCTAGAAGACTGCATGGGTGGATCCCTCCACATGACCACTCTGGGAGAAAAATGTCCCAGTGCAAGTCTGTCCAGATACCCGCGTTTCAGGACTTTCCTTCTCGCCCACAGGCACTTTGGTTACTGGTGCCTGCCTCTGCCCAAGGGCTATTCGTGTGTTCGCTCAAACAGATATTAATATTCGACTCCTTCAATCTGGGTGTTGACATTCCCCCTGACACCCCACGTTACAAATCCTGTGAAGTGGGGGATCACCTGAAAGCTCTAGTAATGGCCTTGAGGCCTAACGAGCGATGCCTCATTCACCAAGTCTATAAGGAGATACCCCAACACCAGATGAGACTTGTAGTCAGGGACTTGCCATAGGTATATCCGAACAAGCTGATACGCTTTCTCACGGGAGATGTCGGAGGAAGGGCCGCATCTGGAGTTTCCCTGGCAGTTGTTGGAGTCGGTGCTTAGTGGACATGGGAAGTAGATTGGGGAGAAAGGGGGTGAGTCCGAACAGGGGCTGAGGGGGGTGTAAAACAGGTTAAGTGGATCCAAGATGAGTTGGCAAGGGGACGAATAAGCACACTTGGGATAAGAGGGATGGCTGACCTATGACTGTTGCTACCTTTGAGGAAGACACAAGCGTTGAAGTTCAAAGAGTGGTGTGGGCTGCTATCAAATTATTTGTGTAGTTAGGTATTCAGGGTATAGGTCTTGATAGGTGTGAATACTAGATGGTGTGGCTGGGACTGAGAAGAGGCTCAGCAGAACTGAATCCGAGTCAAGGTCAAAGAAAACAAAAGAATAAAATTAATGAAGTATGATAGATAGGAGAAAGAAGAAATGCATGATCCCTCAGTAATGGTTGTAAAATTACAAGGAACTCCTCACTACTTACTTTTCTAGCTTGTTCAATCTCTCGCTTGTTTTTTCTCCTCTTTGCGATAAAATGAGAACCTAGATGAAAGATAGAAAAATCAGGAAACTCTCTACCTAAAAGAACAAAATCAATGGACCATCGGAAAATTTCCCTCCACAAACAAACTATGTCCACCAGTCAGCTTCAGCTTAATTGCAGATGTGGAATGAACGGTAATATATCTCAAACTCTCAAATATAAGCAGATTATCGATCCAAAGGTTTAAGATGCCGCCTGCGAGAATTCTTGTCAAGTCTTGAAGGCGATGGGGCTTTCAAGGCCTGTCTACCATCAATAAGCTGTTCTGGTGGATCCTAACTTCAATTCTCTTGTGGCCAACTCTGTTGTCCTTACCCCACTACTAGATAAACGTAGTCCCTTCACAGGGTTCTCAACTCTATGTAGGATATCACCCCACCCCGGGTACTGTGTCTTCTTTTCCCCTCTTGTAGAGATACTGTTTCAATCCTCTAGAGCGACCCCTAGGAGTATAAATAAAATCGTGATAGCTATGGTAAGGTTAGAATTTTTCGACGAAGCTCTTCCCAAATCCCTTATTTGGAGCTGTCTTCGACAACCACATTGTCTTCTGCCTCTGGGTAACTCTTTTCTTGAGGCAAGGCAATACCCCCACTCCCCCCAACCGGGACCGAGATTTCAGTAGAATCCAACTGGTAAATGTGGCATGCCATCCAGCCATGAATAACCTCTTGGGCATCATGGACCTAGTTAGCAAGTTTGCTTCATTCTGCCAACTCAGAAGCAACCCCCGCCTCATCCCCTGCACTAATGTCACTGCCATGGGGCCCGACGACCCCAGTGGATTTTTCCATAACGAACTCTGTTTCAGTTACAGCGGCTCCCCAGTAAGGCGACAGACGCCTTCCTGAGGGATGTATCAGGAAGTTCTTAAGCTCTATGGATAATGATGGGCACGATCATGCTCGATCATAAATTTTTGGTGTGCTCGAGCACGATTTATGCTCGAGCATGGGCTAAATTTTCTGCTCGAGCATGATCGTGCCCATCACTATCTATGGATATATCACCGCAGATTATACATGTGAAATAGGCGGTTAGTTTAGCAAAAGGTGTGTCTTCTAGATGGGTAACAATAGTAATGGCCAATGAGGTGAAAACTTTTGTTATGAGCTGGAGATAGAGAAAGGATGACAGTGGTAGATGAACAAGCACGAAGAAGCTGAGGAGGAAACCAGTATATTTTTCTCGGATGCGTATCTTTTTTTCTTATTCCATCTATACCTGAACTGAGTGTTTATATAGACCATACATGAGGTTTTCCAATATTCGCCATTCCCGGAGATCCTTCGAGACTTTGGCACACGGCGGTGCATTGCGGTCTCCCTTCCGCTTTGTTCTCCTATCCATCCTTCGCATTACCCTCCGATGTTTGCCGGCCATATGTGCGAATCCCTATGTGTTCGTTCCTCCTCTTGATTGATAACAACTGACAAAGGAAACGAATGATAACAAACCAACAAGATAGGAAAGGTATGAAGGAAACTTTTCCTTGGACGGAGTAATCACCGGTGACTTTCATCAAAAATATTGTTAGCCAGATAAAGATTATTAAGCTTTAGGTGATTAGCTAAGGCTAGGTGAGGCGGTTGTTTATTCATAGCTTGAATGACACTTACCTTTGGCAGAAACAGTTCCTTCTCAGTCTTGATGTCTTTGAGGCTGCTTATGGACAGGGTTCCGAATGGTCGGCGGAAGACTGGACTGGACTAGCTAGTCAGGTCGAAAGTCAAGTCTAGTCAAATGGTGGAAATCAGACCGACTAGACAGTCAGGATTATGGAAACCGACTTGACCAAGACCGGTCTGACCAGGCCTGCCAAGCAATTGGATATGCTATTTTTATCACTATATCTTACGTTCAAGTAAAGCTTTTCTTAATTAAACTTATTGCTTTCCATGAATTATATGGTGGAGATAGTGCCTCGCTTAGATTAGGGGTGGCGAAAATCGGTTCTTGAGTATTGAACCATTTTTGGTTCACTAAGTGAGTGATATTACATGACCACATGCCACAATAC
>Ga0307510_10012369_pt1 | contig 10121 bp, 4 predicted proteins | sample 12_EM_MG_FD_207224 | JGI IMG/M metagenome (GOLD analysis project Ga0307510, IMG submission 207224) | Populus trichocarpa ectomycorrhiza microbial communities from riparian zone in the Pacific Northwest, United States - 12_EM | ecosystem: Host-associated > Plants > Roots > Unclassified | place...
GCAACCTGAGGTTCGCAGCCCTCTCGTTACGTGCTGACCATGCTTGCCAGCCCGGTCCTCACCCCCGACGAGGTACTGGGTGAAACTAACGGAAGGTCGTTCCAAGGCAGAAGTCACGGAAACCCTCGCCACTGAGTGTTTCCCCGGTTTGGGTGGACCTCCTGCCGCGTCGGGTTCGGCCGTGTTTGATGCGACCACGTCCGGTGAGATAGAGTCGCAACTTGGGCTCACACCCACGACCGGTCACTAACTCAATGCATCCACCTCTTGACTCAAAATCCTCCAGCCGATCTCTCGTCTTCGATCGCCTTTGAGCTCGACTCTTCGACGATGACAGTCAACCTTCCGCATCAGAACGAAAGGTGGGTTCGCGGACTTGTCGTCGTCAACGCTACTGTGGTTTCCGGCAGTAACGGGTCACATTTCAGATGGAGCAGAAACATATCTTACGAGCAGGCCGGATTCCAGCCTCAAGTCCAGAGACGGGGAGGGCGCAATTCGTGGGCGGATACCTCGTCAAGGCTGTGGACACTGGGATCCCCGACGTAGGTTTCCGTCTTGCAAGGTTCCACAAGCCCTTTGCTAGAGCTCTTAACAGGTCGCTATGGTCTTCCAAGAGTCGGGGTGAAACCGAGACTGCTGAAACAGGAAAAGGTAGACGCGGGAGCAAGACAAGGTGGTAAGGAAAAGGTAAAAGTGCGTATATTGTAGGCATACTGTTCCATGTTGTACTGGATCTGGCCGCAGGCGGACGCAACATGGAGATAAGCGTAGCCTAGGTGTGGTTCATATTATCCTCCTCACTCGATTCATCACCATTGCGAACCTTCCACCTTTTACGTTCCCCAGTGCAAGTTTTGAACGGAATTGCGAGGCGCATCGATGTGGTCAAAAGATCCCGCATTTTCCGTAGATCCCACATACTTACGCTTCCGCCCCAATGCCCGGAGGGGGGTTCAACCGGATGAATGAGATGAGAGCGGTATAAGGGGCAACCAAAGGATTTGTGACTAGGTACAGGATGTCAACGTTCCAACTAGTATGAGACATAATTTCCTCGGAAAGAAAGGGGAAGGCATAACAATGCACGGCGGAAATGGATGGTACGATGGAGAGAGCCTGGGATGTGGGGGAATTAATCCTAAGGAGTTTGCGACGAGTTGTGGACGATGCTATCACCCGGGTTCGGTGGCCCACTCTGAAGTGAAACGTTAAGGGGCGCAACAGTTGGCATCGTGTTGAACAAACGGCTCACCATCGCCGCTCGACTCATCATTAGGATTAAACGTCAACCAGCTTAGTCGTTCGCCTTTCAATATCCCGGAAGAGCTTTCTGCATATATCTAGTGTCTCCGCGGCCCCGAGCTTCTCAAAAATGTCGATGGCGCGCAGAACCTCAGATCTCGCCTCCTCAAGTCTGTCCTGCTTGTACCACAACCAAGCCTGCTGCGCCATCACGAAACCCAGGTTGTATGTGGAATTGATCACGTGTGACTTGGCGCGTTCAAGGTGAGTCTGGGCATCGTCAAACCTGCCCCCTTTGATAAACAGCCGCGCTAGGCTACCGTGAACCGAAAACAGCCGATCATCCCGGTTGGAGAAAGACGCGATTCCGAGAGCTGTCTCGAGATGGTAAATTGCCTTCTCTGTGTCGCCCTTGTGTTTATATATGCTGCCGAGAATACGATGTGGTCTGATGAGCAGAGATTGATCGCCTTCCCCCGAGAAGAGATCGATTGCGCGGGATGCTGCCTCTTCTGCGGCGTCGAATTGATCGTTTGAATCAAACGACGAAGCGAGGTTCTCCAAACACTCTGCCTGTCCCACCGTGTCACCGAGCTGTTTAAATACCTCCAATGCTTCTTCCGCCTGTCGGATCCCTTCCTCGTTGAGGCCCAAGTGGTAATTTGAACGAGATAGGTCCCTCAATGTTTGAGCGACTGTACGGTCATCCCCCCGCTCTCTGCAGAGCTTTAAGGTGTCGGTGAGGAGTCGTTTGTTCTCCGCGTGGTTTCCAACCGCGTAAAACAGCTGTGAGAGGCCAAACAAGCATTTTGACTTAGAGCGATGATTGTCTGCGAGTCCTTCGATCTTTGGCCCCAGAATGACGGGCCGCCGTTTGTGCCAATAGAGGTGGTTCATGAAGTCGGCACAGGAGTCCCAGATCCCATCCGAGTCTTTTTCGATCGTCGTGAAGGCATCGAGCAGGTGCTCGACATTCACGTCCTCTGACGTGATCCATCGTGATTCCTCGTACCCAGGCTTGCCCGGATGAATATCAACCGACATCCGAGTGAGGTATTGCTCCTTGGTTGCACAGAGGAGTGGGGATGATCTTGGGTCCTCGGGACAGAGATAGTCTCGCAGGGGTGCGAGCATCGTGACGAATGAGTTGCTCCGATACGCCAGGGAAAGAACACAGAACTTGTCAAAGATGTCGGCCCCGTTGGAGATGGTGGGGAACAGCCAGCCGAGGTTGTCCTCGTCGATGCCTTGTGGAAAGAAGGCGATAACCTCGAGAAGCGCTCGAGCATCGGGACCAAGCTCTTGAAACATCGGCGAGGCGAGCGAGAGTTCGATCGTGGCAGCCAAGCTCTTGCTATGCATCGTCTGCAGCATCCGCGTCCGTTGTGTCCCCCACTCTCTCTTCAGTCGCTCGATACTCCACTTGTTCTGATGCGCAACAGTCGCGAGTAATGTGATCGACAGTGGATGGAAGTCGAGCTGGCCCAAAATGTCGTCGACCATATCGGACCGTCCAACCTTCTTGCATATCCGATGGAATGTGTCGCGTGCCGCATCGATCGACAACGTTGGAATATCGAGGGTCTCGCAGTCGGGAGGAACGGCGGAGATGCGAGAAGTGATACATAGGCAGATGTTGTCGAACTGACTGAGCTCCTCTACCATAGAGTAGATCTCCTCGGCATCCGTCCCCTCTGGATCAAGGATCGATTCGGCATTGTCCAGGACGATGAGGATCTCCCTCGACGATAGGAACGGACGTAGGGAGGTCAGGTCCTCGGGATTCTCGATGCCTGTACCGATGACCTTGGATAACCGGCTGAGCAAGTGAGAACACGACGGGGGGAATTTCTCGCAGCGGATGAAACGACGGTTGACACCGAATCGTTGTTTGATGCGATGGTCATGGAGGACAGCCAGGGCGATGGATGTCTTCCCGATCCCGCCGGCGCCGATGAGAGCGATTGGTGCCAGGTTTTCTGCCAGACCGATGATCTCGTCGATCAGCTCGTCACGTCCGAAACAAGCCCTTGGCACAGGTGGAGGCGATTCACCGGGTACGGTGGACGCGAGCATAGCAAGCTGGGTCCATTCGTCATTTAGATACCTAATCAGTTCTAAGCCTTGCTACTCACTTGACAATTGGCGATAGCGGCTCGAATCTCATCCACAAGTTCAGACACAACCTTTCCGTCATTGCTTCCCAGGTGACCCGCATTCTCGATGTCCTGAAGCTTGCCGTTTATCCGTTCCAGGGCACTGGAGACCATTCAATGTGGGGCTAAATAAAGAGGGACCGAAATAACTGACACGAGTAGGCCGTCGTCCCCTGTTGATCGCAGTTTATCAATCGCATCCCCATTGTTTGTTCCTAAACCCAGCCTATCCAAACTTTTCACCAGATTGACAATCTGTTCCTTGGTCACAGACGACCCCTTCTGACCGGTCAGGCAGATTCCTCGTCAGAGGAACATGGCCGTACCTCGTGCTGCGACCGCAACGTTTCGACAGATTGCTTGTACCGCCAGGCATTACGTTAGCATTGAGTCTGAAGACTTAAATAGACAGTCTCACAGTTAGCCTCCTGAGTTGATTGGATATCGGCTGTTCTGGGGATATCTGGTGCAATTACCTCAGCGCTGGGTTGGGCGCTGCGTGGTTTCCACTCACCACCGGTTGTCCGAAAGCAGGTTGTAATCCAGCATGCCCGCTCGGCCCACAAGCGCCTCGGAAGGAAGTAGACATGGATTTCCCGATGATCACAGAATGTGATCTCGGGGGGAGGGGATGTTGTCTGTAGGATGGGTACCGATACTGTGAGACGGCGCTCGTAGCGCTCCCACCATGGCGCTAGACTCAGCGCTCGTCTGGTCCCGAATGACATTCTGAGAAAAGTGAGCACGCGAGGGCAGCTCGTGTCCTCGAGGTTCTAGACGGTGTGGTATGCAGGAGGGATAAGGAGTGTGGTTACTATGAGGCTCTGTTCTTCAACTCACTGAGACTTGACTTTGTGGGTAAAGGTGGAGGAAATCAAGACGTGACGCGTGTGGAATCAGACTCGCCCAAGCAGAGAGCGACCTCAGAGCTCCCCCTCCTCCTCTCCAAACCCGAGCTCCCCTCCCTCTAAACCCAAGCTCTGAACTTGAGGCTGGATTCCAGCCTAAGAGCGACCATCCCACCGCGCGGTTCCCTCTCTCGCCTGGGGTGGGTGTGTTCAGGTCGTCTCTTGAGCCTACAACGTTGAACTCGTGCCCCGGACACCGGACTTGTTTTCCAGACTTGCGGCTGTGGGGTTATTACTTCCCCATTCGGTTGTTGGCGAATATTACCTCAAGTCATCGTTGTAGTACTTCTGGTGATACACCCTACGTGGCTCATGTCTTCTTTTCCCACGAGATGCACAACCGCTGTCAACTTGGTAGATGGGGCTGACAATAAAGCCATAAGGGAGGTTCCCAGCGTCCGCCCTTCTCCCCAGGGCGTTCATATCCTATTCTCAGAGTACGTTCTCCCGCCTAGTATATCAATCCTCAATGTTGGTCCCGACCCTCCCCATCCATTACCCATCGACGCTGACGTGCAACCCGAGGTTTGCTACCTTCTCGTTATGTGATAACCATACTTGACGGCGCGATCTTCATGTCCGACGAGACTCTGGGTGAACTGACTGAAAGTTGTTCCGAGACAACGGCCCTCACGGAAATCCTCGTCACTGGGTGTTTTTGGCCGTGTTTAGTGCGACCACGTCCGGTGAGTTGGAGGTGCAACTCGGGGTCATGCCCACGACCGGTCACTGACTCAATGCGTCCAGTGTCCACCTTCGTCCGTTCTCGGCTCAAAATTCTCCAGCCGATCTTTCGTTTTCGATCGTCCTTAAACCCAACTCCTCAACGATGACGTGTTGACAGTCAACCTTTCACGTCAGAGCGGAAGGCGGGTTCGGAGATTTGCCGTCTTCAATGTTACTGTAAGCTCCGGCAGTAACGGGCCGCACTTCAGACAGAGCAGAAACGTATCTCGTGAACAGGCCAGAATCCAACCTCAAGTCCAAAAACGGGGAGGGCACAATTCTGAGGGAGAGGGTAACAGGGGGGAGGTATCTAGTCAAGGCTGTGGACACTTGGGCGACCATAACAGCCTGTTCAAAGCTGCAGTGGAGGGCTTGTAGAACATTGCAAGACGGGAATCTACGTCGGCGATCTCAGAGTCGGGGAGAAACCGAGATTTCTGAAGCAGGAACAGGTAGACGTGAGAGCAAGACAGGGTGGTCAGGAAAAGGGGGAAGTACGTACGTTATATGCATACTGTTCCGTACTGTACTGGATCTGGCCGCGGGTGCGTGCAACATGGAAATAAGCATAGCCTAGGTGTGGTTAATGTTATCCTCACTCGATTCACCACCATTGCGAACCTCCCACCTTTTGTGTTCCCCAACGCGAGTTTTGAATGGGGTCGCGAGGTGTGTCGATGCTATGTCGATGCGGTCAAACTATCCGCCTTTTCCATGCTGGGTCCCACAGTGACTACTTACGCCTCCACCCCCATTCCCGGAGGGGAATCCAACCGGGATGAATAGGATGAGAACGGTATATGGGGCAACCAAAAGGATTCGCGGTCAGGTACAGGATGTCAATGTTCTAACTAGTATGAGATAGAGTGTCCCTGGAAGGAAAGGGGAAGGCATAGCGATACAAGGTAAAGATAATTGAGGGTGTGATGGAGAGAGGGGTGCGGAGGAATTCATCCTGAGTTTGCAACGAACTGTGGACGATGCTATCGTTCGGATTTGGTGGCCCGCCCTGAAAGTGAAACATTGAGAGGCGCAACAATTGATACCACCCCGAACGAACAGCTCACCATAGCCACTCGACTCATCATCAGGGTTGACCGGCTTGGTCGTTTCTCTTTCAATGTCGTAAAGAAGATCCCCGCATATCCCCACCATCCCCGCGGCCCCAAACTTCTCAAAAATTTCGACGGCGCGCAGGACCTCAGATCTCGCTTCTTCAACTCTGTCCCGCCGGTACCACAACTGAGCCTGTAGCGCCATCGCCAAACCCAGATCGTATGTGGAATTGACCGCGTGTAACTTGGCGCGTTCAATGTGGGTCTGTGCCTCATCGAACCTACCCCCCCCCTTAAACAGCCACGCCAGGCTAATGTGGACCGAAAAGAGCTGATAATCCCGGTTGGAGAAAGACGCGATTCCGAGAGCTGTCTCGAGATGGTGAATTGCTTTTTCCGTCTCGCCCTTGGATTCATATATAATGCCAAGAATACGATGTGGTCTGATGAGCAGAGATTGATCGCCTTTCTCTGAGAAGAGATCGATTGCGCGGGATGCTGCCTCTTCTGCGGCGTCGAATTGACGGTTTGAATTAAACAACAAAGCGAGGTTCGCCAAACACTCTGCCTGTTCCACCGTGTCGCCGAGCTGCTTAAAAACCTCCAATGCTTCTTCCGCCTGTCGTATCCCTTCATCGCTGAGGTCCACGTGGTAATTTGTATAAGATAGGTCCCTCAATGTTCGGGCAACTGCACGGTCATCCCCCCGCTCTCTGTAGAGCTTTAACGTGTCGGTGAGGAGTCGTTTGTTCTCCGCGTAATTTCCAACCACGTAAACAAGCCGTGAGAGCACAACCAAGCATCTTGGCTTGGAGGGATGGTTGTCTGCGAGCCCTTCGATCTTTGGCCCCAGAATGATGGGCCGCCCTTTGTGCCAACAGAGGTGGTCCATGAAGTCAGCACAGGAGTCCCAGATCCCATCCGAGTCTTTCTCGACTGTCGTGAAGACATCGAGCAGGTGTTCGACATTCACGTCCTCTGACTTGATCCATCGTGATTCTTCGTACCCAGGCTTGCCCGGATGAATATCGACCGACATCCGAGTGAGGTATTGCTCCTTGGTTGCACAGAGGAGTGGGGATGATCTTGGGTCCTCGGGACAAAGATAGTCTCGCAGAGGTGCGAGCATCGTGACGAATGAGTTGCTCCGATATGCCAAGGAAAGAACACAGAACTTGTCGAAGACGTCGGCCCCGTTGGAGATAATGGGGAACAGCCAGCTCAGGTTGTCCTCGTCGATGCCTTGTGGAAAGAAGGCGATAACCTCGAGAAGCGCTCGGGCATCAGGACCAAGCTCTTGAAACATCGGCGAGGCGAGTGAGAGTTCGATCGTGGCGGCCAAGCTCTTGTGGTGCATCGTCTGCAGCATCCGCGTCCGCTGTATCCCCCACTCTCTCCTCAGTCTCTCGGTGCTCCACTTGTTCTGATGCGCAACAGTTGCGAGTAATGTGATCGACAGTGGATGGAAGTCGAGCTGGTCCAAGATGTCGTCGACCAGATCCGACTGTTCAACCTTCTTGCATATCCGATGGAATGTGTCGCGTGCCGCATCGATCGACAACGTTGGGACATCGAGGGTCTCACAGTCGGAAGGAACAGCGGAGATGCGAGAGGTGACACATAGGCAGATGTTGTCGAACTGACTGAGCTCCTCCACCACAGCGTAGATCTCCTCGGCATCCGTCCCCTCGGGATCAAGGATCGACTCGGCATTGTCCAGGACAATGAGGATCTCCCCAGAGGATAGGGATGGACGTAAGGAGGTCAGGTCCTCGGGGTTCTCGATGCCTGCACCGATGACTTTGGATAACCGGCTGAGCAAGTGAGGACGCGAGGCGGGGAATTTCTCGCAGCGGATGAAGCGACGGTTGACACCGAATCGTTGTTTGATGCGATGGTCGTGGAGGACAGCCAGGGCGATGGATGTCTTCCCGATCCCGCCGGCGCCGACGAGAGCAATTGGTGTCAGGTCTTCTGCCAGATCGATGATCTGGTCGATCAGTTCGTCACGTCCGAAACAAGCTCTTGGCGCAGGTGGAGGCAATTCACCGGGTACGGTGGATGCGGGCATACCAAGCTGTGTTCATTAGTCATTTAGATCCCTGATCAGTTCTAAGCCTTGCTACTCACCCGACAATTGGCGATAGCGGCTCGAATCTCATCCACAAGTTCAGACACAACCCTTCCATCATTGCTTCCCAGGTGACCCGCATTCTCGATGTCTTGAAGTTTGCCGTTTATCCGTTCCAGGGCACTGGAGAGCATTCAATGTGGAATTTCATAAGAGAGGGACCGAAATAACCTACGCGAGTAGGCCGTCGTTCCCTGTTGACTGCAGTTTATCAACCGCATCCCCATCGTTCGTTCCTAAGCCCAGCCTATCCAAACTTTTCACCAGAGTGTCAATCTGTTCCTTCGTCACAGACGACCCCTTCTGACCGGTCAGACCGATTCCTTGTCAGAGAGACAGAGTCGTACCTCGTGCTGGGACCGCAACGTTTCGACAGATCTCTTGTACCATCGGGCATTCCGTTAGCACTGAGATTGAAGACATAGGTGAACAATCTTACGGTCAGCCTCCTGAGTTGATTAGATACCGACTGTTCTGGCGATATCTGCTGTAACCACCTCAGCGCCGGATCGGGCGCTGCGTGGTTTCCGCTCACCCCCGGTTGCCCGAAAGCAGGTTTTAATCCAGCTTGCCCGCTTGGACCATAAGCCCCTTGAGAGGGGGTAGACATGAGTTCCTTGATGATTTCAGAATGCGATACCGGGGGGGGAGATGTTGTCTGTATGATGGAGGTGCTGAAAATGCGTGTTTGCGGTGCCCCAATTACGGCGTCAGATTCAACACTAGCCTTTACTGGCGTTGAGTCGCCACGGCGAGTGACGCCCTGAGAAAAGCGAGCAAAGAATGGGGGCTTATTCGCTCATACACCATGCATCATGTTCGAGACAGCGTGAGGTGCAATAGCAGGAGCGATGAAGAAAGCGTGATTACTCCGGAGTCCGGGGCGGGGAAAACGTGACGCGGCGGAATCCGAGTCCGAACAGGCCGACCATCTTATCACCGTACGGTTCTCTCCCTCACCTGGGGTCGGCGGCGTGTCACCAGGCCGCCTCCCGAGTCTATTCCACAACCTGCAACTTTGGACTTGCGCCCTGGACACTGGACTTTTTTTTCAGATCCGCGGCCGTGCGGTTATTGTTTTCCCGGTCTGCTATCGGCGATTAACGCCTTCGTGCCATTGCACGTTGTATTTCTGGTGATACACCCTACGTGGTACGTGTCTTCTTTTCTCCGCGAGATGTACGGCCACTGTCGACTCGGTAGATGGTGCTGACAATGTTAATGAAGGCGTAAAGGGCGCTCCCAGAGTACGCTCTTCCACCCAAAGCAATTCTCAATCCTTATGTCGGTTCCCCATTCGTTCACCAATTGACACCGGCGTGCAACCCAAGGTTCGCGACCTTCTCGTTATATGCTAACCATACTTGACATGACCAACGAGACTCTGGGTGGAACTACGATACCGGAGGTCGTTCCGAGGCAACAGTCACAGAAATCCTCGTCGCCGGGTGTTTCCCCAGTTCGGATGAGCCTCGTCCTACTGTGTCGGGTTCGATTGTGCCCGGTGCGACTATGTCCTGCGAGATCCAGCCACCCCTCTATTCTCACTAGCGAGTCTACCTTCACCTTCGAGGATTTCCTTCTGGAAGTGTGGTCCTGGATATGACTTCTGGCGGATTGGGTGGAAGCACTGGCCTCCTTCTGCTTCCCGCCAAAATGTACGAACAATATTTTCCGCTACGTGCCACCTTGAAGCGAACATCGTCACGGACCGTTGACCGGTTACTGGAAGTGAACGGGTGTACGATGAGGTTTTACTTGGGCTAAAAAGCAGTCCGCGATTATTGCGTGTTGTTTCTACAGATGTTCCCATGACAGATATGTTACTACTATAAATGTTACAATGTGCTCATAACTAGGGAGCTTGGCCGTCTCTTCTAAACAACGCGAACGATGGGAA
>Ga0307510_10012370_pt1 | contig 10121 bp, 9 predicted proteins | sample 12_EM_MG_FD_207224 | JGI IMG/M metagenome (GOLD analysis project Ga0307510, IMG submission 207224) | Populus trichocarpa ectomycorrhiza microbial communities from riparian zone in the Pacific Northwest, United States - 12_EM | ecosystem: Host-associated > Plants > Roots > Unclassified | place...
TCCCGAGGTAAGCCGATGTGAAAATATCGGTATAACTTCTTAGGTGGTGTATGATAACTCATAGCATTCAGAGTTGGACGCAATACTGGCCAAAATTCAAAGTCCGCATCCACCCTAAACCTCTAAAACCGCTATAGCAACAAACCGACCCCGACTCAATGAACTTTAAAAATTAATAATAGAAAAAAAGAGAACAGTATATTTCTTATAGTATACTTACCACTAATGCTATCCAGAGATCCCATGATTGAGGATGTTCAGATTTTATGGCGTTAGTGCTGCGGGTCATCATTACAACAGAGGTTTTTGAGGCTTAGGGTGGATGCAGACTTTACAATCAGGGGAGTAAGTTAGCTTCGACTTTAAAATGAAATTCCAAGCTTGCGCTATTGAAGCAATCCGTATCTAAGGGAGTAAACCTTCACTATAAACCCACACTTAGTCATATGCTTCAGCCCATACCAAGGAAATATCTATCAGTTACTTGTGCACATGGTGGCATTGGTGTGTGTGGCCGGTTAACCGAGCTCTTTTCACTCATCTGACCGGGGTGATCGTGGGGAAATTATATTTCCCAAACGCTCGTAATCCCCCATCAACAGCCACCTCAAACTTCCCCGCTACGTCAATGAGAGCTTTATCATCAAGAGGCGAGAGCCGATTCCATGCACCTAACAGTGCCACTATGAAAATTTCCCCGAGCACAGAAAACGTGGTATAGGAAAGAACGATGGCCTATCCCCTTATCCGCCAAGGGTACTGGGATTGAATTTAAAACCCATTCTGTCTTGATCACCCAACATCTCCCCCCCACAATTCTTTCGTCTTCCTTTCTATGGCAGTCGTTGGTGCATTGATCGATCATATGAGAGTTTAATTGCCGAAGGGTGATGGGTCAAGTACTATTTCTCATGGGTTCTCTTGGTGAAGGGTTGGCTGACTTGTGATTGGGCGGCAGTCGCGTACGGTGGGGCAAACAGAGCGACTATGGATGGCTAGCTAGATATTTTACTTCTTTTATGTTCTGGGGCTCGCGCGAGCTGTTTAGTTAGTTTTTACTGGGCGGTGAAAGGTGTTGTTATTCCCGGGGAGGGAGTGATTTGTAATCAGCGGGTTGTATCGTGGGGTTTTAAGCAAGGATAGAGGGGAACACGGACGGAGACAGCCTTGTACCTACACATACATCGGATAGAGAAGGTTTTTCACTTTTCGGGTTTCCTTTCATCGGAGTTCCGTGATCAACATCGACGATACTTTACCAGTTCTTGTAAGTGCGAGCGGCGTTTGCCCACTTAGGTTCTGCTAAGGCATTTCCAGCGGTTTGATCATTTCTCTCTGTTTGGTTTCCTTGGTTTGTTTGGGAAATTCACTCGGAGAATATCCTCCCCTGGCCGGAAAACATTGTTTCAGTACTAGTCGCGCGTGAGCTTCGGTGGGCTTCCAGCATGGTCGGGTGCGATAAGTAAGGTATGGGTAGTCGGTTGCTATCTGACTAGCTTCGCAAGTTGCTCCACCTGGAGGGAGAGGAGTTGGGTAGAGAATCACGATCCGGGGTGGCCGTAGATATTATTTCTTATTTCAACTTTGGTTTCTCTTTTTGCATTGGGTGTTGTTTTTTCTCTCTCTCTTTTGTTTCCTTTTCCGGTTTAGAATAGAGGTTCTATTAACCAATTTGTATACTCGAGTACCCAAGTGTGACCGGCGAGGCAGGAACCTTGTCAAGTTTGGGAGTAAATATATTTGGGGCTAAATTGTACGAGTGCGCCCGATAGATACACCCGTTCAAAGTTCTCTTATCAGACCTACGTGACGGGTATCTCTATCGGCTGCACTCCTATTTATCCATTGGGCTGGTAAGACCCGCATTTCCTGGACCTTCCCGTTTTATTTGCCAAGTATCCAGATCTTGACATCTTTCCGGATTATTGAAAGAAAAATACTTGACCACGAATAGAAAATTGAGAATGATCCGGAAAATGCCTGCCTTACAAGCCCACGGGACAAATTCTTAGACGCTGCATGATAGCTGATAGCACTGAGAGTTGAACGCAATATACCCGCGTTGCTGAGCGAGAAGTAAATCATGTAATCTTCATTCGAGTTTCAAAAAATTTCATTGGTAATTTGGTGTTTCTCTCTTTTCTTTTCTTTTCTTTTCCATTTCGCTTAAAAGGGCCAGAGGATAGGAGGAGTGTCAAGGTCTTCCTCTGTATGATATTCACTTTCGTTGTTGAGCCACCAGCGGAATTTCAAGATCACGTGATTTACTTAGCAGTGAGCAGCATGTGTAGTTTTGACTTTGTGACGAATTTCCAAGCTTGCACTATTAAGATGGTCTGTAACATATTCTACGCCATAGCGAGCGCCTGCCTGAGCGATCCATCCGCAGATTTAGGCTATGTGGCTGGCTGAGCCTTGAACATCAGCCCAAGAGAACCTATGCAATACCAGCGAATCTCGGACTCTCCCTGTAGAATACTTTTCAAATTTCCCTATAGTAGCAAACACGCATCGGTGCACCCACAGCTCAAAAATTAAACAAAAGATCTGCTGTTTGGGAAACCTACTAGGCAGGCATCCTTGCAAGCTGTGTCAATGGTGCTTAATACCTTGCTTGGCACTATAGGAAATCCGTTTCTTAGATAAATTTCATTTCTCTACCAGCTGACTTCAAAAAGCAAAAGAAATACCAATAAATACACCTTGGTCCCACTTTTTAATAGTGCTTTTGTTGAAAATCACCAGCTATCATTCAGCACAAATGCGAGTTTCCTGTCGGAAGTATTACTTCAATGTCATGTGCTCCGCACATGTGTTCGGCCAATGGCCAGGCTACTTGGAATGTGGGGTACAAGGAAGTAACTAGAGTAATATTGATGTACAGTCGCACCCCGTTGTCCCGGATGGCCAAAATCAGGATTTGACCGTCAGGGACATTGAAACATCCGGGAGAGTGAAATAGTTGATAAAAATGATATTTGAAAGAACTGGAAACCAAGTGATAATTGTGCAGGCATAGCTTGCAGCTATTCCATTTAAGGTTTAAATGAGGAGTAAAGCAATGAGAGAGAGAAAATGTAAGGAAACCTTCAGACACCAGACTCAGGACGAAGGATTTTATCGCAAACGATTAGTTCAAATTATTCACTCATATCCAATCTCATACAACCAGCAAGACTTGCGTACAGAAGTAAAAATTGGAAGACAGCACAAAAGCTCGCTCTGACACCGCTCCAAAAATATGAGCTCTGTTGTCTGCGAATGAAATATCCAAAATTGAAGGTTTCCAGCTTTGCCGCTCTTGAGGCATGCCCCGTCGACCTGACGGACGATATATGGCTATTCAGAGTCTTTCAGATCACTTAAAGAACAGGGAGAAAACTGTTGCTGATGGTCCCCCAACTGGTAAGATTTACTCTATCCCATCTGTACATTTTATACCCAAGTCTCTTTTTTCAAGTATTGTTTTGTCTTGAATGTACTAGTAGAAATAAACTAGTATAGGAAGTGAGAAAGATAGGATCAGTGATGAATAACATTTATAGGTCCCAGCGCCAATAAGCAGAATAATCCTCCATCTTGTTTTCCAATACGCGAGCACCTATTATCTATTTGGATTGATGCAGCCGAGGTTTCTTCAGTTTCGGTAACCGATTAAATTATTAGTGCTCAATATCAAGTGAGAATGAATCAGCTTACAGAGCGGGAAGTCGATAAAAGCTATGAGCATTGTGATGTTTCCTCAGAATGGCTTTATCGGTTCAAATCACAGTTTCAGATTGGAAGACTTACTCGGCATGGGCATTCCAGAGATGTTGATGAGAGTGAGCTCTCTAATAATGGTGCCTCTTTAGCCCACCAGCTTGAGTCCTTTAGCTCTGAAAACATTTACAATACCAATGAGAGCCGACTTGTCTTCAACAAACAGCCCAACTCCTCCAATGTTCGGCTTGCACCAAACAAGACTTTGAAGGGTGCAAAGGGTCAGAAGACATGCATCACCACTTTTTATATTGTCAACCAGGGTGGAACCGACAAGAGAAACCTCTGGATTATACGGAGGGCTGAGACACCAAAGGCTTTTCGACAAAATCTGATTAACATAGTCAACCGACCTGTGATTTACATGTTTAACCAGAAGGCCTTGATGCTCAGTAGATTATGGCATGAGTTTCTTCGTTCATTGAATGATGAGATGCGTATTCAGCGTCGCCATATTGCTCTTTTTTCTGACAACTGCCCCTCCCACCCACCCCTGACCAACCACCTATCGACTATGCTAGACCACCACCCCCAGTTCTTACCAATATTACACTTATTTACCTTCCACCATGCAACAGAGCATATTCACAGCCTCTCGATATGGGCATAATTAAAGCTTTTAAGGCAGCCTACCGACACCAGTATGCAGAATACATGTTGGAGAGATTTAATGAGTTTGGCGAGACCCCGTAAAAAATTGATATCTTAAAGGCAATTTCACTTATTGCCATCGCCTGCGATAGCATAAGTCAGGAAACCATTGGAAACTGTTGGCAAAAGGCGAATATTACCGTAGGAACTACAACAACAGTTTCTGTCCCACCAGAATTGCTTTCCTCAGAAGTGGCCTTCATTACAGAGGAGCGCGCAGCCTGCTTGCGTGCCTTTCATGAACTTTGAGAACTCGGTCATTCCGACTACCAGAATTTCAACCAACATTTTGAAAACCTCCTTACCGACCAATACTCTGCGGATCTAGCCACAAAGCCAACCACTGATTGCTCACTACCTGTTCAGCTTCCAGATTCTGGGTATATTATCGAGGATGAAATCAGAAATGGGCTTCTCCAGCAGCCTACTATTGCACTTAACGGAATCATTCTTCCCTTCCACAAGATTGGAAATAATTCTGAAAACAAAGCCTCCAAGCACAAAAGCCACTCTTCAAGTCCTCCACCTACCCCAATTATGAGTACTCTTACTGCTATTCAATACATTACTGAGCTTCACCGCTTTTACCAATCTCTCCCCATTACACATTTACCAAATCCAGACTCCAAGATTCCTCCCCTTGTTTTATCGAAGCTTATCAGCCAGGCAGAAAAAATAAAGAAGTCTCTTCTCAGGTTTGATATCCAACTAATTAAGCTTTCTGTTCTTATACTAATCTGATTTTAAGGTATCGGAGAAGTCGTCAAACAAAACAGTCAACACTCTCTCATTATTTCCGCCATTCCCTTCAAGGACCGGTAACACGGCCCCAATCAGCTTTCCCTTCCTCTGCCTATGGGTCTAGTCAACCGGAAGAAATTGGCTTGGATTTGGGACCCGAGAATGGGGAGGGTGTGCTTGGTGATGGTCCGGATGGTAATTGGGAGGACGATAGTGAAGAGTCGAATGAGGAGGAACATTTTACCTGTGTGCCTACTCGGTGGAAAACGGGTGGGATCAATTGTGCCTTTGAGCAACTGTAATGTCAGATTTTAGATGAGGAATTGGAGAAAATCCGGGACAGTGAATATACTTGCGGTGTGAACAGGAGTTAGGAATATCTGAATTTGCATCCGGTCCGGAACCCCTCAAAATCCGGGACAGTGAGGTGTATTTCTATGTAGCTCACTCAAATCCTGAAAAATCGTCCGCGACAACGAAGAATCCGGGAGAGTGAGGTCCGGGACAACGGGGTGCAACTGTATGTTGATACTGCGGATTGTTATAAAGTACCGCAGTCTCTGGCGTGTCTATAGGTGAGCAAGCAAGATAGAATCAATCACCCTCTTTCTTTCATCGTTCAAGTCCCATTACTATACACTGCATCTCCGGCCTCTTCTGTGCGACCTCCGACATTTTCTTTGTATCCTCTCCTATGTAGTTAGTCTGTTGTTAATATTGGAAATATTGCTGAATGCAGGAAGATATTCGTATTGGAATTAAGTGTAAAAGGGCGCGGGGATTGGAAATAGAAAAACTAAGATGACAGACAAGCAAGCAAAAGAATATTGGGTAACCTCGGTAAAGGTCACGGTAGCATAGAACGATAAGTGTTGTTGTCGCTACATAATCACTTTTCCAAAAGTTACTAGTTTCATATACCAGTCGCTATCAATCAAGAGGAGGAAGGAACATATATGGATTCGCACAGATGGCCGGAAACCTGCGGAGGGTAAGCTAAGGATGTACCGGAATACATCGTGGAATCAGGAAGGATTTCCGCAAGCTAAGAAGATTGGAAAAGCTCGTTGTATTATCTATATAGCCCCTCTGTTCCACCATAGATAGAACAAGTAAGCAAGAAGGACTCCAGAAAATATAAAGTGATTTCCTCCTTGACCTCACTTTGTTCTCTATTCTGACTCATCTCAATCCTACATCTGGCACCTCATACATAACATCACTTTTCACGCTAGAAAGTTGAAAAATTTATCTTCTTGGCGGTGGCTGAAAGGTTGAGTTTTCGCGGGGATAAAAAAAGTTTGATGGTATTCTGTAGGGAGGGTTAGGGATTCGCTAGTATTGAATGGGTTTTCTCTCTATTTTGTATTTGTGGGTCATGGGCGGGGATCGTCCGGTACCGGTGTGTGTGCCCTAAAAGTAATGGTCTTAAATGGCGTCGCTGACCCTGTCCAAGGTAAATCTCGGGAAATGAGAGGGAAGGAAGAAAAAGGGATAGTGTTAAAACATACATAAGCCTATCCGAGGCCCCACACCTTTCCAACAGGGATATACCCTCCTCCTCTTTCTCCTCATTTCTTGGCAAATATTACCGCCCGTCGCCACGATCTATGGTATCCCAATCCCAATGACGATTCCTTCTGGTTAAGATTTCCTTTCTTTTGTTTCAAAGATTTGCTTTGTCTTATTTCCACAGCGATGGGTCACCAGCTCAGGCGCCAGAATTCATTTCCTCTCCTGTTTCCTGCAATTTCTATTAATCCCTAACTAATTTCTCCCTCACCCATAAGAAATGTTTCTTCGTCGATGCTAGTGATACATTCTATTCTCATACTTGATCTCATTATTCGCCTTGGATGCAGAAATTGCCTATGGCCCCACCCTTCGATCCCTGTGGGGATAATTGTCAGACACAGATGGTGAATTTCTGCAGGGTTGGCCGCGACGTCTCCCAAATGACGAATTGTTGGTGTGGGGAGGATAAACTGGGGGAGTATATTGGGGGAATGGATGCCCGCTTGAGCACGTGCGATCAGGTGGTGAGCAACCGCTCCGTACAACGGGATCAGATGGTTCGCTACCGGAAGATTGCCTGGGAGAGACTGAGGGGGAAGACAGTTATCGCCTATACCCTCTTTGCGGAGTACTGGATGACTAGATTTCAGAGCAAGGGCGAGAGCTTTGTGCGCAGGGTTCCGAACGGTAGAAGACTGGACTGGACTAGCTAGTCCGGTCAAAAGTCAAGTCTAGTCTAATGGTGAAAATTAGACCGACTGGACAGTCAGGATAATCGAAACCGACTCGACCAGGACCGGTCCGATCAGGCCAGCCAAGCAATAGGATATGCTGTTTTTATCACAATATATTACGTTCAAATAAAGCTTTTCTTAATTCAACTTATTGTTTCCATGAATTATGTGGTGGAGATAGTGCCTCGCTTAGATTAGGGGTGGCGAAAATAGGTTCTCAAGTATCGAAACTATTTGTTGTAATATGCGATCGGAATATGTGCACAGAACTTGGATAAAGAAGTAATAACAGAAAGTAGTGAAGATCTTGTATTGTAATAACACTTGTTGATTGAATAATAAGAAAGCCATAGCTCAGCTATATAATACAGCAATTGAGTTCAGCCATGACCACCACATTCTGCTAATAAGGAAAGACAAAGGCTATCAAAGAAGTATCCTGAGAGGAACAAAAGGAGCAATGAAAGAACACACAATAGGCTTTCAAGTCAACCAGTAACAAGTATGAAAACATAAAGGGCTGAAAGAAATATTTGAGAGGAGAAAGGAACCATATTTGAGAGGAGCAGAAAACCATATACGAACACTATTTTTCGTGCACTAAGTGAGTGATATTACATGACCAGATGCCACAATTCCGGTATTCGATGTCACTTATCCATCGGGTAATCGCATTTCCACCACATGCTATCCTCTAAGAGATGTTCTATCAGCTTGTATTCAGGGGCTGTTGATTTATAATGTGACAAGATGCTTTAAGATCCTACTATAGCTATTCTTCTATTCTTAGTGTTGGCCTGGGTGCCATTCCGACTCCCATGCGATCTTTTATAAAAACTGGTCTGGGACCAATCCAAACCGGACCAGACCACCCGAGTTAGTCGGGTCCAGTCATCGACATCAACCAGGACGGGCCAGTCTGGTCCTGCCTCCACGACTTGCCCTGTCGGACTATTCGGAACCCTTTTTGTGCGTGCTGTGGCGAATGGGATACCACCCCCGACGGCGGAGCCAGTAGGTATCATGAATAGTGATGACTAGGTTTCAAGAAGCTAATTGACATTGACGCGCTGACAGGCATTCCTGAGACCGCTTCTTCGGCGTCTAACGAGACTGAAAGCCTTGGTTCCCCTTCAGTGACCCCCCCTCCAGTGAGTTCTGCCACTGCGGTATTGATTGTCTTTAGCTTCCCCAATTATCCCCACTGCATCGGCAAATTTCACTACTACCAAGATCTCACCAACCCCGTCCACATTATCATCATTCTCGAGTCGATCCCGCCTGACACCAGGGCAGCTCGCGGGCATAATAGCCTCTTGCGTCTTGGGATCCTTCCCGCCGGTGTTATCAATAGCCTTCTGTCGCCGTCACAGCACCAATTCCAAACCCTTTGCCTTCCTCTCTACTCGCCCGGGTTCCCATCCCGGCCCACGGTTAATCACAGACAATCGGCAATCGTGGTGGTCCCGAAACATGGAGGCAGGACTTAACCAACCCCAATCGCCTATGGCTTCCATCCTCCCAAGATACTTCGGTCCCAAGCCACGCATCCCACCATCCGTTCAGTAGAACTTTCCCCCAGACCGACATACAGCCACACCATAATCCCCATTCCTCCATCCCCCTCCTCGAGGAGCTCCTCTACAAGAATCCTCACGGTATCTACCACTACCGGCACCCGCTCCGAAGACCGAATCTGGGAGCACACCATCATAGAGCCACAGCTGCAGGAGGCGGTAACGGAGGTCTTAGCAGCAACCAGGCAGTCGGTTTTAAACTCGCAATGCGACAATAGTTCCGTAAGTTGCTCCACTTGGAGTTGGGCAGAGACTGACGATCAGGGGTGACCATTGATATTAATTCTAAAATCAACTTTAGTTTCTCTCTTTGCATTGGGTGGAGTTTTGTCTCTTTCTTTTTTTCTTCTCCGGTTTAGAGTAGAGGTTTGGTTAATCAATTTGGATATACGCAGGGAAGGCACAAACCTTGTCCGGTTTGGGAGTAAGTATATTTGGGGCCAAATTGTATTTGTATGACGCATTAATGGGTGGATGGGCGATGTGTTAGGTGGGTCAGGAGATATCAAAACATGTTTCATTTGTAAACTTTTAGTTTGTTTGGGGCGTGGAATGTGGTGATACGATGCTGCCTTGTAGTGCTAGACTAGGTCTAATTGATAGCGAGAAGACTATTTAATTCTCATAATGACTACCGGTATAATAAGTGTGGGGATAAAGTACCCGAATAGGATAGATGAAACCCCCCCGGTCTTTGGATACCGGGCCGGATATGGTAACCGACAAATGACCTTTTTACAGTTGAAATTTTGCTGCTGACCACATGCAGATTCTTCGACGGAAAACTACTACTACGAGGATGACATCTTATCGAATGGTTACTAGAACGAACTAGTTTCCGACTACTATTGTTTGATGCCGACTGCACCACTGTTAGCTTCATACAGATAACGCACAACCCTGCATACCTAGTTCATCACGATCAAAAGCAACGAAACACCTTAAGTGAAAGGTGCGACAACATCGAAACACTAAACACAACATCCCTCGGTCTATCGTGATACCGACAGCAGCGTGCCATCCCCGACCCTTGGTAAACTAGATTTCGCCTTGGTTATGAGTCGGAGGAGATTCGGCAAAGATGGGTAGTGGAGGAAATGCGAGGAGAGAACCGGCATACGCAGGGCGTACGTCCGAAAGG
>Ga0307510_10012371_pt1 | contig 10120 bp, 3 predicted proteins | sample 12_EM_MG_FD_207224 | JGI IMG/M metagenome (GOLD analysis project Ga0307510, IMG submission 207224) | Populus trichocarpa ectomycorrhiza microbial communities from riparian zone in the Pacific Northwest, United States - 12_EM | ecosystem: Host-associated > Plants > Roots > Unclassified | place...
TAATTGAACTATACATATTATATACTGTATTGTCCAATCCATCCAAGCTGTAGTTCTTGCACACAAAATCACTATGATTCCATGCATCAATATTTTCCATAGTAATGGGATCAAATTCATTTTCAGACAACTTTGATGCTTCTTTAAATAAGAACTTAGCCAAGTTTAAGATGATATGATAGAATAACATTTTTTTTATCGCCAACTCTTAAAGTTCAGCCCATTAAACTTTTCAAGTTTGTCATCATACACCACAAAAGATGATGGTGAAATCTTCTTTATCGAAGTAGTACTTGACGATCAACATGGTTATGATAACCAATTATTGAGTTAAAGTCATATAGTTTTCTATATAAGTAGTAGCCAAAAAAATTATAAATAAAGTTTTGGGTTCTCAGAAGCAAGTATAAGATAACAAATCATAATAAATTTAATAAAAGAATCATAATAATCCTTGGTTAGATTTAGACTAGATATGTTGTTTGCGCTTTGCCGCAGGTCGAGCAAAACATTTTTGATATAAAAAAATGCTAGGCTAAAAACAATATAAGTCTCGAGTCAATGGTTCAAGTTTTAATTTAAATAATATGAAACAAAAACAACAATAATAAATAAATTGATAAAAAAACAACAAAAAAAAGATAAAAAGAACCATACTTGAGCCTATTTGAATAATCAAACAACCTAATGCTAACCCAATAGAAGGAAAACCACAACAAATAAAAAAAGTACAACTTTAAAAAAGAAAAAGAAGAAAACATCACCTTAAGAAAAGGGGAAAAAAACTAAGAAAACTCAAGTGAACTTCCTAAACTTGGTCTAATCTTAAAAACTTACGACTCGTTAAATCCTAGACTCGGGTTCAGTTATGAAACTTAATGGCCAATCAATTTAATTTTAAAGGATGAAATCGTTGAAAAAATATTAATCAAAGCCAAAAAAAAAAGCAACAAATAGAATGATGATAAAATCTGAGAGAAAAACAAAAAATTAGAATAATCCCAAACCAAATAAATAGCAATTAAAAAAATGAGTATCAAATTTGAAAGATTAAAAAATAGGGTTGAAATTGAAAAGTATTTGTAATATGATAAATTATTTATGGATTAAAAAATATTATAGAGGGTTAACCTCATAGAATCTAACCCAAAAGATAAGAAAAAAAAAGATTAAAAATAAGAAAAAAAGGAAAAAATCAAGCAAACCTCCTAAACGTGGTCTAATCTCTAAAACCTGCAAGTTGTGAAATCTTGGGCTTTGTTCAATTAAAAAACTTAACTCTTAACAAACTTAATTTTGAAAGATGAAATCGCAAAAAAAATATTAATACAAAAAACTTGCAAGGAAAAAAAAACAACATAAAAAAGAATGAGGATAAAATTTGATAGAAAAAAACTCATGGAGGATGAAATTTGAAAAAACAATTAAAAATAATCTCAAATAAAATAAATTACAATTAAAGGAATGAGAAACAAATTTCAAAGATAAAAAATTATAGGGGATGAAATTGAAAAACATTTGTATTTTGATAGATTATTTATAGATTAATTTGATAAAAGAAATATGAAAACATCAGTTTAGAAAAAAAAAAAAGCAAACCCGACATTCCTCTTATACATGGTCTAATATCTAAAAGTCACAACCCATGAAATTTTTGACCCAGATTCAATTAAGAAGCCTAATTCTCAACCAATTTAATTTCAAATGATGAGATTGGTAAAATAATGCCAAATAAAATAAACAAAAATTAAAAAAATGAGAACCAAATTTTAAAGATAAAAAATTATAAGGAGTGAAATTTAAAAACATTTGTAAAAACTAACCAAACTTGAGCAAATATCCTAAAGTTGGTCAAATTTTAAAAACCCATAACCCATGAAACCCTAGATCCAAGTTCAATCAAGAAGTTTATTGTGAGCCAATTTTAAAATATAAATTTTGAAAAGTTGTCAAAGCAAAAAAAAAAAACTGGCAATCAAAAGAATAAGGATTAAATTTGATTGGAAAAAAAAATAAAATAGGGTGGACTCGTAAAATAAAATCATTTATAACTTAAAATAAAAACTTATCAAGGTTAAAAAAATTGGCAATCAAGAGAACAAGAATTAAATTTTATAGGAAAAAAAAGAGAGCAAAGAAGGGTGAAAATCATAAAACAAAATCAATAGAAAAAATGATACTAACTAAAAAAATAGCAATTAAAAGATAGGGACCAAATTCAATAAATTATTCAAGATAAAAAAAAATATAATAAAAAAGAAAAGGATCAAATATGAAGAACCAAAAAACATTAAAGGGCTGTTCTTGATTTTTTAAGGGGTTAGCGTGAAAATTTAAGTGGGGGGAGAAAATAAGAGGGAAGAAATGGTTGCTGGCGCCAAACCGCCATAAATATTAGAACACGCGCTGCCTCATCTGGTCAGGGCACCGAGACTTGTCAAACACCGCTCCAGAAGACAATGTTTGGTGTTGGATGACCCCAATATGCTGCCCGAACGAAGCGGGGGCTATCCACACAGCACACACACTAGCGTGTTTTTTTTAAAAAAATATATTTAATGAATATATTTTACAATAATGCCCTTGAGTGCATTTGAAAATTACAATAAAAACAATATAAAATGACCAAAAAAAAACCATTGAGTGAGAGTTCAATTGTTTCTGTTTTTAAAAGCATGAAAGTAATTAGACTATTAAACAAAAATGAAAATATAAAAATTGTCCTTGAGCAGTAAATATTAAATCTTTTTTTTAGGGTTAAATGAGTAATTTTATTATGTATTAAAAATTAAAATTACCAAACTAACCATTTACAATTCATAAAAAAAAACAATTATATCAATGCGAAAAGGCTATCTTGCTCCCAATTTCTGGTTCAAAATTTTAATAGCCAAACAACAATATAATAATAATATAATAATTATACTATTATAACGAATAGTTTTCTATGTCTTGCCCACAGTAACTTCTCCTCAAGGTGTAGTTCTTCTCTAATGTGGCTTAGTTTGGTCCTTGAATTGAATTTGTACCTGGCTATATTTTGACTTTGTTTCGGGCTTCAATGCCAGCATGTCTATGTTCCACATTAAGGTTCTTATGTTTTTTTTAAATTAATATATTTTTAATATTTTTAAATCATTTTAATGTATTCACATCAAAAATTATTTTTAAAAAATAAAAAAACATTATTGATATACTTTTCTGAGTGAAAAACACTTTGAAAAACAACTACAACAACATTTGTAAATATATTTTCGGCCTTCAATGCCAGCATCTATATGTTCCACATTAAGGTTTTCATGTCTTTTTATTTTTATTTTAATGATAATCAAAATGCTTCAAGTCTTGCGTTTTTGTCCTGCCACAAGGCATCACCTACCGAGTTGCAAACAAACGAACAATTACTTTTTATTTGGTAAACAGAATACATGCCATCACAAACCACTAGACTTCCTTTCCTCCGTACATAAGTTAAGCTGACAGTGCTTGCAATCTGCCCGTCGGGTACATATAGAGAAGAATTAATGAACAAAAGACTTATCCTCTAATTAATGAGATGATTAAAGAAGAATTAGCGGTATATATAGTTATCGTCACCAAAATGTTGAAAAGGTTTCAACTAGTGACTGAACTAGGTGCCAGAAAGTGGCTGGCATTTCTTGAAAGATTCCTAATTAAGGATTAGAAATAACTAGATAGCTTATTCGTGTTATTGGGTCACACCAAGAATTTTTAGCATAAAAAAAGATTTTCAAGAGTATGTTTTTAAAAATAAAAAATATGTGATTTGAGTTTTTTAGATTCGATTGGATCAATAAGTTAATTTTATTTAATTACACGATAAAAAAAAATAGTTACCGTAAATGAACTGAATAAAAAAAAGTGACCATGATGATCTGCATAAAAAAAACTCTTTAATTTTTTTTTACAATATTCAATTCTCAAACAATTCAATGTTAAATAGTGAAATAAAAAAAAAAACTAAAAAAAATTGACTTAAACAAATGATATCAGTCAACCTGAGTTAACATGCCAAACCTGTAACCCGAATCATGAGGCCGAGATAACTCCATAAAAATAAAATAAATAAAATTATGATGGCCAATCCCCAACAATACAAATGTAGAATGTTGAAACTAAAAAAGAAAAATAACAAAAATTATCAAAAATAAAAAACCAGCAAACTCGGGTAAGTTCGTTAAACCATGTGAAATGAATCACGCCAATGAGATAATCTAATAAAAAAACAAATAAATTATAAAGCTCAATTCTCGAATCAACCTAGTAAGGCTAAAACCAAAACAAAATATTAAATCTAAACAATTTAAAAAATATACTCGACTTAACCTAAATTCATGTGATTGTGTCCTGTGGCCATTCCCAAATCACTGAAAGAAAGTTTTAATTGATGGCCCATTTGTTAACTTTTGCTCTTGGCATGGATCTTTGTATTTATTTTTCTTGAAACTTTTTAAACAGAGGGGTCTATACTATAAACCCTAGGGCCTTCAGATGCAAACTTGGCCACTCACAAATCGTTGCATCCAGCATTTGATGTTGTAGCCCACCTGCCCTTCTTAGGTCAGTGGATTATCTTTTCGGAAGTCGAGGATTTTAATGGAAGGAAAGATTGCTTTAGTTTCTCTTAATTTGGTGATATTTCTTTAGTCAGGAAACCCAATATTATATTATATATGCTAGCAGTCTGCGAGTTTTTTTTAAATTTTTTTTTATTAACGTTAATGTTTGGGCTATCTTGTATATATCTGGACTAATCTCACGGGTCCTGAAATTAACAATTATATAAGTTTACAGTGACCATCATATTAACAACCACAATGTTTGAATATAAAATTACAGGGAGAGTAAATCCCTTGATTCCAAGCTCTTACCACTAGATTATTTCTTAGATTTTTTTTTTTAATATTTCCTAATCAGGTGATAGCTCTCCTCTTCATTCCTCTTCTTTACGCTACTATAGCTCGCGGAGGCATTCCTCTAACTGAAATCTCCTTCTCTCATCCGTCGTGGTCTTTATCTACAGGAGAAAGAGGGTCACTTCTATGGACAAAGATCTCATGCCAGTCATCCCCCTATCACTACAACCCAATCTGCTCAACTATCAACCACCTCAAAAATTTTCCATAATTAGGTAATATTTCGGTGATATTTATTGGAAGTTTTCCAAGAAATATTGCTTTGATTTCTCTTAATTAGGTGATATTTCTTGGAATTTCTCCCTAATTTTAAAACACTAATTAGAAATGTTTTAATGCTTTTCATTAGTGGTTAATAATATGTTAACACTTACTTTTTAAAATATTTTTTTTTGAAAATATATCAAAATAATATATATTTTTTATTTTTTAAAATTTATTTTTAAAATCAATATATTTATTTTTAAAGTTTTACCAAATGATTTCTGGGTTGCGTTCCCAAAAGGTATCTTAATTAGTCTTCTCTTAATTAAGTGATATTTTTTTAAAATTCCAAAATTCTTAAATTTTTAAACCCCAGTCCCAAATTTTTATTACATTGTTCTTTTTTCCCCTTTTCTTGTTTTATACAAACATGACTGTACAAGCAAAGAGGTACAATGCCACAATGTGGACATTGTGTGGTTTAATTTGGGCAAGGTAGGTAAGAGTATATGCATAGCTTTTATTATTTTATTCAAGAACGTAGATTAATTAAGTTCAAATATAACTCGTCTTAATTATACTGTATATATGTAACAACAAGTTCAGTTGACTAAATTATGTCAGCTAAATGCCATTTACGCGCACATCACTTTGGATCAAGGTCAAGAATTAATTAACCGATAGATCACTAACAAATTACCAAGTGGGGATATACTCATCAACTGATATTGGACTGGAGGGAGCATATTGGAGATTTTTAGTCAAATCTTTGAGTGATTAGAGGTTGTTAACCTTTCAATCCCATATGAGATCATGCTGTGTAAGAGGAGAGTATTGATATGATGTGCATTTTTACATGTGCATGTGTCTTTGTGCCCACTGGCCTGCGTTTTCGATCAGTTTCTAGATGCTTGCGCAAATCAAATAGATATATAAAGAAATTAAAAAAAAAGAAGATGATGAATTAATGATGAAAACATCCACCAAAAAACAGCAAATGGCAATACATGCATCTAAACTATTGAAGCAGAAGCTTGATGATGGTGTTAATTAAGCTAGTTCCAATTCCGTACCTCTTATAATTTTGATAAGCGAAGAGCAAAGATGCATTAACAGCTCCCAAGGGACAAAACAAGGCACTTGAAGAGAAAAAAACATGATACAAATTAAGGTTTTGGCAATAACAAAGTGAGGCAGATGCAGTATTTGGGCATATATATATATATATATATATATTGATCCTGTATGTTTACTATGAAATCAAGTCCCAGGTAAGGATATGCTGAGCAGATCTACACTTTACTTGTTCTGCTATACGAAGGAGCAAGAGAGTAGTTAATTGTTGTTCAGAGTTTAGCTGGGCCAAGCAAAATCTACAGAAGAAAAAGAAATGCCTTTCATTAGCTGTGTTAAGGTTGGATTGGTGTTCTTTCCTCTCTACTCTGTGTGGAAAGAAAGGAATCATGCATGGTGATGAAGGCTTAACTGTTAATGCACTAAAGGAGATGATTATGATCGATCAGCTTACTTTATTAAACTTGGAAACTAGTTTTGTGCAAGATGCTTTTCTGACCCACTGTTTATTTATGCCTAGAATCACTCAATCCAAAAGTTTAAGCTGTTAGGTAAGGTTCCAGGATATGATTTATATTATTCTCTAACACACCCCCTTAAGTGAAAGCCCTTTGGGCTTGAAACTTGCACAGACCCACATTACCTTGTGCTTAATTTTTATCAAATAAATAGGGATGGTGAGATTCGAACTCGTGACCGCTTGGCAATTAAAGCTCTGATACCATGTCAAAGAACCATCTCAACCCAAAAGCTTAAACTGTTAGGTAAGGTCCCAGGATATGATTTATATTATTCTCTAACAAACTAGAACTTTCGGTAATTCCTGATTGAATGATATGCTGAGGTTCTTTTGTATTTTAAAAAAAAATTAAACTTTTTAAGTTTTAAATTAATTTTTAAATGTTTTTGAGTTGTTTGATGTGATAATATCAAAAATAAATTTTAAAAAATAAAAAAAAAATATTATTTTAATATATTTTCAAACAAAAAAATTCATTTAAAAACAACATTTACTACCCTATCAAATAAACACTAAATATAAAACTTGATCCAAGTTTAGTTTCAGATTAATTAGTTACTAGATTGACCTGTCGGGTCAAACCAGATTTATTAATTTTTTTTTATGAACTAAATATTAAATTCGAGACATATATATTTTTATATATATAATAATAATAATCAGATTAATTTATTATTGAAATAGCTATTCAAATAATAGCTAGAAGAAACACAATAAAATTAAAAAAAAAATTAAAAAAATTTAGAAATAATTTCAATTACAATAAATTAATAACATCAAAATCCAAGTTCGTTTCTTACACGTTTTTTATTTATGTTTATCCAAAAAAAAAAAACACTTTCAACGCTGCAAATAAAGTCAGCCTCGTTAATCTGTATCTAACAAAACAGATGTTGAAAAATCAAGCTAAAAACTCCATCCTAATACACTGTTTCAGAGTTAAATTGTATTGGGTAGCTATAAGTCCTGTCAAGATCATCATGTCGATTTCCACAGGTTACGTCAGATTGTAAAACTATATCTTCGATGGCATTATTGGAGCTTGTAAAGTTATGCGTGTACTGCAATCCCTCGCATATTAATTTCTAATAACCAAATAAATAAATAAATGACCAAAACTTCCGAAATTTAGGTTTCTGCACGCCCCGAATCAATTTTTATTGCTGATTAGTGCCAGGATATCCCATACGTGAAGAAGGCACAAAGCTACTGCTCCCAGAGATTTATTATATGCATGTTAGGATGAAGTTCAATATCAATCCCATAAATATTTAAAGACATGATACCAAACTGAAACTCAGTTAAAGCGTCAAGAATTCATCAAACATCGGTCAGTATGTTACCAATAAATTGAAAATGAAGAAAGATGTTTTCAATACAATCCAATCAAGTTGTTGATGGAGGTAGAAACACACACACAAACGTAAGATCTTATAAAATATATCCATGATATTATCAAAATATTAAAGAATCACCTCTCGTATCATTAAGAAATATAAAGTTATAACCCTGAGGGGTAGCTCAACTGGTCAGACCTTAAGTTTGCTCTCCAATAATCACGAGTTCGAGTTATCTCAGGGCCACTAGAGACTTACATGATCGTTAACTTTAGGGCCCGTGAGATTAGTCAAGGTGCGCGCAAATTAGGCCGAATATCCACATTAATAAAAAAAATATAGTTATTTTGTTTTATTATTTATTAAGAGTAGATAATCTCTTCAGTTTTCTTTGTTTTAACCTATATATAGTTTTTTTGTATTTAGGTTAAGTTGATCTTTGTTTTTAGTAATTCATTATTGTTAGAGAATAATATAAATCATATCTTAGGGCCTTACCTAACAGCTTAAGCTATTGGGTTGAGATGGTTCTTTGACATTGTATTAGAGTTTTAATGACCAAGCGGTCACGAGTTCAAATCTCACCATCCCTATTTATTTGATAAAAATTAAGCACAAGGTGGTGTGAGCCTGTGTAAGTTTCAAGCCCAAAGGACTTTCAGTCAAGGGGGTGTGTTAGAGAATAATATAAATTTTATCTTACCTAACAGTTTAAGTTATTAAGTTGAAATAAATATTCTATGAAACTCTAACATTTTTTTTTTGTTGGATTATTTAACACGTATATCTTAGTTATTTGGTTTTAGAAAAACTGGATTAATTCATTAATGTTAAATCATTTGGTGATCATAGCAGTTCTTATGTCATATGTAAAAATATATAACTATGCCTCCTAACAAGCTAAATATATATTGAAACCTAAATTTCCCTTCTGTTACATTCCATGTCAAGAACGTCCAACTTCCAACTGATGCCATGCAAACTCCATGCATGTTAAAATAAATTACAATGTTGATTATAGTTTCACAAGTTTTTCAATCTAGGGATCATAGAAATTACATGTATTTGTAAACTAAGTACTGATAAGAAAAAGCCATGCCGGAATTCCTTATACAGAACTCAACTGATCAGAACTCCTTAGATCACAACTTTTTTTTTTCCTTGTTCACGAAAAAGCAACAATATATACACTAAAATCGCTCCGGATAGAGAAGATGAAGTACTAATTAACAATATATATATTATTGTATGCTAATTTTTTGCAATCAGCAAACCAATAATATTCTGAAATGGTATATATGTATGGACTCGCACTCTATAGATGATGGTGTGGTTTTACGTACATGTGCTAGGACGGTAAACAACAAAGGTAGATGATCTTGACATTTAATTTAGATTAGCAACTTCAATAAAACCTCGTCTCTCTATGCATAGAGCTTTCTTATGTATATGAAATATTTCCTACATATGCTACGTACGAACATGTTTCTCCCCTTAAATATTACTTGAGTCAATGCAGTTGTAGGATACAAGACCGAGTAACTAATTAGGTGTATGATTACTGTGCATTTGTTGGTCACTCATTTGACACACCACCAAGCTGTGCTATGAAGATCTTCAAGCTGAGAAAAAATCAATGAATGGAACGCCAGCCTTGCTCTGATGTTCCAATATGACTTCCTGCTGATCTACCTCTTCATCCTCTCTTCTTGCATTGTCTATCACTTCACTTTTATTGGATTCCGTGTTTACTTGGAGAAAATCGTAGAACTCAATGGGCCGATTTTGATCTGCAATTGCCATGTATGTAAGGAACATGAGCAATAAGAGCTAAGAAATTATTATCAATATTGTAAAACTAGAACCCGAACTGTATATATATAGCACATCACCATGATGCTAGCTCGATCTAGTTACCTTTACAATTACTTAGATCGTCATTGTAGAACTCTTTCCAAAAGGCCGGTAAGTAGCTGTGAGTGATCAAAGGATATTGGCCGAATTTCTCACAATATTTCTTGACAAATGAAGAAAAGCTCCTCGTCTCA
>Ga0307510_10012373_pt1 | contig 10119 bp, 5 predicted proteins | sample 12_EM_MG_FD_207224 | JGI IMG/M metagenome (GOLD analysis project Ga0307510, IMG submission 207224) | Populus trichocarpa ectomycorrhiza microbial communities from riparian zone in the Pacific Northwest, United States - 12_EM | ecosystem: Host-associated > Plants > Roots > Unclassified | place...
TTTGCCTATATATATATAATGTCATTTTCAGTAGTTTTACAATCAAATCTCATACAAAAAGCATATTAACCAAACACAACAAACTGTTTTTTTTCAACCATAATTTCAACCGCAGTTTTAACCATACACTTCAAAATTAACAACAAACCTCACAAAAAGTACTTTTTATTAAACTGTTTTTTTAAAACCACAACCACAATATCAACCACAATACCAAATAGATAATATAAAAAAGATATGTGAGACTAGTTATTTATAAATTAATTCTATATTTTTAGGATAAAAAATTATGTTTCTTAAAATAAAATTATGCTTTTGATTCATATCAATCCAACATCAGAAAAAACTTATAATAAGATTCAGAAGCTACAAGCAAGGCAAGGTAGGCCACCTTAATTAGCCTATAGGCACAATGAGGGCTTCCTACCAGACAATAACCAGACTTATAAAAAGACATCATACTATAGAGCTTTTAAATTTTCCAAAGATCCACCATGTCTTTGTGAAACTGGCCCATAACCATCTTCCTTTTATTTTCAACAAACCGCGCCCCAAAGCCCATTGTTATAAATCTAAAGCAGCCTAACCAAGTCTCCCTGCCACAAGACCCAAAGCCAATTATTCTAAATCTAAAGTAGCCTAACCAAGCTAAAGTAGCCTAACCAATGCAAGACAACAGGATTTATATTAGTTTCCTTTGATTTATATTGCGATAAAGTCTTAATATGTATAACATAGTTATTAAACCCAACTCAAGAGTTTCCTAATTGTTGATTTATATTGAAACCTAACTGGAAAGTTGACCTAGCCAAGTAGTCGAATCTTAGGTTAATTTGAATCAATCCAAAAAAATAAAATAAAAATATTTAAGATTTAATATCCCAAAAATTTATTTATATATATATATGTCTCATCCTAATTAGGCCAAGTCATCCGGATCTCAAATCAACCTCCAAAGGCGAGCCAGATTTCTTAATGATGCTCGTCAAGATACTTGGACTTCAAAAATATTCTCACAAGGGAAGAGTTTGCGGATCACATCAATTCTTTGTAAGGGATTTATTTATCAAAGAATTAAAACATAAACTTAGTAAATCATTATGCCTCAATATTGTGCCTAGTACCATCAGTCATCTACAAACCCTAGATATTCAATGGTGTTAATATTATCTCCCAATTATTATTATTTTTTCATTTTCTGAACTTAAGAATTATTCTAAAAAACATGTGAGTTTAAGAAGTCATAAATCATATTGTTTAATTTATATCTAAAAAATACAACAGAATTTAACAAAAACAGCACAGTAACCAATTCCCAAACATTGATTTTGCCCCACAATACAGCACAGAAATATAGTAACCACAACCCCGCAAAACATAGATTCTCCGCTTGCTCTCCTCAATCACTCTCAGCTTTAATCTGAAACTATAGGTTAATGAATCAATTATACAAATTACAAGAATAACTAAGGGTTGTTTAGCATCGTTTGTGGGTTTTTTTTCTTTCAAATTTTTATTGAAAACCATTTTGTTCGATTTAAAAATTAATTAATTGTTGGTTTTTTACAACAAAAAGTTTAATGTTTCTGGTTTCAATTTTTTCTTAAAAAAAACAGAACGAAAACGATTAAAATAAACAATAGATTGAGTAACCATAAAAATAAAAGCACGAGATCCATCTATCAGGAACTTGGAGTTGGCCTAAGTTCGTGGGAACCAGATCCAGCACAAGGCAACCAACCATTTTCTGGTGAAGCACAAACCAAAACAACATGCAAAATGCAGGTGTTCAAGATTTGGCGACATATTCTTTAGAGGTTATAATTTGATTTGTTGAACCAAAGTCTTGTCAGAAATAAGCTGACTCAACTGGATTCTCACTCGCATCCATAATTGGGAAACAAGGGCTCCTCTGCACCAGGCTTAAGATCATAGGCTAACAGAACACAACTGCTTTGTCATATTTCCTTGCATCTAAAAGCGTAAATTCAATGACATTGGGTTTTGCAAGGCCTTGCAAATCATCCGCATCTAGTTTCCTGTTTCTATAGGCTACAGCTAAATGCATTCCATACATATCCCTAACAACTTGAATCTCAAATAGCCAAACTCAGTCATAACAAGCAAATTATTACTGTAAAAATGACAACAGCAAATCCAACCAGCAAGCAAAAAGAGTAATAAACAAAAGACATGAAATAAACAGAATAAAAAACAAAATGAAATGACTTCAAAAGATTGATTCAAAGGGAAAGATTATATTTTCACCTGAAATAGTTGATGTCAAATTTCAAGAATGGACAAAAACCATGTTATAATTTTGTCAGATTGTCTCCCTCGTAAAACCGACACAGTATTCATTCCCTTCCTAAAATGGATTCTCCTCTCCTATAATTGCAACAACTAAAGGAGAAGAAGCCATTTTAGGAAGAGGAATGAACAACGTGCCCAGAGAGAAAAAGAAGCAGCCAGGAACAGGGGATTAGGGTTTTCCTTGCCTTCGATTGTTTTTATGCTTGCATATATATAGGGCGTACCTACTACCTCACGACCGTCCACATCGAAACGGCACCGTTGTCATCTTCTCCTGATTTATTTATATGTTTTCCGACACGACAACGTTCCACTTGGAGGTGACGTCAGCTACATTGATTTCAATTTCTTCTCATCCTCCTTTCCAAATTCCATTTTCTAGGCAAAAATTTCAATTCTAAACCATAAAATAAAGTTGCCGTTCTTGCATTTACGATGCGTTTATCTTGTATAAAATATTTTATAAAAAAAAATTGTGTTCATTTTCTGTAATATAGTGTATAAAAAATTACTAAATATTATTTTTTAAACTTAGTTTATTTGTTAGAAAATATTTTTTTAATTTATAAAATATTAATATATTTTAAATTACCATTTACCAAGCATCAAATCGTAAAACTTATGTAAAATGGTTTAGCTTACAATATTTTACATCTAGAATATTTGGAAAAATTACTTATTAGTTCAAATTTCAAAACTAAAAGACAAGTAAATTCTATTATAATTTCTTTTTATCAATAAGTTCACTTTTTAAATTTCTTTTCCAAAGTAATTCAATTTTCATTTTACTTCTTATAATATCCTCTAAACTATAAACTATTTCTTCTTGTTTTTTTTTTTTGCTATAAAAATGAAATTAAATAAAACAAGACCTGTTTTTGGAAGAAACCTCCACAACACACAGCAACTTATTTAATTGATAATTTCATAACATGGATTTATTTCAAAGAAATTTAACTTCCTAAAAGTTTATTCAATTGTATATCTTAAAACACAACACTTAAAATGGTCAAATATGTGTTTTTCATGTTGTTTTTTTTTAATTATTTATTTTTGGAATAATATGCTTTTAAAGTTGATAGTAAAAATTGTCTTAAATGTGTAAGTATCAAAACATAAAATATACTTAAATTTACCATCTTTTTTAGGTTAATGGTTTTCCAATAACACATGTGCATTAGTAGATGAGATTATAAAGGGGTTTATTTGACCCAGAAATTTCCTATAAGGAGCTCTAATATTATTCGTGAAGAAAAACGATGACACCTTCCGACTCTGCATTGATTATAGATAGTTGAATATAGTGACAATAAAGAAAAAAAATACTCACTTCAAAGGATAAATGATTTGTTTGACCAACTGAAAAAGGCACGAGTATTCTCCAAGATAGATCTAAGATTAAGGTACTATCAATTGAAGATTAAAGAGAAAAATGTCTCAAGAACTACTTTTAGAACTCGATATGGACATTATGAGTTCCTAGTGATGCCATTTGGGTTAACAATTGCCCCAATAATATTCATGAACTTAATGAATCAAGTATTTCGACCCTGTTTAGATAAGTATATGGTGATGTTCATAAATGATATATTGGTGTATTCAAGCTCTTATTTGGAGCATGAATAACATCTGAGAAGCGTGCTACAAATGTTGAGGGATCATAAACTCTATGCCAAATTGACTAAATATGGATTTTGGCTAAAAAAAATAGTGTTTTTGGGGCATGTAATATCAATGAAAGGAATTTTCATTGATAAAAAAAATGAAAGCTTTATTGAAATGGGAAAAACCTACCAGTGTTATAAAAATTTGAAGTTTCTTGGGTTTAACTAGATATTATAGGAGATTTATAGAGGGATTATCCATGATTGCAATTCCTTTTACTCCTTTAACCCCAAAAGGAAGTGAAGTTTGAGTGGACTGAAAAATGTGAAAATATTTTCCAAGAGTTGAAGAGGAAGCTTACAATTGCTCCTATTTTTGCACTTCCATCATGATCAAAAGGGTTTATGGTCTATAGTGATGCGTCTAAAAGAGGACTTGAGTGTGTTTTAATGCAATATGGAAGGATGATTGCCTATGTGTTAAGACAACTGAAAAGTCATGAAACTAATTATCTAATGCATAATCTAGAACTTGTTGTAGTATTTGCATTGAGAATATAAAAACATCATCTCTATGGATGGCAAGTTCAAAATTTCACCAATCATAAGATTTAAATTATTTAATATCACAAAAAGAGTTGAATATACGACATAGAAGATGAATAGAATTGATTGAGGATCATGATTGTGTGATACATTATCATCCAGGAAAAGCTAATATAGTTGTAGATGCACTTAGTCAAAAGAATAAAGTAGTTGAAAACGACCCAATTGTTTGGGATGAAAAGGAATCAGCAGGGTTAAGGAAGATTTCTGTCCAACTGGATATAGGACCTGAATGATTGTTTTTAGCCTAACTTAAAGTACAATCAGTGTTCATATATAAGGTATTGAAAGCTCAATCAAAGGATACATAAGTGGGGAAAATAAGGAAAAAGATGAAGGAATGGATTATGACTCATTTTTAGATTTTAGAGGATGAGATGATAGCAATGGAAAGACGAGTGTATTTGCTGGATGATAAGAACCTGAAGGATGAAGTATTGAGCAAGGCTCATAAGTCCTAACTCGCGGTGTATCTTGGTCGTATTAAAATGTATCGAGATTTGAAGGAATTTTATCGGTGGCCAAATATAAAGAGAGGAATTGTAGAATACGTGGTTAAGTGTAGGGTGTGTTAGCAAGTGAAAGTAGAGTATCAAAAGCTTACTGGACAATTTTAACCACTCTTGATACCTGAGTGGAAATGAGAGGATATCACTATGAATTTTGTCCCTAGATTACCTAGAGAAAAGAGAGGTAATGATTTAATTTAGGTTATTTTGGATTGATTAACAAAATCTACTTTATTCCTTCCTATGAAGATGACGAATTCAATTGATAAATTAGCAAGATTGTATATGAATGAAGTAGTGAGATTACATGAGGTTCTAGTATCTATAGTGTCTGTTAAGACCCTAGGTTTACATCTCAGTTATGGGCAAGTATCTAGCGTGCTTTAAGAATAAAATTAAATATGAGTACTGCGTTTCATCCTCAAATAGATGGGAAATTGAAGAGAACCATTCAGACATTGGAAGATTTGTTAAGGTCATGTGTATTGGAGTTTAAGGGGAACTAAGAAGATCACTTATCATTGATGGAATTCACATATAATAACAGCTATCAAGTTATCGTGGGAATGACTCCGTATAAAGCTTTATAAGGAAGGAGTCGAACTCTAGTCTGTTGGGAAAAGTAGGGATATGAAATCAATTAGCCTGGATGTGGTACTGATTACCACAAAGAAGGGGAAGATCATAAAAGATAGAATGAAAACAACTTAGGATAGACAGAAAAGTTATGCAAATAAAAGAAGAAGACCCCTTGAGTTTGAGGTATGGGATCAAGTATTCGTAAATGCTGCATTGTGGAAGCATATTATACCATGATGTATTTTACGTATAATTACTTTAGAAGGCTAAAATGGATCACACTCGAGTGTTATCATAAGTTTTATTGGAAATAAAGAAGGACTTAACGTTAGAAGTACATCCAATCTGGATATTAGATAGAAGTGAGAAGGAACTCCGAAATAAAAGAATTTCCATGGTAAATATATGTTGGAAAAGTTCCCAAATCAAAGAGATAACATGGGAATGAGAGTTAGAGATTAAAAAAAAAAGTACCTAAAGTTATTTCCAAATACATTTATGAATTAAATTTCGAGGATGAGAATTTATTTATTAGGAGGGAAGAATGTAAACTCCGGGATGAATTAAAAATAATAACATAATAGAGATTATAGTGTAATGAAATGAAACGAAAAAAGAAAAGAAAAAGAAAGGGGTTAAAAAGATAAAAGAAGAAAGGTTTACAGCTGAAAATGATCGTTTTTCCATAATAAAAAATGGTCTAGCCATTTCTTGAGATGGGTAGACCACTTTAATAAACCGGTTGGACCATTACTCAAAATGGTCATATCATTTAAATTTCTGCCCCCTTAAAACTAACGGGGTGTAGTCAATAGAGAAGAAGACCATTTTCATTTCTTCTTCCTTCCTTTCACCTTAAAGGATTAGAAAGTGATGGTTAGGAGTGAAAAGAGAGGATTTTGAGACAGAAAAAAACATTCACACTAAAAATCAAGGAAGATCAAAGAGAGGAAAGATTGAATTAGAGAGAGAAAGTGAGGAAAAAAGAGAAAATGAGAGAAGCTTTGGGAAAATCTTGATGGGTTGACTTTTGAAATATGTTTTGCAAACAGGTAAGGTGATTGGAACTATTTTTTATAAATTCGAACAAAGGTTTAGTGATTTTGAGCAAAATTAATCAAAATTAAATTAGGATTCTTTAGATAAAATTAAGGAAAAATAAATTTCTTAGAAATTAGATTTCTAAGATCCTTGTAGGTTGTTGTAGAAGTGAATTCATGTTGAAATAAAAAACAAATTTGGATGGATAGGGAAGCCTTAAGGGCTAGACATTAAGAGGCAAAAAGGGAGATTTAATGCAATGGTGTTATTCTTGTAAGTTTTATTGTAATTGTGATAATTAAATATATGGATAATGATATTGATGAATGGTTCTAATTCTATGTCATGAATATGAATTTTTGATGTGTATGAATTTAATGGCTTTAAGGAATTGTTGAATTAAAAACAAGTTTTTGGTTATTTTTGAAATTAAAGCAAGATAGAATGGAGTTCGTGTTTATTAGATGTAATAAGAACTTTTATCTGAATTAAAGAAGGATATTGTTGAAAATGAATAAAGATTTGAAGAAAATGAGAATTGGTTTGTAACTAAATTGATTTTCGCTTAACTAATGATTTAGGATATATGGATGACAATTAGAAAGGGACATATATCTTTTTTCAAAAATGATATGATTAACTTTGTAAGAAAGAGTTAGATATTGAATAATTATATGACAATCAGAATTGTATCAAATGAGTTGGAAAAAAAAGAATTTAGTTATGGACGAGTAACTGAGTGGAGTTAAAATAGATGTTATGATGAATAAGAAATATTTGTGTATACAATGATAATTGATTTTAAAACTTATCAATGCGAAGGAAACCGTTGGTGAGATTCAGTGAGCTAGTGGAGCCACTCATAGTCAGACAACAGGTAGGTACTCTATACATTGTGGTAATTTTTTTTTATAACTTTTCCTGCAAACCTTACTTATGAATGATTTAATCTATAAAAATATGGATAATGATATTGATAATATATATGGAAAGAAAGATACGCAAGTTGAGAGAATTGATTGGTATTCATTAAGGAATACTAGAATATTAGCTTTTGAATAGGAATGCCAAATTGATTGGCAACCAAGATGGATTGACCGGATTGATTATAAGATAAGTTGACCGGATTGATTGGTATTCGTTAAGGAATACTAGAAGATTGGCTTCCAAATAAAAACACAGAATTGATTGGCAACTAAGATGGGTATGCCGAATTAATGAGTACTTAAGTGAGAGTGTTGAAATGTTGACTTTGAAACGGAGATGCTGAAACAATTATTTAAGCTATGAATATTACGAGATTTGTTTTGATTTGAATGAATTTTTGTAAAGATAAATTTAGAAGATTATAAAGATCGAATTAAATATTGTCTAGATGAAAAGTTAATTATTTCTTTTAAAATGTTTAATGAGATATTAATTTGTGAGTTAGTAAATATTATTCATTTTGTTACAGGTAACTCACAACCTTGCTAGGAGTAATTATTAGTTGTTGTTTTTATGTAGATTTAAGAAATTATGGATTATCAAGTTGTAATATCAAACTTGTGAACACTTTATTCTAAAATGTAATTTAAATATCATAGGATTAAACTAACGATGATTATTGATTAATTAAAGTGATATAATGTATTTGTTGTTTAAAACTTAATAATGCTATCGTCTTGCATGATTATTACATTTATCATTGCAATTTGAGTATTAACTATATAATTGGCTTAACTTATGTACATTTATATTTATTCAAGTGTTGGTTGTCTTGGATTTAGTGTAAATACTTTTATGGTTTAATTACTAATAGGGATGTTAAATTAATTAATGTCCTGGTGGTATGTATTAACGAATGATAGATATAATAAGATGAGATCTAGGATGATTGGATCGGAAGAAATGGTGAAAAGTTTAGAGTGTTTGTAATTATGAAGTGTTGTTTGTCTGTGACATGATTTTTTATATCGACACTTGGGATGTCCAAAATACAAAGGAGATTCTACTGAAATTTTGATAGAATCTTAATAAGTTAGAATTATAGATATCCTTCAATTGATTCGGTCGACCGATTCAACTACCTGATAAAAAATAAAATTACACTATTCTTGAATTTATTCATAAGCAATTTATACCCAAATGTTGGGGATATTACATTTTTATTCGTTGTTTTATCTTTTTTTTTCCATCATTTTTCATATATTTTTTTTTATAAATTTCACATGAATATTTTATTTTAGATTCTCAAATCTATCATTATCCCTATACTTTTAATATTCATTTTACTCACTTAGTGTAATATTTCCCTTATTAATTTTATAAACTTTATTCAGGGTTTACATCTATCATGAGTAGATGCAATACCGCCAGAAAAAAGAATGACTCGCCACTCCTAACGCTTCCATGGATGGAGGATTTTGGTAACTAAATGGCCCCGCACATGTCATTCGAAAGGCATACGGGCCGTCACTCAATAACATGTGCGTTGCAAGCGTCAATAATTTTTTTTAATATTAATTAATTATTTAAAATCACCAAACAACCCTTAACTAAACTAAAAAATAATAATAATTAAAAAAAGCATAATAGAAAGACTAAAATGCCCTTGAAACCCTCAATTCTTTTTTATTTAAAGGGTAATTTTGTAATTTAACTATTTAAACAAAAATGAAAACAGAAAGAAACCCCTCTATACATGTTTAATTTTTTGTTCTTTAAAGGGTATAACCAAGGTTGTTAAAATCACGATTTTGACACGGCACAGAAAATACCAAACAAACTCGGATCATAAAATCATAAGGAATTTTAAAATACATTAAAAAAAAATTCATGCTTCAAATAAAAATTCATACATAGTTCAAGCTTCTTAAAATACATGGTTCAAATAAAAATTCATACATAATTTAAATAACTTTTCATTAACTAATAATTAATAAACTTAAAACAAACAATCTGCTGATGTGTCATGTAAACTAAAATCAGCTTCATTGCCTTCATCTTCCTCATTATCCCTTAGATATTTATCAATATCATTAGCATCAAGAGGATTATTAGTGTCACTACTAGTACCAATACCAATATTATGAACATTAGTGCTACTACTAGTACCAACACCAATATCATCAATTTTAATCTCCAAATCATCTTCAGTACCATGACTCTCCATTTCAGCATCATTAGGAATTTCTTCTTCATCACTTTCATCTTCATTACCATTTTTTCTTCGTGTTGCATTATCAATAACACCAAGCAAATCAAAGTTTGAATGTTTTTCTCCCTCGGTTATCCAATCATCATCATATGAAAGATCATCTTCTACACCAAAATTATCAGCTTGCTTTTCGACTTGGTTATCATTCAATTTCATATTGAACATTACAAATACCAAGTCATTCATTTTTTTCTGGTGCAAACGATTTCTTCGTTTTGTATGAACCTAAATAAACAATTCAAATTTATAAGATTTTTATCAAATATTT
>Ga0307510_10012374_pt1 | contig 10116 bp, 6 predicted proteins | sample 12_EM_MG_FD_207224 | JGI IMG/M metagenome (GOLD analysis project Ga0307510, IMG submission 207224) | Populus trichocarpa ectomycorrhiza microbial communities from riparian zone in the Pacific Northwest, United States - 12_EM | ecosystem: Host-associated > Plants > Roots > Unclassified | place...
CATTGGTAGCTGGAGGTTGTGGCGCGTTCACCACGCCCCAGTCATTCCTTGATTTGTAGGCCCTCTTCAAACACCGTAGGTACTGGTTTGCACCCTGAGTTTCGCGCGTCCAACCCACACAACCCACACGCGTCCTTACCGCGTGCCCGAACACTGCCCGAACTCAATTAGTCAGCTTTTACGGTTTCTAAGTTACAATGTGCCTTGTTTAATTCCCGCGAAGACCGAAATTCGTACAGTAGGTGTCGTAATTTTTGGGCGCAGAAGAAGGGATGCTCGCGCTAGCTGTGCAGCGTCGAGTCGGTCACCGGAGTCTGTGAGGTCCCTGATGCCAGTGGCTCGGGCATCGCGGGAGCGCTGGAAGGTTATCGACCGAGTACCCGCCGCGAGCGAGCGTGCCACGCTGATACAGCAAGCAAGCCAAGTCAAACCGGCGGTACATGCACAACCCTAGAGCAGTGCAAAACATTCACAAGTTTCCTCCCTTATTTCCCCCTATTATCTACTTGGGTAGAGCATACAAGTGTCATCAGAAAAAAAAAACACTTCTTACCTCGTACATAACGGTCTGATAGGCTCATAATAAAAAAGTTATTTAGGGTTAAGTTTTGAGGGATTTGAGAACGGGAGCGATTGAGCTTATTAAGTCCTATTCTCTCTCCCCTGCCATAACACCTTCGCACTTGCCTGAGGGGCTATCTCGCAACTTGAATACCAATGGATTCAATTTGAAGTAGATTTATCATGTTGTCTCCAGCCCGAACTGATAAGCCCGGAGTACGCAGTCTTGTTTCACCATCAAGTTCACCATACTCTTTATCAAGTAACCGGAGGCAGTGCCGGAGCGCACTCTTTGCGGACTCTTGACAGACCTACAAAGTACCTACAAGCGAGCACACCGCCTTGGAACAGGATTGCTGGACCCCTTGCGCCTCATTCGATTGCCCTGCGTGCTCTCATCGTGTGCTTGTCGATTCTTTGTCATCTTAAATTGGGACGCGCTCGCCGCTCAGTCAGGCTACCTTGGGATATAAAGATCATCGGAGCGGCCACTGATGGCTCATCAACTACTCTTCCCTTTCAATTTCTCTTAGCTATCAGCCCCTTTCCTCAACGCCAGCTGCACATTTACGATACACTAGTGATGTTCTCTAAACTTGTCACGCTCTCCACCTTGCTTGGCCTTCTGGCCGCTCTGCCTGCCAACGCCGCCGAGATCGAAGTAGTGGCGGGTGGTCCCGATGGACTTATCCAGTACAACCCTTCCTTCGTGGTACGTGGTCCGTATGATTTCTCGTCGTGAGCTTCTGGACAAGCCATCATCACTAGACGGCCAACCCCGGCGATGTCATCACGTTCATCTTCAAGCAGAAGAACCACACAGTGACACAGTCCACGCTCGAAACCCCTTGTTCGCCCCTTCCTGGCGGATTCGACACTGGCTTGTAAGTCTCTAGTTCGCCATTGCGTCCAGCTCGAGTTTTGATTCGTTCTGTCAGTATGCCAGTGGCAGAAAACAAGGAGCCCTTCCCGCGGGCACACTTCACTGTGAAAGACACAAACCCGGTGTGGTTCTACTGCCAGCAGACTGGTCATTGCCAAAAGGGCATGGTTTTCGCCATCAACCCTGGACAAAGTGGCAAGCTCGTGGAATTCCAGGAGAACGCCAGGAAAACACCCTTGACTCCACCTCCCCCCGCGACCACTTCGACGACATCTGAGGAGCACCACTGGACTCCACCTCCCCCCGCGACCACTTTGACGACATCCGAGGAGCACCACTGGACTCCACCTCCCCCCGCAGCCACTTCGACGACATCCGAGTCGTCCCACTGGACTCCACGCTCCGGGCAGCAGAACGGCTCCCGTGCTCCCCGCGCTGCGCGTCTCGGTGCTGCGGAGGCGTAAACTCCGACTAGGAGACTTTCTCTTCCATCTACGATCACGACAGACTAATTTATTTGTGGGACACACAACTTCATGACGTCATTTCGACATTCGTTTACACGACCTGACAATGCGTATTTGCGGACTTTTTATCATATTTTAGAATAAATTAATAGTTACAAGTACATCGCACGGGAACACATGTATACAGTATGACTGTGCTTAATCGGGTCATTCGCGCTGTTTGCTTCGCCGATCAATTGAAATTACCCTGTTTTCTCATGTGAATCATCGTGGCTCCTTTCGGCGCCGTCGTTCTCTTTCACTATACCTGACACCATGTATTCGTTTCACGAGAATCTTGCTGAATTTGACGACGGTGCCGCTTCTCAGTGGATGATAACAGCATCGCCAAGGTTGTAGTTTATCACAGTAGATACTACTAGATACAGTGTTGTCCCAACCAGAACGCTTCTCATCATATCGAATAATTACCTCGTAATGCACCTGCTACACCCCTCCATTCTTCAGAGGGTCACACAACCGAACGAGTCCTTTCGCAAAACGTGCCAGTGAATATGCTCTCCCTCGCTAGCATGCGCTCACTGACATTCGGCGCAACTGCATCACTATGTATAGTACCTCTTTCCCGATGCTGGTGTGCCAATTGCCAAAGCGCGACGCGAGCAGATGCAGGGCCGCATGCTGGTTCAATTTGGGAAGTCCAACACCAACTCGGTGTTGGACTTCCAAATTAGACGAGGTAAGCAGAATTTGAAGTGCTGTGCAGTCGGATGCCAACGGTCCGCTGGCCTCGACATTCACTTTGGACGTGTCATGCGGTCCGCCGTGCGACTTGACGAAAAGCGCGTCATCTTCGTATTTCTTTATTCCCTCGCTCTTGTTTAACATGCTGTCGTGCGACCTCCAAGCCCAACTTCTGACCTTCATGTGCGTGACTAGCACATAATCCCTGGCTGGGTCAGAGTCCTGCCACTGGGCCAGTCGCTCACCATTTTTCTGGGCAAGGAATCATTTCTCCTTTGCGTCGCCCACGATTCATGTACACATGTAGCAAATTTCGAAGTGTGACTATGCATTATCTAACGTTGCGCAGAAAGTGACGCTATATGTCGCGGGTCAGGAAATCATGTCCCCGTATTCTGCCGTCGACATTTGTTTGTCATTGAAATCCGACCATCAAGGATCCTGGTATCCTAGAAGTGGGTCCGGCCAGCGCGTTCCCGTACCACTGCATATTGTAATAATTTCATGCACCAACATACGCCCCGAAAGGCCCTACTGGTTTGGGATGTGTGTCTCATGGTGGCCACCAATTCTGTTGTAATGATCCCGCCGTCACCGCTGTGCAGCACGACTTCCATGTGTGAGTAGTGTATTTTATCACACTTACGCATCACCCCAGGCGTTCTATAGGACCTTCGTCATTAACCAGGTCTGTTACTCTCCATTTCTCCTTGATGTTTCAACAACACATTACCATACAGGTCTGGACCGACGTGCCAACAAGATCATCAGCCACTTTCCAACGCTGCTGGGACTGACCGAATCAGGCCCAAGGCAGACGACAGGCTCGGGGCCATCTTATCGGCTCTCTACAACATTGGCTGGCCCGCCAGGTTGGCACGGACCGCAACGATCCACTGGATGGGGCCAGAAAGGATGCATATAGTTTGGTCTTTTTTGGTCACGAACCGTCCACTTCTATAGAAGGCGATTTTACACGTTCGCCTGAAGAGCGATTGACGGCTACCCCGAGATATGAAGCCGATGGGGGCACGGACTTCGCACGTGCTCTTGGGAGGACACAGAGTATCATTAAATTCACACTGGAGTGCCGAAAGGTGGGTCCATTCTGAACAACGAAGCGCTTTGATATTTACAGGTTGATTTACGTCGTACGATAGAACACCTGTGTAATATTCTTTCCAACGGTGAAGATTACGTTAGGGATGAACCAATCTTTGATGTCTGTCACAGCGCAGCACGCCGAGGGCTTAAGGATTTTCTATTTCTTATGAAGGCTGACGGTTTCAACGCTAGGAGGCCGCTTTCCATCAATGCTGTCTGTCACTTTTGGACAGGATTCGACTTCGACTTCGCTACGCAGGATGGTGAAAATTGCCCTGGACGCACAAAACAACGCGTTACAGGGCCGGCTGATCCCTGCCGCCGCTACGGGTCCCTCCATGCATATGGAAGTTCTGGACGCGGCAAGAAGGCAATTTATTCTTGGGGATTAACACCGGACTTTCATTCGATGTGCCTGTTAGGAACACTCCTAGGGTTCGCCGAATTGTTGAGGAAGCAGCGCGGTTCCCTATTTTCACCATGTTAAGCCCTCTCTACCCTCGAGTGTCAGTCACACGAAATGAATTAGGATTATACTGTCTCTGGGATATATGTTTCCTCTCTTCCTTGTAGTACTTCCAACTGTGTTCATGGCCTCTTATTTCCTTCCGTTGTCGGTATGATTTGACATTCGCAGGAGTTTGGCTATGTCACACTATCCCTACCAATGGGAAAGAGAGACTAGTGGACCTTCGGTGGAAAACCCAACTTCAAGTTGGCTAGATAGACGAGCACTTGCAGTGTCCCGAGCCGATTTGTGACACGACTGTTGTTGAACTAGTAGATAGTGGCGACAGTTCGAGTTACAATACGAGTTCACGGGGTTGGAAAAGGTGTTTGCACCTGAAGATGAGCCGGTGAGGTGTATGCATGATGTTTACGCATTGGCATCGAGATCTACCAATCAGAGTAACTGCTTCATAGCGATGTCTGCGTCGGCCATTATCAAGGGTGTGACGAGCACACTGGCAGGGCATTGAACAAAATATTGGCCGTAGTCCTGGAACAAGCAACCGCGCCAAAGGCCTTCAGTCTACGCTTGGTCCACGCAGAAACGGCAGATGATGAGACCATGAAGGATTTGGACGAAACGGTGTTGCTCATTTCAAGATGAGGGGGCCGGGGACGAGGCTCGCGTAGTGTGATCGTGATCATAGAGCTTCATTGAAACGACGTTCGGGGAATTGATGCCCTACTGACGACAGTATGTAGTATAGTAAACGTGGTAACCAGCAAGCTTGTGTTTGGTCGCGATGTCCAGTGCTGTATCCAATCATACCTCGCATCCACCACCTCTGGCGTAGTGAGCAAAGGCAGGAGGCCTCGCGACTACGAACCTGAGTGGTACTGTGCTTCCATCCACGCCATTGTCGTTTGTCGGATACTCAGATGATGGGAAAGTCGACAGTGGCAACGGGAATGGTACAGTAAGGGTACGAAACAATCGGAACCAACGTACCCACATTAGCCGTATACAATTTTGAATGTGCAATTTCCAAAACGTTGAAACGTGAAACAGGGGCTAGAGCCTAGATGGCTACTTGAGACTTACTTGAGGCCATACCGCCGGCATTACCCGAAAATACAACCTGTAATGGCGTCTGGCGTCTTCTGCCCTAATCGCTTTACTACCTCAACTTAGTGGTACAGAAACAGGCACCCTTGAGACACTTGGAGTGACAATTCTACAGTAGGGGATCACTAGATCACTGGCAGGACAACTCAGGCCATTGTAGTCGGGTTCGCACCCACGGTGCCGCGTTCTAACGGCTACACGGCCTCAGTTCCCCGAGAGCGCACAGACAGGAAAGGATGGAGTGACTCACTGACGATGGCTGTGAGCATGTTCTAGGGTTGAAGTGATGTTGTGCCAAGCACCTCGTCAAAGGAGTGAACAATATTGACGAAAGTACATGATCCTATCACCCTTTGGAGAGCCATGGCCGGTGACACGCCTGAATTTAGTGTAAAATTCATGACAGTTTGATCGTGGCTGCTGATGTTCCTGCATGGACACAATGATCGATCAATTACAGCGTCATGGTACTATACTGTAATGGATCCAAAAAAACGTCCTGGCACTCTTGGCACATACGGTACACGTGAGCTTTTCGTTGAGTTTAGTACGCGTTGTACACATCATATCAAATTAATGTTTCCTCTGTTGTCGATTTGATGCCAAGACCTGTCACAGGGGATGTCATATCATATAAGTTACAGTAAGTTATCGTATCGTAGTGTGTGACTCTTGCTATTAAAACACAGCGAAGGAAATACAGTAGTTCTCCCTTTTCCCTATTTATTTTAAGAAAGTGTCTTAGGGTGCAATAAAAGCGCCCCCGGACGCCTTCTCGTTCGCCTCATGGGTTGCATACGGTTGCCCCTTCCCTTGTGATGGTGCCCCTGTCACACTGCGCAAAAATTTATAATGATGGCACATAGGGGATCAAAGTCTGATGTGGGCTGAAGTACAGCTTAGTCGTCCGGGGCTGCCACCCCGTCCGTATTACAGTATCGCGCAGTTTCGATAATGATAGGCGAAATTAAAGTGAACTGAAGAAAGCCGCAACCCATGAATGGAATCGAGCCGACCAAAATCCAAAATGACGCTATTTTAGGGCGCGTAGTTGAGATACCGCGGAGCGCGGAAATCCGGCCATGTCAAACGTCACCTCACCAACCATCGGCTCGGCTGATGTATCCCACAAAGCAAATGTCACCACCCGGAAGTGTATATACAGTAGGGTTAGCGGCTTGAGTGTCTAGTGAGTGATGGCCAGGAAACATGCGATAAACTGCAAGAGGACAGATCGGCGTCTGGCGCTTCAGCACATGAGCTGTGATGGTCATGGCGGCAACATTAATTCCAGGCGGAATGAATTGCGGCGCCGGAATGGTTTCGGGGAGCAAGCAACCTTCCTCAATAGGATGCCAAGGCGAAAAGTTTGTCCATGCAGAATGGGTCCCCTATATATGCAACATGGTGTAAAGGGGGTAAACATGATCTAGTCCATTTCCGACGACGTAAAGGAAGCCATGAACCCTCCGGGTTATCTTCTATTCATTGGTAAAGTCATATAACAGCGATACACGATATAGCAACACCCTTTCTGTTAGAGACACCTACCCATCCCTTGACGTACCCTCTGACTCTGACCCTGGCTCGGAATCTGAATCCGAAGGTGGCGGGTGATTAGGATTCGCAACCAACAGGTCACTCTGGTCGTGATCCTCTGTCACAAACACTGAGTAAGTTACTTGCTTGCGGACTTTCAAGGAAGGATCGCATGCACGCACCTGGTGCGTGACGTGCGGCCGCATAGCTCTCTTCAAGCTCAGCGAGGACCTGTTCTTGAACTTTTGCGACGTCTGCAGCGTCCTTGCAAGTGCAGTACCGTTCGAGTAAGTGTCTAGCTTACAATGGTGCTCAGTGCTCAGTGAATCTATTCTACGATAGCCCAAAGACTTACCGATTGACGGTGTAGAACGAGCTGCCCCATCCAAATGGTGCTAGCAATTTTTCTGCCCAGTTGTCGTGCCCAGTCAAGTAAAACGCAGCTGCAAGAGCCTCTGCACAGTTCAGTCTCCAAGGCTTCCCGTAATTTGTCGGGTTAGTCGCTATGAGATAGGGCACTACGTTGGCAATACCCAATTGGTTCGTGAAGGTTCATAGAACCAGCGCGGGAAGACGCACATAAGCGCTCGTGGGGAGATGCAATCTTGGAGAAAGGAATCTCGGATAAGCGTGCCCATGAACACTCGACGACAGCGAGGCCGCTTTTGCCAATGATATCTTTGTCTGCGGGTGACAGAACCTGTGTCGCATTGGGCCTAAACCCAGACAAATGTCACCGAGAGAGCACAGCGAACAGAAACGTAAAAAAAACGGACGAGAGGACTATGCCGCGAAATCGAGAGCCGATGCGTAGCTCGGTAATGATGTGCTGTCGAGCGAGTCTTTTTCCCGAGCACCGCCGCGGATCGCAGTGGTCGAAATCCTGCGTGGAAAATCGCATCAAATGGGGCAAATATAACGTCGGCGTCGACGAGAAACTGACCCACATAGCCACTGGGACAGTGATGGTAACATCTGTGGCAGGGGAAGTAAGAGGGGAGGGTGCGTCACTCGGTCCAGGCGTGTTTTGCTCTTTATCATCCTCGTCCTTCCCCACACCGTCGTCGGATCGGGCGCCTAGGGCCTGGACGTCGTCGGAAACAAGGCTCTCGGGCCAGGTCGACGTGTCATCGGTCGTCACCAGAAGGCCACGACGGGTTTGGGCATTCGCCGCTCTTCCCTTCCTTCCATTAGCACGTCCGCGTCCGCGTGCACGACCAGCAGACGCTAAGTGCGCATTTTTGCCCTTAGCCATGTTGGTGCCGTCATACGTTACATACGTATCTGTGACAACCGTCCCAAGAAAAATTAATTGAGCTGAGTTTAAAAAATACTTAAGAGCTTGTGGATTCCTCGACGTATGAGAGCCCACCCTTGGCGCAAGCTTTTTTGTTTGACTTCCCCTTCTTTTCTCCCTCTCCCACCTTGACCCTTACGATGCGTGCTGCACTTCTCGCCTTTGCGCTTCTGCCCTCTGCTGCGTTCGGTGAGCACGGCCTGTGATACATGAGGCAAACACCTGTCATGACATACGATGAACAGCTGCCATCACCATCAACTCGCCATCCGCCTCAGAATACTGGTGTGCCTTCACTGCACGGTCAACAACGCGCCTTGCCTTGCTCACCTTATAAGCTCAGGGTTCAAAATATCAGCAACTTAATCTCATGGACCTACACCCAAGGAGACCCCTCCTCCGTGGACATCATTGTCACCAACTCGGATAATGCGACATTAAATGGAGCATTCTCCATCGCTCGTGCCGTCCCAGTGTCCCAGGAGGTATGGTTAGCCCTATTATCGTGCTCTCAATGTTTCTGATCGATTGTTGTAGTCATTCACTGTGACCGATGTGACACTTCGTGTGGGAACTGGTTACCAAGTCGTGTTCGTAGACCCTACCAATCAGACCCAGGTACTTGCGCAGAGCTCCAATTTCGAGGTTAAAGCGGCTGGAAGTGTGTACCTTTTAATTCGACCTCTTGTTCCTGACGTACGATTTGACATTCTTTCAACGTAGCAACGCCGGCACCTACCACCACACCTTCCTCCTCTGTTCAAGCCAGCGGCAGCGGAACGGTTACCGGTAGCGCTACTTCTAGCGGGGCATCTGCCACTTCCTCGACAAGGAATAGTGCGCTTGGGTTGGCTGCTGATGCCTCTCATTTATTCTACGCATCGGCTATCGTTGCCTTCGGCTCGTTCTTCCTCTGAACATTTGAACTGCGCCACCGAATCATCCGCTACATGGCACCTTACTACTCATCCCCGAAAGACCCAGTTACCCATACTACCACTCCTTGTTACATACCCCTCCTTTGTTTTACCCGATTATTGTTACCAACTATTTCATAGGCTAGAGGATTATCAATTGATGTTCTTCTGTGCTACACTTCCCCCTGGTATCGTTTGTTGTTTTGTCTACATCATACGTACGTGTCTACGATCTAGGGTGGTTTCCGACATCCGGACCTGACCTTGGACACTATTGGGACAACGTGGTTGAACTACAGTACTGTAGTGGCTCTGAACAAAAAAAAGATTAGACCAGTCTACCCTTTCTATCCTTTTTCCTCGTGAGTGTTATGTGAGAAAGAGGACGATCTGTGAAACAAAAGGGATTTACCAAGCGAGCAGCATGACTAAGGCCGAAGTAAAGTCGGAAGAGTCGCGCACCCCCTTCATCGCCCAGGTGAGGAAAATCTGCGCCGAGACGGTAAGCAGCCGCGAATCCGCTCGTAATTGCGATCTCGTGCATGTTGAGGACTATAGATATGTTAGCAAATAACTTTGAGAGCAGGAAGAAACACACCTGTCCATGCTCCGGCGTAGCTACGATAACGACTTGGAGTGAATTAACGTAAAGTTGAGGAAGAGGGCGTACCATGTGCCGCGCGTGCCGTTGATCATCCACATCCAAGGGACGACAAGCGCATAGTGTTGCCATCGGTGGCTCTGCTGCTTCCACCACTTTTCCCCGACGACGGAATCACGCTTGATTTCGCCCCTTGTCCAAAGCTCGCCAGACCCGTCTTTGTCGAGAAAGATTGTTTGGTAGATGTGAGGCTGCCCAGCAGACGCGGAAAGCTGAGGCTGGTAAAACGTAAGGTCGAAGGACATCTCCAGCTTCTTGAGCGCGGACGGGTACTGGTAGGTGTAGTAGAGCGGGCGGAAGTCGGTCTCTCCCCGCTTCCGCTCGTCGTCGGTTGCGCTTGAGGCGATGAGCTCGGGTCTGAACTCGG
>Ga0307510_10012375_pt1 | contig 10116 bp, 8 predicted proteins | sample 12_EM_MG_FD_207224 | JGI IMG/M metagenome (GOLD analysis project Ga0307510, IMG submission 207224) | Populus trichocarpa ectomycorrhiza microbial communities from riparian zone in the Pacific Northwest, United States - 12_EM | ecosystem: Host-associated > Plants > Roots > Unclassified | place...
TTCACGTTCTGCGGCAAATCCAATTATAATTTTTTAGGCCGGTATTGGTCCATTTTGCATAATGGGCCAGTGCTGGCCCATTTCATTTTCTTTATGTTGTCGTGCCGGCCCATTCCAATTAAATACACCGGAACAATACAAATCGGGTATTAACATACTCGGTTTTCGTCAACCAAAAAAAATATAAACAAAGAAAAAATGTTTTTGTGCATACAACCAAGTGTCTCAAAAGCTAAAAAATCATCTCATGTGTTTTTTTTTTTCATACACCAAAAAAACAATGTTTTAGCATGCATTTTGGCTTTAATAACCAGTTTATTAAAGTCAAGAGAACATTGGCCAAAATTTCAAAAATATCAAAAAATCTTTTTGTTTGGTTTTAGTATCAGGAATTACGAATTTATACGTAAAACGTATTCCTGATATTAAAAAGTTTTTTTTTTTTGTTGACAACATAGAACAATTAAGTTTTACTCCATTAAGATAAGAATCTCCTTACAGAGAAGGGTTTTTCTTACATCTTAGACAGACATAATCAACGATTAGAAACCACAACAAGACCTTAGATTTTATCAGAAAATAAAACAATGCAGCTTACCTTAGGTAGGGTGTATTTGGGGTGCTAATACCTTCCCTTTATACAACCAGTCTCCGTACCCCATCTCTGAGACCAGTTAGGGTTCCTAGTGACCAAAATACTAGGTGGCGACTCTCAGTCTATATTTTACCGATAAGAGACAAGAATTCCTTGTCTCTTTATTTTTTGCCAGATAGACTAGACTATATAATTTTTTTAGGGTGGGTGATCGTCGCGACGCCTCACATGTGCAACAGCTAGGATAACAAACAAAGCAAATAGAGGCTTATTGAAACTATTGCATTGCCAGGGAAGATAAAGGTTGCCATTTGGTTGTAGATCCTCTTGCTTGCAAGTAAAGTGTATTTGAATCAGAACTTACGGGTAATAGTCCTACTACAGCATGTTAGAGAATAATATAAATCATATCTTGGAATCTCATCTAATAGTTTAAACTTTTGAGTTGAGATGGTTTTTTGACATGGTATCATAGCCTTGATGACCAAGCGGTCATGAGTTTGAATCTCACCATCCCTATTTATTTGATATGTAGGCATGTGCAAGTTTCAAGCCCAAAGAGCTTTCACTTAAGGGGATGTGTTAGAGAATAATATAAATCATATTTTAAAACTTCACCTAACAGCTTAAACTTTTAGGTTGCGATGGTTCTTTGACACAGCATAACCATACCCCTCGACTTAGTAAGTTTAATCAATACTTGCAAAGAATCTCAAGAAAACTTTTTCCAGCTAATAAATGGGGTCACTTCTCTCTTCCCTAAGCCAGCATCTTGTAAAGCTTTTTCCCAATTGCTTTCTCCATGTCCAGTTGCCTTGTCGCCTAAAGTCAGACTTCCTGTGATTAATATGTCTTTCTACATATAGACCAAAGTTTCAAGTACATCAGCTGAACCTACCTCTAGTTCTGATTGATAAGAGGCAAATGATGCTAGTTGCTGTGGACTCATCTCTGCCATTAGGACTTCTGGTTCAGCTGATGTCTCAAGAATTTTAAATATTTTTGTTCCTTCGTCACTATCAATGTCAGTATATATGTTAGAACTTTTCATCCCTCTTTGAAACTCAGAAACAATACCCTCTATAATAACTGAACGCCTGCAACATAAAAAAAAAGGCATCAATTATGATATTGTATTTAGCTAGAAATCTAAACAAATTTTGGCCACTTTATTAGATTGGAAAATCCTTATAAATATGAAGTGATCATGCTGATATGGAGCGGCAATGTTTTCTCTTTAGGAAAGGGAAAAAAACTAAATTAAAATAAACTAGGCTGATCTATAAAAAAAACAAAATGGCTATGTCAGTAGAATGGAAGTCACCTCTGGTTATTCAATTGCACCAGTTTAGCCTCCATTCTCTCTGATCTCACAATAGTTCTGCCGCCATTACTTAATTTCGAGAGGTAGTTGCTGATGGAGTGTAATTATAAAAAAAAAATAAAAAAAAAATTTAGAAGTAATTATAATGTAGTGGTAAGACTGTGGATGCAACATGTTGTTGATACCTAAACCGAATCAGATTTATTTTTAACTGAATCAATGTGGCCGGGGCCTACTTGAAAGGATCACTGAGTTAAAACAATCCGGTGTTGTCTCGGTGAGTTTGTAGAGGAATAAGCGTGTTCAGCTGGAGTGACTTTCAAGAACATGATATGAAAAAAGGTGAGCGGAAAGATAACTCGGTGGCTGGGTCAAGTGAGTTCAAGGACTGGGTGACTTGACAGACCTCAAGTATCTTTACCTGTACTTGATGAGTTGATGCCATGACAAAAGCAGAGGAAGAAGAAGGGGAGAGAAGCTGTAATTTCATTTTAATTTTGTAATCTTCATCAGAACAAATAGTTAGTTATAATCTGTATTCAACACTAATTATCCTGCTTCATGTACTCATTACTTCAATTATTTTAGATTGCCAAGGGTGTTTTCCATATTTTACACTTTAATCCCCTTGGTTTGAATCTTATCTAATTTATAAATAAATTCTGATAAATTGATCATGATGTGGAAATGAAAGCGTTAGAAAGATCATTGGGAGAAGAAAGCTAGTGGTATAATTTTTTTATACTTGTTGATGAATTGTAAAAATAATTGAATTTTTTTTACAATTTAAAATTATAATTTTAGAAATTGAAAAACTCTAATTCTATTGCAAAGCTACATGTGGGAGATGGTCATGCCTCCTAATTGTTCATAGCTTGACCCGATGAGATTCCCATAATACGCTGGACCGTTAAATGAGTATACCATGCTGTGAGTTCCAAATGAGACCAATTCGATTTTTTTAAAAAAATATTTTAAATATAGTTACTTCTAGTTATAGGTGTTAGTATTTACTTATTCTACAATAAAAATTCATTTATTTTATAAATTATTTAATTATTATAGAGAGAATCGATCTCTGATTTAATAAGAGATATCACATTGGAAACAAATACTAATATTTAATTTGTAACATTACAGTCTGCTTAATTATATATTGACTTATTATGGTATAGAAATTTATCTTATTATCTTGAGATTTAATTGATTTTAATGTAATTTTTATAAGTATGTATTTAAAAAAAAAAAAAACTTGTTATGTTAGAGAAGAACAAAAGTACTATTTATTTTAGAAATTGAAACACTCTGATTCTTTAGCTTTCTTGCAAATACTTTGCAAGTAAGTCAATCAATGACAGTTTTTCAATTCATATTACGTAGAAAGCACCAGGAAAACAGACCTATGTAAATTTCGAGTGAAATTTCCAGTCAATACAAGGCAGCACTAGTAGAGTCAACTTATAATTGGACTAATAAAATAATATATTCAAATCAAATCAACGAAGTCAGGGACCAAAACAGTCCTCGATTTACAATTCATACAAAAAAGTTATACAATATTTTTATTATTTGGTTCAGGAGAGACTCTTTAATTATTTATTAAAACCAAAATAGTCCCTGCATTATGTAATTGTAATACTATATTTTGAATAATTTTAGGGAAGAAATTATAATATAATTGTAATTAAGTTTTTAGAAATCATACAAAGAGATTCTATATCTCTTTCTTATTTTCTAATTTTGTCCATAAAAGTTTTCTAAACAGTTGGAAAAGATATGGTGAAAAAAGAAAAAGAAAATGAACACTAATAAAGTAGAGAATTTGATCGAATTTTAATTTCTAGTCAAAATTCGAGTGAAATCAGATCAATGCAGCTGTATTATTTTTGGTTCCTAGATTTACATACTGTTATATTTGGTCTGTATTTAATTTGTTATGAATTTTAGTCTAAGGTTCTGATTAGAAAACCCAAAACTGTCCCTGGATTTGCAATTCATACAAAAAATATTGATATTTAATTTAGAAAAAAATATTATTAGCTTAAGTGCAAGTACTAGCTGTAAGACTATATATGGATGCGACATGTTTTTTGCTTAATTCGGCACACTCTTTACACTTGTAGCCTTGGGATGAATTATGAGTTATGAAATTGGTTGGACCGTTGGATCCCACAAGCTGGGGGAAGCTATGAAATTGCACTAAGTTTATTTGAGAGTGTGGTTATGGTTGCTTTTTAAAGTGTTTTTTATTTCAAAATGCATCAAAAAAATATTTTTTATTTTTAAAAAATTATTTTTTAGATCAGCGCATCAAAACGATCCAAAATATATAAAAAATTAATTTTTAGTAAAAAAAATTTTGATTTTTTTGGAAACGCTGGTTGGCCCGCGTTTCCAAACGCTTTTGAAGGACTGTTTGGAATTGTGGTAGCGATTGCGATTCAAAGTATTTTTCGCTTAGAAATGCATCAAAATAATATTTTTTATTTTTAAAAATATTTTTAATATCATCATATGAAATAATCTAAAAATATAAAAATATATATATAATTTTTTAAAAAAAATCAAAATTTAAAGTAACGCGATTTATAATGCGTTATCAAGTACCCCAAATACGCTCTAAAAGTGAGAAGGGATACGCTTTCTTCTTCCAAATAATCAAATAATTAATGAAATATGAATCGGTCAACGAAATTATTTATATTCATGTACAGGAGAAGTAATGTTTCATTGAAAAGTTGAGAAACTTCCTCGTATTGTAGTTAACTTTGGTCCTTTCTTGTGTTATTATTTTATTAACTTTAGTGTGAGGTTTTTTACTAAGTACAAAAGAGTCCTTAACTTTATAATTTAACAAAACAGTTACACAAAATTTTTTAATTTTTAAATATTATTCCACTACTATTCTACGGAACTTGAAAAATATGTAATAGTTATTCTATTACTAACATTTGAATGATACTATTGTCTTGATCCATATATAAAGGAACATTTTCGCAATAGTATTTTAAAATACAGGGTTTTGTTTTACCAGAATAAGTACAAAGTGTTCGAATATGAGAAGGGATATTTGAGGTACTAGGAACCTAAAATAATAAACTATCAGAATCCTCAGAAAATGGATCTATAAAAATAATATCAGGTCTAGTCAAGTTATGATTAATGGATGGAATAGAAAAGAAAGGCATATGTTCAAGAAAGATAACATGACGAGATACATAAAGTTTCTTAGTTATTGCATCAAAACAATGATACCCCTTTTTACCTTCACCATAACCTAAAAAGACACCAATAACAGATCGAGAGGACAACTTATTGCGTTCTGCATGAGGACAAAAAATGAAACAAGTACAACAAAAAACTCTAAAGGAGGAATAATCAGGAACATACCCATATAACTTTTCAAAAGGAGAAAAACTTGAACTATGAGAAGATGAGATTGTATTAATCAAACTTATAACAGTAAGGACAACTTCTCTCCAAAACTCACTAAGAAAAAAAGTAAACAACAAGAGAGAACGAGCAGTTTCGACAATGTGCCTATGCTTTCTTTCAGCAACACCATTTTGCTCAGGAGTATCTGTATACGAAGTTTGGCGAATGGTTTCATCTAAGGCAAGCAATTCACTGAATTTATTAGAGGTGTATTCCCCACCCAAATCACACCCAAAACATTTGATAACAGCAGAATGTTGAGTTTTGACAAGAGCTCGAAAGGCTGTATATATATATCGCAAAGAGTTCAGAGCGATGTTTCATTAAATAAACCCAACAATAACGAATATAATCATCAATAAAAGAAACATAATATCGAGACCTTCCTTTAATGCCAATAGGAGAAGGTCCCCATACATCAAAATGAATCAAGTCAAATGGAGAAGAAGAAATAGAAATACTTCGATTAAAAGTTAAAGTGGAAAATTTCGCTAATTTACATCCACTACTATCAGAAATGTCACAAGTTTTCAAATTTCCTAAAGCTCCAGTGGATGCCAAAAATATCAAACAAGAAGATGAAATATGACCTAGACGAGAATGCCATAAATAAAAACTAGAAGATGAAGGACTCAAACGAAAAGAGGACAAATCAACAAAGCGGCAACTGACATTTTTAACTCATCCAAAATATATAGTCCATTCTCCCTACTGCCTGTCCCAATCAACTTTTAAGACTGCAGATCCTATACACAATAAAAAGAAGAAGAAAAAATGACTAAATAATCACCAGAATCTCATAATTGACTAACGAAAGCTAGATTCAATTTGAGTTTTGGAATAAGATAAACATTAGGGAGAGATAAGTGAGGTGTGATAACAAAACCAACACCTACTGGAAGTGCCATCAACTGTCATAACATGAATGGAGGGCGAAGGGGACACAGAGGTAAAAGATGAAGAATCTGGAGATATATGATGTGAAGCACCAAAATCTAAGACCTATTTAGAATGTGACATACTTGAGAAACTATGAGGCAACTGACCTATGAAAGTAAAAGTGAACATTGCTTGTGACTGTAAGGAGAGAAACTTCTTAAATTGCTCGGCTAGAGTACTAGGATTGGTGATGGAGCCTGATGAAGTTACTGCTGCAGCATTGTGGTGTGGTGGTTTATAACCCTGAGGTGGTCTATGAGCATTAGACTGTGACTGACTGTCATGCTTCCAAGCTTGATTCTGTTGTCTTAACTTGGGATACTGAGTCTTGCAATGACCTTTGTGCTCATAAAAACTGCACTTGTTGAAGTCAACCTTTGTGTAAGGCTTATTATGATGATTAGAGAATGTCCTAGAGGGTACTGCTAGTATAGAAAGATTTGAAGCAGAAAAAATTTTCTTTTCAGAATAAGACTAAAGATGTATTTCTCCAGCCAATAATTCACTGACAACAGAGTCAATAGAAGATAGTGGAGAATGATGCATAATTGAACCTCTAAGTCCTCTAAAATCATTGAGAAGTGCTGTTAAAAACTGTACCAATAGTTGTTGCTATTTACGATCAATATAGGCACCACATGCCTTTAATTCTATTGATTCGGTAAGAGCCAATTGATCTCAAAGATATGTCATAGCAGAATAAAACTCCTGAATACTTATATTATGATGAAGAGCTCGTATATCATTCTCTAACTGATACTGCTTTGCAAAATTGGATTGCATAAATAATCTTTGTAGATGATCTCAAACCTCATTTGTTATCTCATAGTTTGCCAACTGTATACCTATGAAATACTCAACAGAATTGTTGATCCAAGTAATAATCTTTACATTGTTTGCTTTCCATGTATCTATTAGAACAACATCCCCCTCCTCAGTATTCTTGGGTATCACATAAGTTCCACTAACATATCCCCACATCTTCTTGCCCTAAAGAAAAATTTCTCATTACATAACTCCAGTACAAATAATTTTTTCCATCCCACCTCACACTCACAAACTGAAATGAATCATCTCTTTCGGTAGACATAATTAACAAACAAAAAGAACTAGATTGCAAAAGCAGCAAAAGACAAGGTATCATATTGCAGAAACTGAATAGATATCGCAGAAACTAAACAAATATCTTCTTGAAATTATATGATTACTCCAAAACACAACATAGATTGTAGAAACTGAATATAAATATCAAATTGTAGAAGCTGAAGGAAAGACGAAATACCAGTTAGATCCGCAAAAGTTGTGTTTGCGATTAAGCCTCGTTCTTCTCATGACACCATCTCTGATGTTGCTATCCAATTTTTGACCCATGTTTTGATAAATTTTTAAAAATAAATAAATAAATAAATAAGGGTTTACATGTGGCGATAACATAGAGCATCAGGGCTACTATTAAGGAAGCAATATGTCAAGGAGATAATTACTGAATCATATATAATTACTGCAATATAAAATACCATATATATAGGATTTATTGGTGCTGGTTATCGAAGACAATTTCTGCAATAATTATTGCAATATTTTCTAAATAGCACGTGTAGAAATTTTCTATATAAATGAACCTCCGGTTATATGCAAGAGGGGAGAGGACAAAATTCACGAATATAATTTTTAAAGAGAGAAATTTAGGACAACCATAAGAAAACCCTAAACCTTTCCTTCTCCTCCCAAGCCGCCAACCCCCTCTCTTTTGGCCAAAAGCCAGAGAACCAAAAGACAAGCAGTCGCCGCCCCCTTGTTGGTTTTGGTTTTTGGTCTTTCCTCACCAGCCATCTTCTTCTTCTTCCATAGCCTTCCCCGCTCCTTTCCCTCTCACTGCCTCCACAACACAGGCTCCTCCTCTTACCCGTAGCCCGCCATCACCAGACCTGCCCTCTCTGTAGCTCAGCCTCTCCAATCGTCCCTCTGCCCACTCTGCCATTTCAGCACTTCCCCGACAAACCAGAGGGCTCCTCATTATTTTCCTTTCCCCTCACAACTCCCCCATCTTCCTTCTCCCAGCCCCGACCACAGATCTTCCCTCTCTCTCCAGAACCCAAGCCACACAAAACAACTTTCAGCACCCACATAGACCTTCTCCACTCTACCCACAGTGTCACTCTCCCAGACACGATCCTCCCTTCTCCCTCTCTCACAGGTGCCGACTCCCATCTCCGTAGCAGCTCTAGCGGCTGCAGGTGACAGCAGCAAAGCCAACCGAAACCGACGACTAGACAACACTCCTTTCTCCTTCATCTCCGCCGACCAGACACGACAGAAGCATAGTCACCGACAGCTTCTTGGTCATACAGCCCGCCACCTGAAACAGAGAAGGGAAAAAAAACAGATCTGTAAAGAGAAGCAGATCTGAAAACAAAGAAGAAAAAACTAAAATCAACTGGTTTGTTGCGTTTTTGTTGTTTCTGCAGGTCACCACTAGCGAGAAAAGGAAAAGGGGAGGAAGCCATTACAAACCCCCTGTCTGCGTGAATTCTTGCGGCGGCGCGTGAACCCATATTCCTATTATCCCACTATTCCTATTATCCCTGTTTGCGTGAACCGCTAGTGGCAGTGGCGCCCACTATTCCTATTATCCCAGAAGGCTTCCCTGCAGTTCCTGTATTTTTTTTTTGGGGGGGGTTATGTAATTTTTGAATTGTTAAGGTCTTGTTTGGGTAATTTTAATTTCTGTTGTTTTGTCACGTAAAAATTATGTATGAAAAAAACATAATAAAAAGGGGGATGTGTGTGTGTTTGTATTTTTTTTTTATTTATGTTATTGAATTATAAAATAGAAAAGAAAAAAATTTAATGTTTTAATTTCGATATGATCAAGTATTTTAGGGATAAATAAAATCATGTTGTATTTCCCGTAAAAATATAAGAACATGTTTCTATGTATTTTTGAGATTTAATAATTGATTTATTAAAGCCCTAAGAATTTGACTGCTATGTGTTTGTTGACTTTAATTGCGATTAACTGTGATGTTTGTGTTTTTGACAGAAAATATAAAAAATGTTTTTGTGTGTTGCATACGGTTAATACCCTAACATATTTTGAATTTTCTCTTTTTTAAAAAAAATATTCAAAGTTTAAAAGAAAATATGTTTTAGCATGGATTTCTTAAACACAAAATTTATTTTCTTGCATTGTGGATCTTACAACATGTTTGTAAAACTCCAAAGGGTGTTGGCCAATATTCCAAAAAATACAAAATCTTATTTTTGGGTAAATTCAACTTTATTTACCATTAATATTTGGATAAAGAAATCTCAAAGGAATTAATATCCAAAACTTTTATTGGGAATATTTCGCTATCATTCACTATTAATATTTGGATAAAGAAACCCTAAATGGTAAATATCCAAAATATTTTCTAGAAATAATAACTAGTTATCACACATCCTTGAAAGAAACCTCGATTATAATTTAGGACATTTTAATTTTTGACTTCATGGTTTACGAGCCGTGAAAGTATGAAACACTAAGGCAAAAAGAGGCTTTTAAATCGCTCTGAATTTCCTTAGATTTCTAAATTTTTGTTCCTTTTCCTTGCGATTTACAAGTAGCGAACACTTGAAATACTAAGAGAAAAATGAGCTCCTAAGCACATTGAATCTCCTTAGATTTCTGTCTTAGCTGTCTTTTAATTCATAGGTTATAAATTTAGTTCAGATCAAACATAAATTTCAAGAGATCTGCATCGTTTCTTCTTGGCACTCTGTAGACATATCTAAGGGTATGATCTATATTGGCCAAGGATTCTTGCTTTTAGATTTGAAC
>Ga0307510_10012377_pt1 | contig 10115 bp, 5 predicted proteins | sample 12_EM_MG_FD_207224 | JGI IMG/M metagenome (GOLD analysis project Ga0307510, IMG submission 207224) | Populus trichocarpa ectomycorrhiza microbial communities from riparian zone in the Pacific Northwest, United States - 12_EM | ecosystem: Host-associated > Plants > Roots > Unclassified | place...
CAATGAGATGGCACGTGTACCAACTGTTACCAGTCTAAGCACTCAACGAAGAGTTGGGGTTTACACAAACTTAAACCTTGACTAAAAGTCGTAAGGTAAACTGCTAGTCCCCCACCTAACCTGAAGTTTGTGCATGCTTAAAAAAATTACAATATGTGATGCATGAGACAATTCTATACAATGCATGGATAAAAAAATAAAATAAAATAAAATAAAATGCAATAAACTTAAACACATCAAAAACACAAAGCTTAGTCCAATAATGTCAAAAACAATACCTTCCCTAGTGGAGTCACCATTTTATCGCACGTCACCCGCGCGCGTCTGTTTGGCGATTTTTTGTTCGTTTGCTTTGATTGGTTCTTGGGAGTCGCCACCTAGTATTTAATTGAGGGCTACTAGGAAAACCGGGTGCACTGGTCTTGTCAGAGATTCACGGGTAAGGGACTGGTTGTGGTTAGGGAAGGTATTAACACCCCTAACGCACCCTACCTAAGATAAGTTGCTTCGTAGCTTTGATGTGATAAAGAAGTTTTAAAAATTTTGTTCTTTCATCGGATATTAAAAATACGACTTACGTGTAAGTTCATAATCCTTAACCGAGAGCCAATCAAAATATTAAATTATTCTTTATTCTTTGCAATTTTATCATAAAAAAAATACAAACATCACATTCACTTTCACTATCTTCTTCTTTTTTTTCTTTTTTTTTACATCCACACTACAAATTATAAAAAAATTCAAAACTAAACAAAAATTACATTAAACAATTTAAAATTTACAAAACAACCCCTAAAACTATAGGAATTACAGGGAAACTTTCTGGAAATGCAGGAACAGTGGCGAGGAAGGTTTCTGGACTTGTGAACAGTGGCGGCGCGTGGATTCACGTGTCGCCGCGAAAGCAACCGGGAAACAGGGCAGTTGAGATTGGCTTCTTCTCCTTTTCCCTTTTGCAACAACAAAAAGCGCAACAACACAGTCGATTCTCTCATTCTTAGATATGTTTCTTCCTCTTTTGGATCTGCTTCTCTCTCCTTCTTCATATAGCAAATTCGTTGCGAGGGGGAGGCCGCTGTGTTAGGCCGAGGTGATGTGTCGCTGCTGCTGAAGGGTTCGGCTCAGTCAGGCAAACTGGCTGATGATGGCGTAGAAGGATGAGCGGCGGACAGATCTGACGCCGTGGGCACCACTGTGCCGGGCTGCTACCGGTCGGTTATGGTGGAGGTTGGTGGCGGTGCTGAGGGGATGAGGAGATGAAGGAAAAGGTCAGGGGGGAGGGAGGCAAATCTGTTCTGGGGTTGTGGAGGAAAAGCTGGTGAGGTGAGGGGAGGAGATGCTCGGTCAAAGGGAGAAGGAAATGGCTTTGGGCAGGGGAAATGTGGGGACGAAGAAGAGATGTGCTAGTCTTGCGAGATGTGGAAACGGTGGGTGTTGTCTGTGAGGGGGAGAAAATGGGGGAGGGAGATCAAGTAGAGGGGCTGGTCTCCGGAGTGAAAATCCCAAGCCGGGGTGGGGAGTGGGGGCGGTGGCTTTGGTTTTGAAAGAGATAGGTTTAGGTTTAGGTTTAGGGTTTGGGTTTTTTTTGTGTTTTTTTTTTCAAAATTGCCCCCCTTCTCTTTGTGTGAGTTGTGTACCATATTTATAGGTAAAATGTTGCTTGAGCCTCAAAATTGGTCCCTCAACTTTCTTTTTTTGTAAATTTTGTTTTTTCTTAATTTTTTTGATTATTTTGAAAACAAGCAATATCAACGTCGACTCAATGAGGAAAATCAATGATTTTAAAAATGATGCGTGAAAAGTCGAACGCGTTCGAAAGACTTTTGAAAATTTAAATTCTTTTTTAGACGATGTTGAAAATGCTAAAAATGATGCAAATATACTAAAATAACATATTTTTTGGATTTTCATTTTTTTTTGCTATTTTTGGATTTTTTGAAAATTTTATCAAAAAGGTGGGTCAAAAATTAAGTAGCAACAAGTATTATTAGAGTTTTTTTAGTTTTTTTTCTTTATAAAATGTTGAAATAGCTTTTTAGCAAGAGAGACTAAGATGAATAAAAATTAAATATTTTGCTCTTATCTATAGTTGATGTTCTTGGTCTTTAAAAGCTTTGACTTATAATAAACTTCGTTATCATTCTTCTTAGTTGCGTTATAGGTATTAGAGTCCAATAATTCCTAATGATTTTTATTAATTGTTGTCAAATCACCATGGTTGGAAGTTATAGAGAACATATATTAAAGTCCAACAATTCTTAGTAGCTAATTGTTTTGTGATGTTATTAGAAATTCTTGTACTGGGATCCATGGTGGAACAACATGATCCACATAAAAGATGATATTATATCGTGGGACAAAACCTTCATTACTATTTGAAGAAAATATATAATGCAAGAGTTGTTAAGAAAATAACAAAAGATCTTGAAGCTAAGGGAACAATTAAGATACATCTGCTGTAACTATCAAATTAACAAAAATTCATAACAGTTGTCATCTGATAAACAAAAATCTATAATATGCCTCTTCAAGATAGGCCACGAGATGAGAGGTCAATATTGAGACAATGACTTTGTAAGAGCATCTCCGAAATGATCATCAGATGAGATATGAGCCACACACAGAGAACCTGTCTAAACTTGAGTGGAACACGGGTTAGAACACAATTGAGTGGCTTCAATATTATCACAATAGATGATAGGAACCTAAGATGGATCAATACCAAGATTAGTCAAGAGATAACAGACCCATTTAAGTTCAATAGCAACAGTTACAATTGAGCGATATTCAACTTTTATAGAAGACGAGCATCAAAACTTTGTTTATTTAAACTCCAAGAGATAGTGGAAAATCATCTAGATTTTCAGCCCAGCCTGCAAGTAGGCATGAAGAGATAGTGGAAAATCATGATAAATGGTAACACCCTCATCTAAGGTACCATACAAATATCGCAAGAGACACTTGATAAGAGCCTAATGTTCAGTTGATGGTTAATGCATATATTAAGATAATTTGTTAATCATATATGAGATAAGTATCGTATGCTACTAACAATAGAGTGGTATTTAGTAGGATTTAGAAGAGGTGTACCTGAGTGTAAACTAAATTGGGGGCTAGTAGGAAACTATATGGAAATTAGTTTAACACCTATTATAGCAGTCCAAGTGAGGATATCTATAATGTAACAATGTTATGAAAGTGAAATCCTATGATTGTGACAAATCACTTTAACATTAAGAAAATATGAAAGAGATTTAAGATCTTTAAGGGAAAACTATGAAGCAAGATGATCAATAAACGGATTGATGAGAGTAAGATTGTCATCTATAAAGATCATATCATTAATATATATTAGGAGATGGAGAATATTCGTGCCAATATTACGAATAAATAATGAAGTATTTGTTACTCTAGGACTAAGGCAACAACACCTAAGACGGATGAATTATGTGTTTTAATAATAATAATAATAATAAATATTTCAATTAACTCAATTAAATACAATTAACCAATAATATAATTAAAGTTCTTAGAGTAAATAGTATAGGGATAAAAATTGCAAACTTGATTTTTAATATGGTTTGGCAAGCCTACATCCACACCTTAAGCACCAAACCGTTCTTGAGTATTACATTCTTTACTAATCCAAGCCAAAGATTATAATGTCCTTTATGAATCTTTACCAAGCCTTTTTTCACCACTTAAAGAAATATTGTCTTCAAGATTTTTCACCTTGGTAATGTACCTCATTAATGATCAAGATTTTTTCACTTAAACTCTTGAAGAATTTAAAATCTAACAACACTCTCTCAAAGAGTAGATAATATAATTGAAACTTATATCTCTATTACTCACTCAATAGCTCTTAGAATGTATGAAGGTGTTTAAGTGTAGTGATTATAAAAATTTATACTCTTGTGCAAGAATATGAAGGTTTTAATGCACAAATATGAGTATGATTTGAAACCTTGTATGGACAAACGGTCAACCAATTCAACTTAAAATCTAGTTTTAGTAGTTTTAAGCCAGATGAGTTTCAAACCGACTAAATGCATATCAATCTTATGATGCATGCAATTTGAAGTGTATGAATTCATTTTAATTTGTGTTATCATGTTAGATATAAAAGATTTACATAATTTGCACTAAAATGAATAATTAATAACTAAGTCTTCACTTGTTTTGCATCTTGAACTTGTTGATTAATTTCTTCATTTAAATCTTCATACTTATTGATGATCTTCATATAAACATATTTAAACTTATTGTTAACAAAGCATATTATTAGTCCAATTTCATTTAATTGTTATCATCAAAATACATAAAATATTAATATGTAACCCAGAGGTCAATAGTATCAATATGAGAATTCTTAAAGCCAGTTATAAGAAGAGATTGGCTTAACTCATGGTACTAAGCTCTTGGCACTTGTTTAAGGCCATAAATGGCTTTACGAAACTTGTAAATGTATATTGGATGATTAGAATCAATGAAGGCTAGTGGTTTAGCTATATAAACCTCTTCTAATAATCAACAGAAAGGCATTGTTGACACCTAATTGTTAAAGAGATTAACCACAACTAACATCAATCCTAAGAACGAGCCTCACAATAGTGGGTTTAACAATTGGACTGAATGTTTTATAATAATCAATATTGGATCGTTGATGAAAATATTTGGCTATAAGGTAAGTCAAATATTAACCCTAATTGGTCAATAGAGATTTTATGATACGTGATTGGTTTCGTGAAAAGAAATATACTATCACCCCTTAAGTGTCCTACCTGAGACAAACTGCATTGCTGATTTTATCTTAAATTGCTAAGAGTTTGTTTTTTTTTATTGGTCTTCCTATAATATTCCTGACTCTGGTATCAGTGAATATTCACATATGAATATTCGCAACCCTAGCGTTGGTAAATATTGTGTAACCCAAAAAGTACGATATTCCTGACTCTTGCGTCAGAGAATAAAATCCGCAAAATTTGGATTAAAAGAAAAGAAAACTATTTTTTTTATTTTTAAATTTTTTTAGAAAGAAAAAAAGAAAGAAAGGGAGACATGTATCACACATCACATTCACATTCATAGTAAAAATCCACAAATCAAATATATAGCAAAGCCAACAAAAGAAAATGCGAGAGACCCATAAATAAATCCACAAGACCGCTGAATTTTTATGAAATTTTCTGTATCTAAAAGGGCTTGTTTTGCCAATTACACTCTTAGCCTAAAGAAAATTGGGTCAGTTGAGTCTGAGGCCCAAGCCCAAGATGACTTCAACCTTTTCTTTTTTGGGTTGATCCAACCCAGCCATACGGACTGGGCTGGATCAGCAGGCTCGTCATTGTCCCAAGCCACTGACCTGGCTGGCCGAAACAACTCGCATGCGGTAATTACTCCCACATGCTTTGCACAGTGCACAGGTAATTAAAAATGGAAGGGGAGGGAACGAAAAACTTACCTGATCCGCAGGCTCTGCTGGAGGCGAAGACTGGGAATAACGCTGGCTTTGGACGACGCCCCTCTGCTCCTGCTTCTTTTTTTTTTCTGCTTGCTCCTACTCTCGTCTTTCTCTGGTTCTTTCTTGGTTCCCTTCTTCTCTGCCTCTCTCCTGTTCCCTCTGTCACTCTGTTTTCTCCCTGGCTCCCCCCCGGTTTCGGTCGCTTATCGCTGTTATGAAAGGAGAATGAAGCTGTTGGCCACGAAATATACTACTCTAGCTTTGAGAGAGCAGTCAGTGTTGTTGCAGAATGTTGAGCTGGAGGGATAGGCTGGAATGCTACAAGAGCTGAAATGTTGCTGATGGTCGACGGTGCTGCTGATGGTCGGCAGTTCTTATGCAGGGCAGTGTAGATCCTATGTTGGATGTTGAATTAGTTCTAGGTGGAATGACAGCCATCACTTGGCCATGTGTCCTTGAATACCATAAATCTGATAGTGGCTTAAGAAAGGGCGTGCGGATGGGCGATTGCCACAGGGTGTTGTGCGGGGAATATAAAGTCACTGGACTACTGGAGTACATATATTGGACTTGGTAGATGAACGCCAGCCAGTGTTTCCAAGAGGGTTTAGAAGTCAATTGTTGTTTTTTTGTGATTGCCAATTTGTGTTGGTCCTGTTTGTTGGGTTGATCGTGGTTGGAAAATGAGCAGCTTCCTTTGTTTTTCCTTGAAAAGAAGCTTCAAATAATGTTATAAGTTTCTCATAAAGCTCATTAAATAAGATCAGTTTATCACATGCTTGAACTACATTAACCAATTCTTTATAATCATCTTCCAGTCCATCTAGAATTTTGTCTGTAAGATCTTTCTCATCCATTGGTGCACCAAGTATAGCAAGTTCAATGCACAAGCTTTAATTGATTAAATGAAGTCAATACTATTTAGAGTACTTTTGGTGTCATGTTTGAGAAGGGTTTTGACTTGTTTGATGTGTCCACGAGATGGTTTAGCATAAGTATTGGTCAATATGGTCCATACTTTGAGTGATGTTTTGGCTCTGCCTCTATGTAAATGAGAAGAAATCCATCAATGAATGTTGGAGAGTAGTTCAGTTTCTTGGAAAAGTTGTTGTGATTGTGGGATTGGTCTGAATAGTCATTGTGGCTATGGATGAAAAAAAAAAAAGTTCTCAACAAAGAAAAAAGTTGAGGACAACATCAAAGAATAATTTGCCATCAATGTCTATATATTATTCTGAACAACTCTTTCAAACCACTGATCTCTTCTTCAGAAAGCCTCTATGATATGACCTAAACATAGCGTAAACACACATAGATATAAACACATATGCGTGCAAGTGTCTGTATAAGTTTGTTCCAGGAAAACCAAGCACTATTATTAGTTCATCTATATCAAAATTGATTAGGTTATCAAACAAATGAAAAAAATTAAAAATTAATTCATAATACTAAATATCCAGGTTTCATCTCTTTATATTATCCTTATGTTTCTTTAACATTCCAAGCTCATATTGAGTCTATTTTGATAAGTAAGCTAATGATGGAAAATGACTTCGATACCATTTTAAACTATAAAACGACCAAAAAGCTCAGGTGCCAAGATACAAGAATTATTATAGAATGTATAGCATGTATATCTGTGAATAGGAAATTAATGTAGGATTATTTCAATGTTGTAATCCCTACGGTTACTGCTGTATTCTGCCCTACATATATAAATAGGAAAGGTTGGCTAAGGCCAACCCAAGTCATTTTGTTATTCTCAACTTGGTATTAGAGCCCTAAATAAACTAAAACACCTCTTCTCCTCTCTGCAATGGATCCCTCTCAGCCGGCAGCCATCTCCTCCTCTGCAGCAGCACCGGTTGTGCCTTCCTGCACTCCTGCCGCAGAACCACTTTCTTCTTCAGCTTTAGTTCTGCAGTGTTGGCCATGCTCTTCTCAACCAATTCAACCCCAATAATGCTCCTCTGCTGCCGGCCTCTTCTGCTGAAGCTACTGCAGCTTCTGCCGTGGCAATTGTGTCCCTCTCCCACACTCATCAGGTCATCTCTTTGAAATTGACAAACATCAATTATTTGTATTGGCGAATGCAGATGAAACCGTATCTCTTAGGCCAAAGAGTTTTCGGCTTTGTTGATGGTTCAAACTCCTGTCCCTCTCCACATATTCTTGCTGCCGATGGTGTCTCTCTTCAGGTATCTCAACTCTTTCTTCGTTGGAAACAACAGGACCAACTCATTCTAAGTGCCTTGCTCTCTTCGCTATCCATGGAAGTTCTTCATCTTGTTGTTGACTGTCCAACCTCATGTTCTGTCTGGCACACACTTGAGCAAGCTCTAGCTTCTACATCCAATTCCCGTATTATGCAACTTCATGGCTCCCTTCAAGACCTTCGACAAGGTGATGATTCGGTAACTCAGTTTCTACAAAAAGCTAAGACTTTATTTGATGAGCTAGCAGCTGCTGGCCGACCTATTTCGCTAACCGATTTCAATCTATATGTGTTTCGTGGCCTTCGCGGAGAATTTAAGGACTTAGTGACAAGTCTTGTTACAAGGGCAGATCCTCTACCATATGCAGATTTTCTTAGTCATCTGCTAACTCATGAATTTATTCATAAATCCTCTCACTTGTTTATGGGATCTGCTGCCATTCATGCACCATTGCTGCCCATGCCGAACATTCCACCTTCAGCACTCCTCTCTCACCGTCAGCCTTCTGCTCAATTTGGACACAATAGGGGCTGTTCTTATGGCAGTTGGCGTCCTCAACAAAACCTGCACAGAGGTCCTCGAAATTCTAGCTCCAGGTCTGATTTTCGTAGCTTCCATAGCACTCCTAGCAACGACAACAGACACAGCAGCTGGCAGGGAAATTGGCAGCGCAACAGGGGATCCAATTCCCGCTGCCAGTTATGTCAAACCTTCAGACACACTGCTCCTCAGTGTTCCCAACTTCAGCAACGTGGCTATGGACAACAACATAGTGCCAATCTGGCACTACATAATTCTGCAGGTACTGCTAACTGGTTTCCGGACACCGGTGCAAATCAACACGTCACACCTGACCTTGCAACCTTGACTGCTTCAAGACCATACAATGGTAATGATAATTTGCATGTTGGTGATGGTAAGGGACTTTCCATATCTCATATTGGCCATACAAAAATATATAACCCACATCGTTCGTTCACTTTATCTAATGTCCTATATGTTCCTGCAATCACGAAACCTCTGCTTTCTGTTCAGAAATTTTGTCTCGATAATAATGTTTATTTTGAGTTTCACCCTTTTCTGTTTTATGTCAAGGATCTCAACACCAATGAAGTACTTCTCTCAGGACAGAGTAAAGATGGTCTCTATACTTTATCCAGGTTCAGGTCTTCCGTCCCGTCAATTCCTCAAGCCTATTGGTCTCCCTGCATCTCTGCTTCTGCTGATTTGTGGCATCGTCGCCTAGGTCATCCTACCTCTCGCATTTTCCAATTTTTAGTCTCGAAAAATACGGTTATTTGTAACAACAAACGTCTTAATTTTCAATGTCAAAGTTGTCCCTTAGGAAAATCATCGCGTTTGTCTTTAAGACCTACTGGTCACAAAACTTCTGCTCCGCTTGAATTAATTTTTAGTGATGTGTGGGGTCCTACTCCCCTTTTTTCTTCGGATGGTTATCATTATTTTGTTATATTTGTTGATGCGCACACAAAATATATATGGTATTATCCACTTGTTGCAAAATATGATGTTTATTTTGTCTTCCATCAATTTCAAACTCTTGTCGAACGTCAGTTTTCTTTAAAAATAAAATCTGTTCAAATTGATTAGGGCGGTGAATATCGCAAACTCTCTACTTTCTTTCAGACTATTGGTATTCATCATCGTCTGATTTGTCCTCATACTCATGAACAAAATGGAACAGTAGAAAGACGTCATAGGCATATTGTGGAAACCGGCCTTACTCTTCTAGGTCAATGTAAAGCTCCATTTCATTTTTGGAATTATGTGTTTGACACTTCGGTTTATCTCATTAATCATATGCCTACTCTTGTTCTTGATAATCGATCCCCTTTTGATTGTTTGTTTCAACAGTCTCCTGATTATCATTTTTTACGTACCTTTGGATGTCTATGTTTTCCTTTTTTGCGTCCATATAATAATCATAAATTGGATTTTCGGTCTTCTCCTTGTGTGTTTTTTGGCTACGGTTCTTCTCACCTTGGTTATCGATGTTTTGACATTGAATCTCATCGCATGTATATCTCCCGTCATGTCCGTTTTCATGAACATGTTTTTCCATTTGATAAATCTAAACAGATTGCACAGGTCTCCACTCAAACCCACACACCATCTCCTATTACCATCCTCCCAAATCTAACCCACTCCCCACTGTTCACCACCCAAAACACACCCCATCCCGCCTCTGCCTCTGCCCTGCCCTCACCGCCGACCCAAACACCACAGCCTCCATCTTTCCCTTGCCGCTCACCACATGCATCTTTATCTCACCATACTGTTGCAGGTACAGGTTACAGCTTAGTGTTTCCTACTCTCCAGCACGAAGTCCTTGATAGCAGTGGGACATCCTCTGGTTCCTCCTCTGCTTCTCTTTATTCTGCCAGTAACCCGGTATCTACAGACTCTGCCTCAGC
>Ga0307510_10012378_pt1 | contig 10114 bp, 15 predicted proteins | sample 12_EM_MG_FD_207224 | JGI IMG/M metagenome (GOLD analysis project Ga0307510, IMG submission 207224) | Populus trichocarpa ectomycorrhiza microbial communities from riparian zone in the Pacific Northwest, United States - 12_EM | ecosystem: Host-associated > Plants > Roots > Unclassified | place...
GCCCTTAATCAAAAAATGGCCATTAATCATCTCATTTTTGATCTCATTATTCACACCATTAAAAAATAATGAGATCAATAATGAGATCAATAATGGTGTAAATAATGGAACTTTGAAAGACCCTATTATCTTGTTGCTATTCCCCCTATTTCACTCACCATCAAAAAGCTGTCCGACACTTTCACCCTACGCATACAATGCCTCCCTCCCTTCACCCTTTTATGTACTTTACCCTCCTCCCATCCTAAAGCAGCCTTCTGGCACCCATCCTTCGTTTCGAACACTGCCCTCACGCAATTGCTCCCTTTAACCTTTCCTCCTTTCACCTTCCCTTCTCCACCCTCAGCACATACTTGGTCTCACCCTCAGATTTGCAATAATACCGCCATCAAAATAAACTGCAAATCCAAGGAGTCTACGGAACACCTTATTCACACTCCAGAATACAATACCTTCCACCTATTCGTTCATGTACTGACAACACCTTCTCCTCCCTTCTCTAGCTGTTTTCTTCTTTTCCACGGCCAAACCCTTATTTATAAAGGGGTTACCCGCAATGCCTCCAGGCCACATGCGCTCTTTAGTGCCCTCTGTGAGGGTCTTACATATGCTCATCTTTCTAACCATGTCTGGATTTTTCTCCCAGACTTATCCCTTACAAACTATCTTTTTCACATGCACAAGCATTCGCTGCTTCTCTTCTCATGTCTTTTCTCTTCCCTATTACTAAACTTTCTGTCGCGGGATCCCTTGCATCATGCTGACCTTCTCAGGTACTCCATCAAGTGGGCCGGTCTACTGGGCAAGGCAATTTGGGAATCTTTTGTGGATGAAGAACAACGTCTCATCTTCCTGTGTCCCCCCACCCCTCTTCTTAATCCTAAGGCTTGCCTCATTCAAGAATGGGCCAATCTCTACCTCACCCTCCATCGCGAAGGCCGTGTTTGGCAATCTATCATCATACCAGACGGGCGCCCACCCCCCTTCTGTATCGGCACCCTGTCTTGTAAGGACCACCACACCTTCTCTGCCGCCATCCAACTTGCTTGCGACCATGCCTTTACGGCTACTTACTCCAACATCTTCAGGGCAAACGCCAGTGATAACACCCTTTGCCCATGCAATTACAACACCCAACCCCCTTCACCTCTATCGCACCAATCATTTGATCAATTGATGGCCATCCAATACCAACAACCTCGTTCACCATCGACGTCTCCTCCTCCTCTTCCTCTCCAGTGGCCTAGTCCAAGGAAACGGAATACCACTCAACATGTCCTGTTTGAGTGTCACCTCCACTCATCACCACGTCGCTGCATCTTCGGACGTTTTCCCTTTGACGCTTACATCTTTGGGACTGAGGACAGTGGCCGCAAACTCAGCAAGTTTCAACACACCACCAACACCCTCCTTCGCCCTCTGCCCCCCAGACCGGACCCTTCTTGATTGGTAAGCACCAGTTGATGGCAGGGCTCCATCGCCTTCTAGACCCATTCTTTCTAAATCTTTAACCCTGAACTAAAACCCCTACTATACATACCAACCTTTTACCTGTCAGCCTATGATGAGTACCGCTCAGTGCATGTACATATTTCTCTCATAGCTTGTCCAATGGCCTTAGGCTAAGGACGCTAAATGATAATTCCAAAAAAATAAAAAATAAAAAATAAAATCCCCAAAACAGCGCAAGATCACACCCAGCGCTTCGAGAATGTGGGATGACGATGATGATGGGGGAGAAAGATAATGAAAGAAGAGAGGTGAAGGTACGGACCCCCGTTCTGAATCTGACGGACTTGCAAGGTCGCCGCCGAGTGGGTCGAGGTTGAGAGGGGAAAAGCTCCCACCAGGGATGACGATCTCTTCTTCGTTGGGGACGGCACCAGGCGCCCTGCCCTTGACGCCGCTCAGGGTGTGGCTGCAGGTCTTTTCGACATTCCTGTCCGTCTTCACAGGGACGGTCACCATACTGCGGGTAGAATTTCGGCTGGAAACGCGGCCAAACTCGTCTGAAAGTTCTTTGGAGTTCTTCCGTGACTTGAGGGGAGAGGAAGTGGTGCGGGAACGAGAGAATAGGCTGGGCATGAGAGGGACGGGACAACAGGCCCCCTGTTAGCGCCGGGGAAGGTCGGGTACCGGTTTTGGCCAATTCGGGGTCTCATGAGTGGACCAAAATGGGCCCAAATTGGGGTCCCATGGGTGGACCGGTACCCGACCTCTCCAAAACTGGCGTTGGATGGGTGGACTTTGGTACCCGACCTCCATACAGTGTAAAAAAATCGTACAAATTCCAAAAAAATCGTAAAAAAATTCCAATACAAATTTTAAGCTAGTTCTGAGCCAGGTGTTAAGCTGGGCAAAGTGAACAAGAAGAAAATCTAACGTTATTCCCCTGCATCTTCAATAACTGCCCCAATTGTCAGCGGCGCCTACCAGGAGGCGCAAGGAGGTCCCCAACTGATGAGAGAACGACACCCTGTTCAGATAACAAAGTGTGGAATATGTCACTGTATGGCCCAGGTCGAATTTTGATGATGTCACTGAAAGGCACGCGTTCGAGTGAATCTGGTGGGACCATGCAAAGAAATGCAAGGGAAGGGAGAAGATGGAACTGCCGTGTCCTTGTGGCTACACATTCCATAAGACGAAACCGGTATGGTGGCTGCCAACTCGGAATGTGCTCATAGCACTGCACTGAAATGTAAGATAAGCCACCAATAGATGTAGCTTGTGGCGTCCATGCATGTCTTGCCCCCTTGCCCGCACCCTTCTCATACATTGTAAGAACTGATGTGCATGTGAAAATAAGAGGAAATTGCAGATATAAACTATGAAACGCACCATGTACCAGAATTATTTGACCATTGACCACAGCAAAGCCAAGTGACTTGTCACTGATACAATTAAATGTGGAGACTTTGGCTGATGTCAAGGTATCGGCAACCTGGAGCATTTTGAATGTGCTGGCACGTTTTTTCACAACCTGGGAGTAAGGGACAAGTGTTAATCAAAGTCACGGTTGTAATAGAGATCACTAGTCACTCACAATTTGTGCTGTTTTCTCAGCAGCAACCCATGCATTGGCGGTATTCCCTGCCACCGTCACTCCGCCTCCTGTTGGGAGTGTTGGCCCATCTGCGGGTTTGTCCCCCTTCCATCGAGAACAACGATTCAAGCCAGTGCTCCCGCCGGTGGGGGCTGGTGTACTTGATTTTATGATGGCATTGATTTCCTTGGCAAGATGTCGCCTATGAGAGTGGTGTGAGGCATCCGCTGGCAGTCTATGGGGGTGGACCTGGTTTCCTTCTTGCTCCGAATCGTGGAGTGGATCGCCTTCATCATGTTGATTGCCTGAGTTCCCTGTCCGTGCCCGTGGAACGCGTATGGAGTTTGCCTCTTCTTCTGATTGATGAGCATAACAAGTACTGATCAGTGAGGAGAGGTCAGAGAACGTCTCCACACATGGTGTTGCCTTAGTTGACCGTGTTGATGTTTCTGTTGCATCCGACCGAATGAATGTGAGGCCATCTCGGACTCAAGACCTCTCGTTTGATGTGAGGTTTTCAACTTCCAGGAGAATGCCCAAGACACGCTCCATAAGGGTGCACTGCATTTCTTTATCTTCCTCTGGAAGAGAATCGCTGTGCAATTAAATATATTAATGAAGGCACTTCAGTTTAATAAGTTGACAAACACACATTCTCTCTTGATCTGCAACATCTAGGCATGCCTGCACTCATCAAGACATGCCTGGGCATGATTATCTAGTCCAGATACTTGTCTACTGGAGTCAAGAGCATCCCGGAGAAGGCAATGATCACAATCCTGGAAGGCAGAGTCGCTGGGATCACAGTCATGATCATCAGTTTGATCTTCTTCTTCCTGTGCACACGGCTGTGGCACATGTGCCAAGTCATCTGAGTTGCTGATGTCGCAGTAGCCCAGAAGATCCCAGAGAGCATTCGCTTCATTGAAAGCGGCACCAGTGGCACAGGCAATGTCACTATCAGATGGGAACTCTGACAGTATACCCAGGGGAAGGTCATTGGCATCAAAATAAGTGTGACAGTAGCCAGCAGCCATGCGTCGGAAGTCAACCTTCACCCTCTTAGCATGACAGGCTGCCATTAGACGAACATTTAACTTGGGGATGAGATGAAGTACATCAAGCATCGTGAAGTCAGTTACAAGTGACCTAAGGAGACCAAAAACATGTTCATTAGCTTCACTTCCATGCATCCAAGGCATGAGAGGATAGGGGCTGTCTAGATGGTCGCGATAGATGTATATCAGCCCTAGGAGGCCATCCACAAGTATGTCAATGATGTCGTCTGCAGCAGCGGATATGAAATAGTGTGTTGTGGAGTATCCTGCTCATTGTAGAAAAGACTTCCAAATTGACTTGAAAAATCGCATGCGAAGAGCCATCTTGATACGGTCAATGTGAGGTATATGGCGGTTTTCATATGCATTGATGAGTTCTCCAAGAACAAACAGATAGATGGGGAGTGCGACATAAGACTTCTCATGCCTTATGCAGTACTCGAGGAAGGGGGCACTGAAAAGTCGTGCAGCTGCACGGTCATCTTGCCTATCCAGATGATCGACATCTCTCCAGTACAAAGGTGTATCTGTTTCACTTGCCAGGTATCTGACTTGATCATAGTGGGTGGTATGATTCCCAAGTACCAGTAGCCGTGCACCAGAGAAAAGGTTGTTTCGTGCTGTTTTTCGGCCATGCTTTGGGTCTTGAATCGCAGCCACACATCGTCCATAGATTCGCATTAAAGGTATCTTGATAGGTTCTGATTGAGCCGCGTCAGGATGGGGGATACTATATGAGATTGACTCTGCAAAGCCACATTGAACAAGGGCCTGACGAGACTTGCGTTCCAAGATACTCCCATCAGACCCAAGTGAAACAATACACAATGACTTGTCCGTTCCAAGTAGTATGTGTAAAAGCTGCTGTTCGAAGTTGGCAAGCATTTCTGCATTGGTGGAGGATGCAAGCGGCACCACAGCAAGTATCAATGGGGGGACATAGGGGAGGGGGATTTGGAGTACCCAAAGCTGCAGTTTAGTTGCAAGTGATGCTCTAGCACTTTCTAGCTGATGTTCGAGGGTACTGAGGTCTGACACTTCAAGAGGCCCCCCTGTATTGCCAACTATGTACCATTTCTTGGTGGATCCATTGAAATAAGGACGAAATGCAGGGAGAAGCTTGGTGTCATCGACACTCATGGCAAGGGGACCGTGCTGTGGGTAGTTATAATCACTGAGATATGCCAGTGCACGTTCTTGGACATGATGTGAGATCCCTTGGCAAAACCCAGGGGAAGTAGAACGCTTTGAAAGGAAGCTACGCTCCGTGCGACCAGCAAACTGTACCCGGAATGAACGATAAGCTTCTGGCCAAATGCACAGAAGTTCATGGCACCAGTCATCAAATGCTGGCGGATACTTCATGTTTTGAAGACCAACTCCTCTTTCAAGTCACTCAGCATCGACAACGAGGATGTGCACAAGGTCCATAAAGACCTGCTTGTCATTAAAGCGACCTTCCACAACTTGACGGACGAAACACATCAAGGTTTCGCTATGGCTACATGTCTGCAATGATAATCAGTTGTGTGTCAAGTGCTGAATATGCTAGTGGTACGCACACCATCAAGTAGTTCATACAGACCAAGACTGTACATTCTCCCGATGTAAGGGGACTGGAATGTATGAGGTGTATACCTCCGATTCCCATTCTCACCAGACTTCTGGGAGATCGCATTACGGAATGCGTGCAAAGTGAGCAAGGCTAGGCATTGATTGCATGGCATCAGGCTGCCGTCTCTGGCCAGGCGAGCTTTACCATTGCAAGGGTTCTTTCCAATAGCATGAATAGACTTCCTGGCAGGATGATTTGACCACAAGTGTGTCTGCAGTTGCTTCTGGCGCACAATGTCCTTCTCTTTGTGGCCAAGGTTCTTGAAATCATCTGCAAATAGCTCCTTGGCAATCCCATGGATATTAGTACCACCAGCACTGTTTACAGGAGTACGTTTCATGTACTGAGTGATTTGTATATCCTCCTTCTCAGTGATGCCAAGACAAGGAAGGTCGGTTGGTGAACTAGTTGAGGAAATCGATGGTAATAATGGCTTTGTGTTTATTGGGCGTACAATAATCCCATATCCATGAAGGGTTTTCATCCCACCTGATGCGGTTGAGTATTTGCATGATTCGGTGTGAGCCCTGAAACGTGCAACATTGTAGGGGAGTGACATGGTAAGCCATGATCCACAGGGAGAGTGCTTTACAGAGCGTGCAAGGCATGGGTCATTGGGGACCTCGAAATTAGAATCTAGCTCTGCAAGCTCAGTTCTATATTTTGCCCACTTCTTGGGGTCTGGGACCCAAGTCCCGTTCTTAACTTCATCCAGGATTTTACGTTTTGAGACTGCCTGCTTGCTCATACCAACTGGCATGTTTGTTATGGCACGCTTACATGCTTTGTCATTTGGGGATGGAAATGCCAGTAAGTGTGATCGCTTCGCCTTAGCAGGCACATGCACACCAATACTCCTGAGATGTGGAGCTTGTACTTTTGGACAGGGGTGATTGGAAACAGATGAATTTATGGTTGGCAGTGGCATTGGAGTGATGTCATGTGTGATACACAATGGGGAGGGGACAGGGGAGATAGGCCTTGCAGTCAGCAGTGTGTAGGAGGAGGCATGTGCAGTTGGCGACATGGAGGGAGCAGGAGGGGCAGGTGTGAGGAGAGGTGTGCTATCCACCAATGTTGGTATAGATAGCTGTTCGTTTTATGAGAGTTTGGTAAAGGTGCACAGAACTGAGACACTCACACTGGCTTTCCAGCTCTCTGAGAATTCCATGATATCAAGGAACTCCCCAACGCGAAGGATCTCTCAAGTTGGCAAGGTCCAGAGGTCATCTCCAAAGATATGGTGCTTCAGGGTATTGATAGCAATGATGCCGCACGAATAACTGTCCGTTTGGTGTGCACAGGAGAGGCTTTGAAGGGGTAGGAATTGTGTGTCCAGGAGAAAGAGCGATAGCCATGCTCTCAGCCGGTCCTCACCACTGGCAGGCATAGCACGCCCCACAGAGTCCCCCCACTGTATTGTCCTGGCTCGGGAATCGATGAGTAAACATGCCCAATGACTTTCAGGTGAGTAGGCGACTGCTGCAATGAGAACTCCTGAGGCAGCATTTTTGATCTTGTCACCAAGCCTAATGACCGATCTTGGGGCATTATGGGAATAATCAGATGTGATGGGTGTCGTTGAGAGCAATGGCGAGTAGAGCACATGTGAAAAGAAGTCGGGTGAGGCTATTTCTATGCAAGGATCTGTACCGGAGAGCACATTATGGTGAAGACATCTTGTGACTGCAAGTGTGGTATGGATGTGCGTGTCAGATAGCCATTTTTTGGATAAGAATGTAGCCATCTCTGTGATCGTGAGACCAGACCCAAGGCCCTTGATATAATCCTTCCAAGGTACTTGGCTCAACAGGGATTTGACACACGTTGTGTATTCCTCCGGAATAGCAAGGTGCTCCTCCATCCACTGCAGTGCATTGATCCAAGCCTTTTTTGCGTTGTTGATCTCGAGGATGAAAGCCCATGTACCAAGGGCATCAAAGGGAAGGAAGACGCCCTCCCTATCCCAGTATTGTATTGAGACCTTTCCATCGAGCATTGCTTGACCAGCAGATGCTCGCAATTGTGTGAGGAGGTTGTGTGGAGGAGCCGGCATCTGACAGCACTCTGAGGATGTGTGTGTGGCATCACAAAAGGAGAATAATGCGTCAGGTGTTATGCCAGGGATGGTATCCATAATCCGAGGTGTAGGGAACTCGAGCAGCTGCAAGATAGGGAGATCTGCAGGAGGCAGATGCTCCAACACAGCATGTATGGGAGATGTGCGCCGACAGAGCTCATTGGAGACATATCCGGGCACGTCATGGTATTCCTTTTGTTGCCCAATCCAGAGGCTGAGGTCTCCTACCTCATGGGCAGTAAGATCCTCGACCGCATTTGTGTATGAGTGAGGAGGATGGGCAGACATGGATAGGAAAAGGATTTTGATGTAGCTTTGATGGCTGTGATAGGGACAATGGTTCCACTATGCGATGCTGAGTCGGGTGAGAAGGGATGGGGAGAGAAGAAGGGATGGTGGCGAGCAACGGTCTTGGTATGTTGAAACAGAAGGAATAATCACTCAAGGAGAAGAGTAGAACACAAGTAGATTGCGATGTACAACACGGTGATGCACTCCACAAGAGTAGGAGAGACTATTTATATACATGCGCTACCTACTGTGATTCATAGCCAATTCAGGGTATTGTAAGAACGAAACCACAGAAGGGCAGAGGCAGGAAAGCAATGCAGAAAGCAAGAGGCAGTTGTTCCGGTGTTGTTGAGAGGCAGATGCAGTGGCGGCAGACATCGGGGGCGAATAAAAGCGAGCTCAATGCAGTCGAAGCAAGCCAGAAAGTATCTCCGGACAAAAGCAGAGCAAGTCGAGCACTAAGCGAGCCAAGAATGGTTAGAGCTTAGAGCTAAGAAAGTGCTAAGAACAGGAGCAACACGAGTGCCGGGTGGCAGCAACTACCTAAGCGAAGTTGTGCGACTGATGCAGCTGTTCCGGCCTTCCATGGGTGGACCGGTACCCGACCTACTGTGAAAAGAGGCACCAGGGAGGAGTCGGGGAGCACAGGGAAGGTGTCATGGGTGGACGCTGGGCCCCAACCTCACACCAAAAAGGCGATCCCCATGGGTGGACGGACGTTAGCCGGTACCCGACCTCCTTCCATAAAAGGGCAACCAATAGGTGGACTGGACTCCAACCTTTTCCGGCATTTTCAGGGGGCCTGGGACAACCAAAGATGGGTCGAAAGGGGGGAAAAAGAATGAAAAAATGAGCGACTAAACGACCACTTTGGCTTGGGTGCCTTGTTTCCTCCTTTCACTTATAAGCAGCAAACACACTCGTCTCTCTTCATCACATCACACATTTCTCTTCAATTGACCACAGTCCATGGCCCTTTCCCTTGGCGTCCCTGATCACCTAGCCTTGCAGCGTGCCCTCCTGCCATGACGGCCACTCTTCGATGCCACCATACTGTAATATCTACTAATAAGACCTCCATGTTACGAAAGGTCAGTCCGTATCCACAATTCATTTTTAACCTTTTCCCCCGTGAACCACTGTTGAGAGAATGGGATGGTATAGTATGGCCCAATTCATACAATACAGCAGTACAATGAAGTGTATGGCATCTCATTGTGCTATAGTATATCAGGGTGACACCACTAGTAGTATTTATGAAAATTTAGAGCGACTATGGATTTGCATTGGAGTTACTTGTTTCGTGCATTTAATGAGGCGTACCCAACCAGATGTCTTCCCCATTGTTTTTCTGCCACAGGAGGAGGTCACTCAGTACTCAGGGCCGAATCGGAATCTACACCCACACACATCCACTCTTGACTTCCCTGGGATAGCAGAACATCGCGAAGAATGAGCACTCGTAATCGGTAAATGAGGAGACCAGAACATTAAAATCAGATCTCCGAACTTCTGGTTTGCGGGGTTAGTCTGCCTTGCTACACAGGAACCCGGCCAACGCCGCCACTGGGCTGGAGCACTGCCCGTGGATGGGCACAGGATGGCTATGGAGCATGTGCGTGCAACCCATTGACAACAGGCCTGAGCCACTTGACCAACTTCAGATCACCATTTCTGAATTCGTCAAATGCATGGGACTGCGCTTGGAATATAGCGAGAATCTCATCCGGAGATCCATATCTATCGATGGTGGCAGCCAGTGGGTGGTTACAGAGATCCTGTCCAGTGCGTTTGGCATACTTGTCCAAGGCTGTGTCGATGTTAGATTGTGGGGTGGACGTATTTGAAGTCGATGACATGGTGAAGCGGGAGGTTGGACGTTATGTGTGGAAGGAAGATAAGGTAGGCAGCATCCAGTTACGGTTCGTATCACATGATGTGACTTTATTGTGACTGTAATGTGACATTGCCGTGACCACCATTTAAGACTGTGATAAGACATGATAAGGATAATGCCGTCCTTT
>Ga0307510_10012379_pt1 | contig 10114 bp, 4 predicted proteins | sample 12_EM_MG_FD_207224 | JGI IMG/M metagenome (GOLD analysis project Ga0307510, IMG submission 207224) | Populus trichocarpa ectomycorrhiza microbial communities from riparian zone in the Pacific Northwest, United States - 12_EM | ecosystem: Host-associated > Plants > Roots > Unclassified | place...
AAAGATATATGAAATACTTAAACAATTGAAATCCCAAAATATGTCAACATGACTTATCTATCTATCTACATTTACGTTGTTTACTAGATGATCTGGGCTCATCAATAGCACGACTACATTTTGCTCCTACTTGAGTGACTTCATCCTCTGCCACGACATCATCAAGAGTTAACATCTCTTCAAAGTTCTCAAGTGCATTACGGTAAATATTGAACCATTAAGATGTATAAGTGTATCCTTTGTGTTTTTCATCAATATTACAAAGTATAAATGTGGCCTCTTGATCCTTTCGTAACAACAAGTCAGTCCAATATTAATAAAACATCAATGTTACATTAAAATATCTATAAATAAAATGCATCATTTAACATATATTAATTCTAAAAATATTTAATTACTTACAATATTTTGAATCTGCTGGGCATGTTGCTTGTATTATATGTTTGTAGGTGGAGGAACCTACTCGAGATCCGGTGTAATAACCCAATGTGTGATAATCATGTATTAAATCATTTACTTATCCTCTATAATAACATGATACATCTTTGTAAATATTTCATTTCTCTGTCCATCCCATTGTGATACATAAGCTCTATGATAGCTTAACCAGTCATAATTACTATTTTTAGCTCGATAATTTATGGCACAAAATGCACCACTCATATCAATGTTGATTAGAATGTGCTATATCTATAATCAAATTTTCACATTACCTGAGCTGAGCAATGTAGCTTAACCATATAAAAAACTATCAATGGGATCATTGATGTCTATATGCTTGTCCTAGTAATACAAAAAACTAGAGTAACTACCAATTTATCCTCATACGGAGTCCACGTGACTTTTAGAAGATAAGTATCATAAATATTAAACAATAATAATTTGTTGATGTTAAGTTGATGTTCTTGACAAATGGTTCAATTATAAAATAAAATAATCTACTGGCACACCATCTAACATTACAAATATATCATTTTAATTGTATTTTTAAAGTTATAATTAGACAATATAAATGCATATAATTGCAAAATAACATTGAATTACCTACATCCTAATAAGAGTGAAGTGTAACCCCTATTATTTGAATCAATGTTGTTAGAATCACAAGTTGACTCATAAAATCGTATAATTGTATGATTAAACATATATTTATTGTGCAAATTTTAAAAAATAATAAATCTAGACTGAAATCTAGTAAAATTAAGTAAAATCAAGTAAACTTGATTTTTATATTTGTTTTTACCTTTTCAAAAAGAAGATTACCAAAACTATAGAAAGTAATATAAACTTAGATTTGAAGTCCACTCTCACTTCACTTAGCTTCGCTCTTTCCATCTTTCTCACATATTTCTTTCTTCTAATAATCTACTTTCACTATCTTCTAAGGTCTAACAACACACAACCTAAGTATTTCTTTATTTCTTCTCCTTAGTTTCTAGAATTCTTTTTTCTTAATTTCTTGTTTGGTTTCTAGATCTTCCTATGCCTTGCCTTCGCAAGGCTTCAATTTCCATAAAAAAGACCATCTTCACTATAATTTATTAACATATAATTAATTGAAAATAATAATTAAATAGCTCCATGTAATACGAGATCATACTTCTATCTCTCAGCTTCTCTTTTAGTCCTTGATGTGTATCAACATCTCATTCTAACATTTATCAACATATATAATTTTTGATTTATTTCATTAATTACACGAATCAAGTTTTTGATTCGTAATAAAAAAATCATAAAATTAAAAAAAAAATCATCAAACTAAAAAACACATTGACAATGCTCGCACTTTTTTTGTATTAAAAAAAATAACTTTTGATCCAAGCCGTGACAAAGCACAATTACGTTGGCTAGTTTAATTATAAGCTTTAATACTGAATTTGAATAAGTACCCAAATGTTTTTCAATATTAACAAATCACAATCTAACTTATAATTTTCAAATTTAATTCTAAGTTGTATGAAATTGTACTGAATTAATTTTTTGTTAAAAAAATACCTTTATTTGTCTAGCATGTGATATATTATTTTTTGAGTTTTATGTTCATTTTTATTTGGCAAATTACATATTAAAAAAACTAGTAGATTCTATTTTTATTTTATTTTATTTATTCTATTTGATAGTTTAGGGCTCTCTAAATTTTCTATTTAAAAGAAAGAAAAAAAAAAGTTGTACAAGCCTTGTGGGAGAAGACATTGATTAATAAAAAGTTGAGAGTTTTAACATTTCTTTTAGAACTACAATTGTGTTTTTAATTTTAATGTTTTTTTTTTATAAAAAAAAACAATAATAAGCTCTATCATCTTGTTATTCACCCCATCAATGTAAAGGAAATAGAAGCCAAGACTTGAAAACCTAAAGGATGTAGGTAAGCGCGGTAAAAATGTCTTGATGTATTATGGTTTGTAATAGTAAAATTAATATTGTAATCTTTTAAAAAAAACTATTAAATGGATTATTAGGAGTAACATGGTTTAATTTTTTTAGATTTGACCAGGAGTAACTTGGTATTTTCAGATTTTTTGTACAATAAAATTATTTAATTGCCCTTAAAAACAAAAGGTTATTTAACTATGGTCGAGCTTTTTCGATATTTTACTTTTCATAGCATGATAAAATGATTTTTTGCCCTTAAAATCCAAATTTCCTTACCTTGTTTCAGGAGTTTATTTGTATTTTCATTTTTTAAAAAAAAAGATTTGGTTTGCAATTTGATATTTTATTATATATATATAAGAAAAAGCTGTTTACGCGTGCATGAAACTTGTTGTTAGAGAGTAAGTTTCCTTGTTGTGCTTAAGTAATGAGTGTGATAGATTACAACATCCAAAAATGGCATTCCTTTGTGTGTTTAGATTCCTCGTGCCGGGGCCTCTCTTCTTAAGTGGTGCGTGTGATGTTATTCCCTGTGGTTTGGTGTTGATACAATTCTTTTTCCTCTCTTCTTTCCTCTTTCATTTTCAATTCTAACACTTGACCTTTCAAAATTTTACAATAGCCCCTTCATCCATGTTTTTTCAATTGATATTTTTTTATTTTAAATATTTTATAGATTTAAAATTTATTTTCATTTTCATCCTCATTTAATTTTTTTTAATTTATCAAATTTAATCCTTATTCTTGTAATTACTTTTGATTAATATTTTTTATTTGAATTATTTTATAGCATTACAATTTATTTTCAATTTCATCACCTTTTAATAATCAAATGTAGTCCCTATTCTTTAATTTTTAATTTTTAATTTTTTTTTTAACTAAAACTAACCCGAAACAAACCTATCAAACCATTAAATTGAATAATTATTATCCTACTCATAAACTGCCACGTCACACATATATATATTGCATTAATCATACTTAATTTAATAATATCTTGTTTCATCAAATGTCTTCTTCTCTCATAAGTCCTTCCACCATATCCTATCCTTTTCTTTTTCTTTTTCTATTTATAAAAACAAAAAATCAAGATAAATTGGAAAGAATATGAAATAAACAGAGAAGATAAAGTTATAAATTGATTTAAAAAACATAGGGATTAAATATATGGTTTTTAAAACAATAAGGACTAATTAAATTAGTTTCAGCTAAACTACAAGGACAATATAATTAACTGTAGATAAAACATGATGCTGATTGCTGCTGCACATGATTGGTCGTCCCAGTTAGATCGAACAATCCAATAAAAGTAGTGAGAGATGACAGCAAATCAAAGATGAAGGCTGGCAGCTATAAATGAAGCATCGCATGCTTAAAATGCACTGTTGCAAAGAGCCAATCTGGATTAAAAAATCATGTTGCAGAATACCTTATCCATGTTGATGCATCACAGTCAAATTGGAGTGATGCTTGCTAGCTAGCTAGCTAGCTATAAGACATATAAGCTCCCATAACACGCACTCTTGGATTAACCCTTGCGTGCATATGGAAAATTCGCAAATACTTTCATCCAGAACCCAAAAAAAAAAACAAACAAAGCAATTAAAAGCAGATAGCAGATGTTGATCACAAAATGTATACTTTTAGACACAAACCTAACATGGGATTCACTCAAGGGCACTGCTCTTATACACAAGACACCAAACCTAAACACGGTCTAATTTGCAGCTGGATACCGAACATGGGATTTAATTTTAGTCCACCATCCACTACAACCTATCAAGCTAAACAGGCTTTACAGCATAAATAAAGTAAGGTTAGTGTGTTTGAAATTGAGAGGACAAAGACCAAATCAGAGTGCAGGACATAAAAAAATATTTTAAGGATCATGAATGGGAGAATTACTGGAACTGTAAGGTCATCAAGCTGCGAATAAACAAGTATTTGAAGTCTTCTCGGTCAAATGCAAAGATAAGATTTTAACTCACCTTCCCACAAAAACATGTCGTCTCCTTTATCTTGGGTCTCCTTTATCTTGGATCGATAACTTTATAACAAGAGTCCAAGTATTAAATAGAAAGAAATATAGTTAACCTGGTCAGTCCACAAGCACAGTTCACCTTTTGTTCATACTGACAGAATGAGCGCAAGTACCAAAGAATAGGACCGTCTTGATCAATAATTGTATTGCCACACAAGATACACAAATAATGGATGAACATTGCCATCATCCCCGTTAGAAAGGGTGGGTCATGCCATTTTCTCATCACACCCAGAGCTCATACAAATATTGGTCATACACGATACAGCTTACATGCTGCGCATATCAGACTTGCAACAGTAAAGATCAAACAAGTATACAAAAGCAGGATCACTACCACATGCATGTTGGTCAAAAACAACAACTGGCTGGTATTGCATGTGGGATTTTTAGGGATCAAATACGCATGCCCTTCCATTAATGAAAGATCTAACCTTTCTATATTAGCATCGGAGTTCAACATGGATACCATCCTAGACAATGAAACACCGTATTAATGTCTTTTAACTATTACCATACACGGAACACAGAACAAGCCAAGAGAAGGCAACCGAGTCCATCCCATTTTGTCCCGTCTAAACCTCCAAGTGATGGGACTTTATTCTATACAATAATTCTATGACAATAATGAAGCACACGATAAAATGAATGAATAATTGTTCAAGAATATGCAGGACTGTCCAGAAACCATGTCGGACCAACTGGCAAGCAATCAAAAAACTGAGAGAAACTAGATCTTGGTCTATCTGGTTCAACCACAGCGCTTTTTAACAAAAAACTGTAGCATATCAGAATGTCAGGATTAAACCTCCGGCTAAATCAGTAAGCAGAAAAAAAAAATATGCATTCTTGTTTTATTTACTACCTCAACCAGAAATTCCTTCTGCGCAAACACTGCAGTATCTCTTACAGGTCCTCTAGGTTATTAATGCCAGATCACCAACTGAGAAGTAATTCATTGCAAAAAGGCTGTAGGTTTACTTGATACATAGATAACCTAGGGTATGGACTAATTTGCATTTTGCAACTTGGGGCCATGCACTAACATAGGCAGATCATCACTTCCTAAGTGGTAAGTAAGGCCAGCTTATGCTGGTTGGATATAATTACCAAGCCAGTCAAGGTCCTAATCTGACTGTTCTAAGATCAAATCAAGTGTAGTTTCCGTATGCTTTTACAACAGGCTAGATTATCCAACCTGAAAATCAGTCGCCCTTAAACCAGAACACTCTAAATTTTGAGCTAGTCTCCCAACTTAAAGAAAGGGAAAAGGCTAACATTTTCTGAACATAAGGCAAGTTAAAGTTTATAATCATGTCAGAGTTCAGCCCTTTCATGATGAGAGAAGGAAAGATTATCAGGGAACAGGTAAAGGATCATGGAGGATGAGTTAGTACAGAAGCTACATCTGAAACATTACCTTCAATGTAAATCTCACTAGACTTGTGCATAATAATATAGCACAGTTGTACATCATGAATTTGTACATCAAGAATTCATAATTCCTGTACCAAATTGAAAATCCTGAAACTAAAAGCTCTCAGTCATTTTTCCTAGCCAACCCCCCAAGCCCTAAAAAAACTCTCGGAGTAGGAAAGCAATATCTGGTTGCAGGATTCTATTTTTATAAGTAATAAAGTCAATTCCTCAGCTCAAATTCTCTGACAGTAGAGACTCTGGAGATTTACACCTAAGCATAACAACATGAATACAAGTCGGTTAAAGAAAATGTAGATTACCAATTAATTGATGGATTAGCCATTAGAGAAAAGTCAATACCCTAGGATGGAATCTCAAGAAAAAATACACGAGAAAAGTTCAAAAAAAAAAAAAAAAAAACTTGACCGAGAAGAATGGTGTAGTAAAAATGAAAAAAAAAATTCCATCACACTTGTAGAAGGAAACATATAATTGAGCAAGAAGAAGCCTTTTATTCCTGAACTTTTATATCATTGAGTATGTGCCTCTCGTCCATCTAAAACACTTACACTACAAAAAGCGACTCCATATGGATGACACGCATATTTTGTATTCATAATACAACAAATTAACATATAAATTGAACTTATATTGAATTTATCACCTGAAATCACCTCAACCGAATTGCTCCTGTCTCCCTCTATCTTCTGCAAGCAGGACGCGGACGGTCATCACACTGCAGCCTCCTTAAATTTTCCCTTTCAACTCAATCAAATCCACACGGAGTCCATGAATAAACAAGAGCTGGATCCCCTACTTTCCATAATCTGCACTATATGGGATAAATGAACGCAAGCAAACACACTGAATGGAAGCATTAGACCTGCTAAGCAGACTCTCTGCTGAAGAGATTTACAAGGTAAAATGAAGAACCCACAAATTGATTGAGCTAGTGCACATCATAAGTAACCTTCTCCCGCACACACTACAGGAAATCCCTCCCAAAATTTTCCTGATCAAGCCCATATCTTAACTTCCCAGATTGACTCTGCACAAAAATTAACAAAACATCAGACCGCAAACACACACAAAAAAAGAGAGAGTCAAAAACATCAACCAACGTAAAGATCTCTCGTCCCCACAAAAAATAATCAATGTTGGGCGTACAACATGAATTTGTAAACCACATTATCCAGTTCAGTTTTTTGCTGAATTTCAATCGGAAATGAAGCTCAAAACACAAATTATTGATTAAATCTGATTAAGAAAAAAGACAATGAATGAGACTAAACCTTGGCGACAGCATCAGCAATAAACTTCCCATGCCGAACAGCCTCAATTTCCTCATCACGAACAGCAACACAATCCCTAGGCATCTCAAACAAGGAAAGCGAGAACTGCTTAAAAACAACACCAACATCGAAATAAATAAGACCAGAACTCGGCACGTCAACACGAATTCCCTTAACAGGAAACCACAAAAACAACTCCTGGGCCGAAATCCCCGATAAAGCCCCGATCTGCCCGAAACTCAAACTCCCCGTAACATTCATATCGTAATGCAATTCACTCTCAAATTTAGCATTGCAAGCCTGATCGAGGTGTACCTCGAAACGCCCCGTTTCGTCGATGTTGAATTCCTTCACTCCCGTCGGTAACAACCCCATCGGCAGCCCGTGGGCTTTCAAGACATCGTAAATCGATTGATTTTTATCAGAACATACGATTGGGACTGAGATTAGGAGAAATGAGAGGAAACAGATTAAACGAAGCATTTTCTTCTTTTTTTTTGGTTGCTTGCGTGGTTAGAGCATGAATTTAATGGTTATTTACAGATTGGGGAAGAAATTAGGGTTAGGGTTTAAGGATTTTTTGCAGAGAGAGAGATGGTCGCGGAAAGATTGTAGCTCGAAGAAGTAGGAGGAGAGGAGGACAAGACAGCGGTGCCAGCTTGCATACAGAGAGGATGAGGAGACTGATCAATTATTGGTGGTGTATTGTGGGGTCCTTAGGAGGCATGTTTCTCTACGGTAAGGCATGGTGTTCTCGTGGGGTTTGCTAATAGCAAAGTGCCACTTGGATTTGTTTTAATGGTGGTTTTGTAATTGCGGCTTGATTGTAGGGGCCGTTTAGGGGTGAGCTGGAGGGCCACCGAAAAGAAGTTTGGCAAGCGGGACGAGGAGGTGGTGTTTAAGGTTTGAAAATACGTTGGAAGTGGATGTTACGCGCTTGCTGAGAGAGTGAAGGTGCTGAGTGTGCATGGAGGGTGTGATGATGACGATGCAGTGCTATAATAAATAGTACATGAGGAAAGCTTGATTTAAGGAGTGGTAATAAAAATAATAAAAAGAAGTTGCTTTCGGGTAACAACTTGATACAAAACTGTCAAAGACCAGTAACTGAAAGCATACAAGAGGGTGTCCAGTAGTTTGTTTACAACGTAGTTTTTGTTTTTGTCCAGTAATTATTTTATAAAAGATAAAATATTAGATTATATTTTAAATTATTTTATAAAAGGTAAATTATAAGATTGAAAATAGAATATTTCCCCGAGCCAAGTCAATCAATGCAGAGCTGTCACCTCCTAAAGAAACGGATGATGTGATGTGTATGACTCGAGTGTGAAACCTGAAGCAGCTGAATAATGGCCTCTCCTTGCCATCAAAACAAATATTTGAGCTCAAGTGACAGTAGTGGGTAATTATGGTGATAATTATTAGTATTCCTATTTAAGAAAAAGTTCAAGTTGGCCCCTCGTTCTTGTTGTCATGATTAGATTAGTCCTTTTTAGCCTGATTGAGAACGCAACGCTGTTCAAACAACGTTACTGCAAGATTTAGAATTTTTTTGTTTGAAATTTTTTTTAAAATGTTTTTAAGATGTTTTTGATGTGTTGATATTAAAAATAATTTTTTAAAAATAAAAAATATATTATTTTGATGAACTTCTAAATGAAAAACACTTGGAACCGCAACTGCTAACACACATGTTTGTTTTTGCGTTTCAAAAACGCTTTTGGAAAAATTTCAAATTTTTTATTTTTTTTCTTTACTTCAAATAAATATTTTTTTTAATGTTTTTAGATCATTTTGATGTGTTGATGTCAAAAATAATTTTTAAAAAATAAAAAATATATATTATTTTAATGTATTTCAGAGCGAAAAACACTTTGAAATTGAACCACAACCGCTAATACATTTGTTTGTTTTTGCGTTTTAAAAACGCTTTTAAAAAAAATTAAAATTTTTATATTTTTTTCTTTGATTTAAATTAATTTTTTTTAGTATTTTTAAATTATTTTAATGTATTGATATCAAAAATATTTTTTAAAAAATAAAAAAGATATTAATTTAATATATTTCTAAATAACAAAATAATTTGAAAAAAAATCTTATACTTCTTTAGAACACTAAGGCTATGTTTGTTTTCCGGAAAGTAGTTTCCGGGAAACCACTTTCCAAACTTTCCTGTGTTTGTTTGTCATTAGGAAAGTTGGTCGACGGAAAACACTTTCCGGTCAAAGGAAAATTTGGCTTGATTTCCAGGAAAGTGTTTTCCTGGAAAATTTGGGCGGAAAACACTTTTCGGAAGTTGTGAAAAATTTAGAAATATCATAGTATTTGCTGATTATATCAAATTTGATCCTCAAACTTTTGATTGCTATATATATTTTGTTTTGAATATTTATTTTTTAATTTTATCTCTTAAAATTTAATTTTTATATTAACTTTGGTCCTCATTTTTATAATTGTTATTTGTTTTTTTCTTATCATTTTTTTATTAAAATTTTTTATCTATCAAATTTGATCCTTATTTTTTTGATTGTTACTTATTTTATTTGAAAAAATTTATGAAATGTTAATTATTATTATTTTAATTTCTTAATTTTTTTATTTTTTAAATTTGATCTCTATTATTTTGATTATTATTTATTTTATTTGAGATAATTTATGAAATTATATTTTTTTTCAATTTCATTCTCATTCAACTTTTTAATCTATAAGATTTATTCCTTATTATTTTAATAAACTTGAGAAAAATAAAACATTAATAAGTTATTTTTCAACTTATTTTTTATGATATAATCAAATACTAGAAAATATTTTTTAACTTATTTTTTATTACACTATCAAATATTAAAAATTAATTTACTTTTTAAAATTTATTTTTTTAAAAAAATTATTTTCTAACAACTCATCATTATTCATATAGCTGAAAAGGAAAAATAATAATAATAATATAAACTTCACTCTCGTTTGTAAAGAAAAAAAAAAACTTTTT
>Ga0307510_10012380_pt1 | contig 10113 bp, 9 predicted proteins | sample 12_EM_MG_FD_207224 | JGI IMG/M metagenome (GOLD analysis project Ga0307510, IMG submission 207224) | Populus trichocarpa ectomycorrhiza microbial communities from riparian zone in the Pacific Northwest, United States - 12_EM | ecosystem: Host-associated > Plants > Roots > Unclassified | place...
CGAAAAGAAGATCAAAAGCGACCTGCCGGTGCGCGATTTCAAGCTGACGCCGCAATTCGGGGACCTGACATTCCTGCGCGCGGCAGCTTCGATCGCGTTCAATGCGGTCGGCCTGAGTTCCATCGCGCGCCAGATCGAGCAGGCCGGCGTTGCCCAGGCGGTCGATCAGCTCTCACTCGACGGCATGCTCGCATTGTGGCGCCCCGCGGCGTCCAACTGAGCCTTACTAGCGGCCCTTGGCCACATTCTCCCGCACTGCGGGTGTTGCCGCATAGCCTCTTTGGGCCGTTTGTGACGTGGCCCGTTCTGCCCAAAAGTGATTTAGCGTCTTGACAGTGCAAGGTATTTTCACGGAAATGGATATCCGTACGATCCCGGATCCCAACTTCGATGATCAAATCCGAACTTGTTCAGCGCATCGCCGAGCACAACCCGCACCTCTATCAGCGGGATGTTGAGAACATTGTGAACGCGATCCTCGATGAGATCGTGGCAGCCTTGGCGCGCGGCGACCGTGTTGAGCTGCGCGGCTTCGGCGCTTTCTCGGTCAAGCATCGTCCTGCCCGCGCAGGCCGCAATCCACGCACCGGCGCCCACGTGCCGGTCGACCAGAAAAGCGTGCCGTTCTTCAAGACCGGCAAGGAAATGCGCGAGCGGCTGAATCGCGAGGACGGCTCGCCCGAGGCCGGCGCGTAGGCGCTTTTTCGATTTGACTATTTTGTAGCCGTGTTGCGGGCCTGTTGTCCGCCTTTCTCGATCACTACGAGCGATGGTCATGCGAAAGTTCTTCACGGCGCTTGTCGTCATTCCCTTGGGCCTCATCTTCATCGTCTTTGCGGTCGCCAACCGCCATTTCGTGACGGTGTCGTTCGATCCCTTCAATTCGACCGATCCGGCGATCGCGGTGTCGATGCCGCTGTTCGTCGTGATCATTGCGGTGGCCATTCTGGGGGTGGTGGCGGGCGGCATGGCGACTTGGTTCCGCCAACGCCACTGGCGGCGCGCGGCGCGCCAGCATGAGGTGGACGCCCGCCGGGCGAGGGCGGAGACGGCCGATTTGCGGGCCGCGGCGGCGGTTTCCCGGGTCGATCAGCAGCGGCTCCCGGCGCCGTCCCAGTACGGGATCTACGGGGCCGCAGGGCGAGACAAGCAGGGCGCGACGTTGTAGAACCCGCCCCGTCAGCCCTGTTCCAGCCGGTTACGGGGCTCGAAATCCGTACCCGAGAGACCATGTCCCTGCTCGTCAAAATTTGCGGCCTGTCCACGCGCGAGACGCTCGAGGTAGCGCTCGAGGCGGGCGCCGACATGGTGGGCTTCGTGTTCTTTCCCCTGTCGCCGCGCCATCTCAGCCTCGAGACCGCGCGGGAACTCGGCCGGCAGGCCAAGGGTCGCGCCGCCAAGGTGGCGCTGACGGTCGATGCCGATGACGCGACGCTGGAAAACATCGTCGAGACGCTGCGGCCGGATCTCCTGCAATTGCACGGCAAGGAGACCATCGCCCGCGTACGCGACATCAAGGCGAAGTTCGCGCTTCCGGTCATGAAGGTAATTGCGGTCGAAACGTCGGCCGATCTCGCCGTGCTGCCGGGTGACGCAAGCGTCGCCGACCGCATCCTGTTCGACGCCCGCGCGCCGAAGGGCGCCACCCGCCCCGGCGGATTAGGGGCCGTGTTCGACTGGCGCGTTCTGGAAAAGCTCGATCTCCAGCTGCCGTTCATGGTCTCGGGCGGGCTTAGCGCCGACAATGTCGCGGAGGCGGTCCGCGTCACCCGGGCCGGCGGCGTCGACGTATCCTCCGGCGTCGAAAGCGCGCCCGGTGTCAAGGATCCCGAGATGATCCGTAATTTTATTCGCGCCGCACGCGCCACCGAAGAACTGATGGTCCGATGAATCCAAACCTGCCCAATTCATTCCGCACCGGCCCCGACGAGCGCGGGCATTTCGGCATTTTCGGCGGACGCTTCGTCGCCGAGACGCTGATGCCGCTGATCCTCGATCTGGAAAAGGCCTATGCCGACGCCAAGGCCGATCCGGCGTTCCAGGCGGAGATGAATGGCTATCTCAAAAGCTATGTCGGCCGGCCGTCGCCGCTTTATTTCGCCGAGCGGCTGACCGAGCATCTCGGCGGGGCAAAAATCTATTTCAAGCGCGAGGAGCTCAACCACACCGGCTCGCACAAGGTCAACAACGTGCTCGGCCAGATCATGGTCGCGCGCCGCATGGGCAAGAAGCGCATCATCGCCGAGACCGGCGCGGGCCAGCACGGCGTCGCGACCGCAACCCTTTGCGCGCGGTTCGGGCTCGACTGCGTGGTCTATATGGGCGCGGTCGACGTCGAGCGGCAGCAGCCCAATGTGATCCGCATGGAAATGCTGGGCGCCAAGGTGGTCCCCGTGCAGTCCGGCGCACGCACCCTGAAGGACGCGATGAACGACGCGCTGCGCGACTGGGTTACCAATGTGCACAACACGTTCTACTGCATCGGCACGGTGGCCGGCCCGCATCCCTATCCGATGATGGTGCGCGACTTCCAGTCCATCATCGGCATCGAAACGCGCGAGCAGATGCAGGAGATCGAGGGCCGCCTGCCGGATTCGCTGGTCGCCTGCATCGGCGGCGGCTCCAATGCGATGGGCCTGTTTCATCCCTTCCTCGACGATCCCTCGGTCGAGATTTTCGGGGTCGGGGTGTTGCACGGCAACCGCACCTATTTGCTGATGGACGAGGACGGCCAGATCCAGGACGCGCATTCGATTTCGGCGGGGCTGGATTATCCCGGTATCGGCCCGGAGCATTCCTGGCTGCACGAAACCGGCCGGGTCAATTATCTCTCCGCGACCGACGAGGAAGCGCTCGCCGCGTTTCAGTTGCTGACGCGGCTTGAAGGCATTCCTCCGGCGCTGGAGCCGGCGCACGCGATTGCCAAGGTGATGGAGCTCGCGCCAAAACGTCCGCGGGATCACCTGATGGTCGTCAATCTTTCCGGCCGCGGCGACAAGGACATTCCGCAGATCACGGAAATTCTGAAGGGCAGGAAGAAGTGACCACCCGTATCGACGCAAGATTTGCCGAACTCGCGAAGCAAGGCCACGCGGCCTTGGTCACCTACCTGATGGCGGGCGATCCCGATCCCGCGACATCGCTCGACATCATCAAGGCGTTGCCGAAAGCGGGCGCCGACATCATCGAGATCGGCATTCCCTTTACCGACCCGATGGCGGACGGGCCGTCGATCCAGGCGGCGGGCTTGCGCGCGCTGAAGGCCGGCATGACCCTAAAGAAGACGCTGGAGCTGGTGCGCGGCTTCCGCAAGGACGACGGCGCGACGCCTTTGGTGCTGATGGGTTACTACAATCCGATCTACATCTATGGCGTCGACAAATTCCTCGCCGATGCAAAGACCGCCGGCGTCGACGGATTGATCATCGTCGACCTGCCGCCGGAGGAAGACGTTGAACTGTGCTTGCCGGCGATGAAGGCCGGGCTGAATTTCATCCGGCTGGCGACGCCGACGACCGACGACAAGCGCCTGCCCGCCGTGCTCGCAAACACCTCCGGCTTTGTCTATTACGTCGCGATCACCGGCATTACTGGCACCGGCAGTGCGGATTCCAAGGTGGTCGGCGAAGCCGTCGCCCGTATCAAGCGGCATACAAAACTGCCGGTTTGCGTCGGCTTCGGCATCCGCACGCCGGAGGCGGCGCGCGCGATTGCTGAAAGCGCCAATGGTGCCGCGGTAGGCACCGCGCTGGTCGACGCCTTGCGCGGCAGCCTCGATGCCGAGGGCCGCGCGACGTCCAAGACCGTTGGGGCCGTCGCCGATCTGGTTGCAGCGCTCGCGCAGGGCGTGCGAGGCGCGAAACAGGCCGCAGAATAAGCCATAATTGCGTGGAATAGGCGTGAGTCGCGGCTTGTTGGGCTTGGCCCGGGTCGCCATATTCCAGTTAATGCGCTTAACCGCATTTCGGAGCGAACCATGAATTGGCTCACCAATGTCGTCCGGCCAAAAATCCGCAACATCCTGCGCCGCGAGACGCCGGAGAATTTGTGGATCAAGTGCCCGGATTCCGGGCAGCTCGTGTTCTACAAGGACGTCGAGGCCAACCAGTTCGTCATCCCCGGCTCCAACTACCACATGCGCATGGGTGCGGTGGCACGGCTGAAGTCGGTCTTCGACAATGAGACCTGGTACGACATCGCGCTGCCGGAAGTGACGGCCGATCCGCTCAAGTTTCGCGACGAGCGCAAATATGTCGACCGTATCAAGGACGCGCGTGCCAAGACCGGGCTGAACGACGCCATCAAGGTCGGCTACGGCAAGCTGGAGGGCGCCGGCGTCGTCGTCGCGGTGCAGGATTTTGATTTCATGGGCGGTTCGCTCGGCATGGCCGCGGGCGAGGCGATCGTGCGCGGGCTCGAGCTTGCGGTAGAGAAGAAGTCACCCTTCATCATGTTCGCGGCCTCGGGCGGCGCGCGGATGCAGGAAGGCATTTTGTCGTTGATGCAGATGCCACGCACCACCGTCGGCGTGCAGATGCTGCGGGAAGCGAAGCTGCCCTATATCGTGGTGCTGACCAATCCGACCACCGGCGGCGTCACCGCGTCCTACGCCATGCTGGGCGACGTGCAGATCGCCGAACCCGGTGCGCTGATCGGCTTTGCCGGCGCGCGCGTGATCGAACAGACCATCCGCGAGAAGCTGCCGGAAGGATTCCAGCGTGCCGAATATCTGCTTGACCACGGCATGATCGACATGGTCGTGCATCGCCACGAGATGCGCCCGACGCTGGCGCGACTGTGCCGGCTCCTGACCAAATCCCCGGCGCTCGATGTCGCTTCAAAGCCTGCACCGCAGGTTACGGACCCGGCCCAGATCGTCTCGGCGCCGGAAGCCGTGCCGGCCGCGCCCCACGCGTGAACCTGCCTGCCGCCAATCCCCGGCCGCTTAGTGAATTGATCGCGCGGCTGTCTGCCTTGCATCCGAAGCGCATCGATCTCAGCCTCGATCGCATGCACCGCCTGCTGGCGCGGCTCGATCATCCGGAAGCCACGTTGCCGCCGGTGATCCATGTCGCCGGCACCAACGGCAAGGGCTCCACCATCGCCTATCTGCGCGCGACGCTTGAGGCCGCAGGCCTGCGCGTGCACGTCTACACCTCGCCTTATCTGGTTAGGATCAACGAATGCTTCCGCATCGGCAAGAATGGCGGCGGCCGGCTGGCAAGCGATGCCGAGTTGCGCCGGGTGCTGGAGCACTGCGAACAGGTCAATGCGGGCGATCCCATCACGATTTTCGAGATGGAGACCGCAGCCGCGTTTTGCCTGTTCGCGGAGCATGAGGCCGATGTTGTGCTGCTGGAAACCGGTCTCGGCGGACGGCTCGACGCCACCAATGTCATCGACCGGCCGATCGCTGTCGTCATCACGCCGGTCAGCATGGATCACATGGAATTCCTCGGCGGCACCCTGACCGCCATCGCCTGCGAGAAGGCCGCCATCATCAAGCGCGGCGCGCCGGTGATTTGTGCCGAGCAGGCGCCGGAGGCGATGTCGGTGATCGAGGCACAGGCCAAGCGCATGCGCGCGCCGATGCATGCAGCGGGACAGCAATGGCATGTCGGTGTCGAGCGCGGGCGGTTGGTCTATCAGGACGAGCGCGGCCTGATGGATCTTGCGGCGCCAAAACTGTTCGGCCGGCATCAATTCGATAACGCTGGTCTGGCCATCGCAACGTTGCGCGCGATCGAGGCGTTCAAGATCGGAATGCCGGCGTTCGAGGCCGGCATCGTTGGCGCCGAATGGCCGGCGCGGATGCAGCGGCTGGTCGCGGGCGCGCTGGTCGATCAGGGGCCGAAGGGCTGCGAGATCTGGCTCGATGGCGGGCACAATGCGGAAGGCGGCCGCGTCGCTGCGGCAGCGCTGGGCGATCTCGAAGAGCGGGTGTCGCGCCCGCTGGTGGTGATAACAGGCATGATGGCGAACAAGGACGCGGGCGCGTTCCTCGCCAATTTCGCCGGCCTGACGCGGCACATTGTCACCGTGCCGATTCCCGGTCGCGACAATGCGATGTCGCCGGATCGCCTCGCGGATGCGGCGCGCGCGCTCGGCATGCGCGTGGAAAATGCTGCAAGCGTCGAAGCGGCGCTACAGGCGCTGTCGCGGCTGGCTTACGAGGTGCCGCCGCGAATCCTGATATCAGGCTCGCTCTACCTCGCCGGCCATGTGCTTGCGATCAACGGCACGCCGCCGGCGTAGCGTTTTCAAGCAAAGTGCAGGCCGGCTCGCATCAAGAAAACGCGTCTGAACAAATCCAGCCTTCGATAAAATGAAATGCCGCTGGAATCGCTTCCAGCGGCGACCCGGGAAGAAATATCGATTGCTTATGAACTATCCAGCCCCGGTGGTTGCAAAATACTAACCAAGGCTTGTGCTGACTGCGAGTCGGAACCCGGGTTCCGCCATAAAACCAAAGGAGTATGTTGCTGGCTGGTGTCACCCAAATGAGTTAAGTGACCTAACATCGCTTGGTACGGTCGTGCAACGACAACTGTCGAAAGTTGGAAATCTCGTATGCGCTTTGCCGCCATCGCCGATGTGCATGGAAACTATCTCGCGCTGGAAGCCGTGCTGGCCGACATCCGCGCGGAAGGAATCAGCGAGATCGTCAATCTCGGCGACATGGCAAGCGGTCCGCTCGAAGCGCGGCGAGCCATGGATGCGCTGATGGCGCTCGACGCCGTTCATGTGCTCGGCAACCATGATCGCTGGCTGATCGATCGGCCGGTCGAAAAGATGGGTTCGTGGGAGCGCCCGGCCCACGCGCAACTCGGCATCGAGCATTTCGACTGGTTGCGCACGGTGCCGGCGACGCAGGTGTATCGCGATCAGGTGTTTCTCTGTCACGCCACGCCTGCCGACGATAATGTTTACTGGCTTGAGACCGTAACGCCCGATGGCTCGGTCAGGATGTCTCCGTTGGAGGCGATCGAGAAGGAAGCGGAGGGAATCTCGCAGCCGCTGATTCTGTGCGCCCATACCCACATCGCCCGCGCGGTGCGGCTCGGCGACGGGCGCCTGGTGGTCAATCCCGGCAGCGTCGGCGTTCCCGGCTTTTCCTACAACGTTCCGTTCCCGCACCTGATAGAGGCGGGCACGCCCGACGCCCGCTATGCGATTCTCGAGCTGGCATCGGGAAGCTGGCGTGTGACCTTCCGGCATGTGCCCTACGACAACAATGCGATGGCGGCGCTGGCGCGCCGCAATGGCGACGCTGAATTTGCGTCCGCGCTTTCGACGGGATGGATTCGCTGAATTCGTAGCGCCGAATTCGTAGCCCGGATGGAGCGCAGCGCAATCCGGGACGGTCGCGCCGCAAACAGAGAGTCCCGGGTTACGCTCCGCTCCACCCGGGCTACGAGGTCGGCTTTGCGCCGGCCGTTTTACAATCAACAAATCGAAATCAGACCGCAGCGGTGATCCACTGCTGCAGCTTTGCCTTCGGCGCGGCGCCGACCTGGCGGGAGGCCATTTCGCCGCCCTTGAAGATCATCAGGGTCGGGATCGACATCACGCCGTATTTCGAGGCCGTCTTCGGGCTCTCGTCGACGTTCAGCTTCACGATCTTGACCTTGTCGCCCATCGCGCCGGAAATCTCGTCAAGGGCAGGGGCGATCATGCGGCAGGGGCCGCACCATTCGGCCCAGAAATCGACGACCACCGGCCCGGTCGCGTTGAGCACTTCGGCTTCGAAATCGGAGTCAGAAACCTTGCCAACGGCCATGGGAATTACCTCGTTTGGTTAGGAAAAAGCGGCGCGCAATGAGAATCGCGCCGGGGATGATAGGCCAAACCTATGAACGCGATCCTGCCGGGTCAAGCGCGGGTCACGCCGAGATGATGGATGCCAGCTCGGCCTCCAGCGCGGGGGCCGAAATCTCCATTAATTCAGCGGCTTCGGTCCAAAGCAGCGCGGCGCGAACCGGGAGCTGGGGATAAAGCCTGCCGAGCACCGCCCGGTACAGCGCGAGCTGCCGCACATAGCCCCTCGGCGCCTCGTCAGGCCGGCCCGGCGGGGCATGGTTGGTCTTGAAATCGACGATCAGGACCTCGCGGTCGGTGACTACGAGGCGGTCGATCTGCCCGGATACCAGCGCCGGGCGGCCGCCCGGCCGCTCCAGCCGCCCGACGATCGAGACTTCGGCCCGGCTGCCGGGGGCGAATACCGCCGCGAAGCGCGAATCGGCGATCAGCGCCAGGGTGCTTTCGGCCAGCGCCTGCCGTTCCGCCTCGCTCCAGCCTCCGGCATTGCGGGCCAGATAGGCCAACGCCGCCTCGCGGCGGCCCGGGGCGGCAATATCCGGCAACGACTGCAGCAGCCGGTGCACCAACGTACCGCGCTGCAGGGCCCGGGCGCGTTGTTCGAGTGATTCGGCCGTGCGGACCTTGCGGCTATCGTCTTCCGCCGGGTCGGATGGCCGCACAAAACTGTCCGCGGAGATTTCCGGCTGGGCCGGGGTCAGCAGCCAGTTGGGTAGCACCAATGGGGTTGGCGGGGTTGGGGCAGCCGCAGGCGCGGCTGGCGGCGCGCTTTCCTCCGGGCGCGTGTAGCGCTTCACCCGGCCGACGGCGGTATCGATCTCCTGAAGCTGCAAGGTGGAACCGGCGAGCCCCTTGGTGATCAGATCGTACCAGGACAGCGGCCGGACGCTCCTCATGTTGCCGGGCAGGCAGCCGCCGACGATCAGGCGATCCGCCGCGCGCGTCATCGCGACATAGAGCAGGCGGCGGTATTCATCTTCGGTATCGCCGATCATTTCCGCGCGGGCCGCAACGACGGCAGGCGGATCCTCGGCCTTGCGGCCGGCCCAGACCACGACGCCGGGCGCATGCGGATCGGCATTGCCTTGCGGCAGGTTGATGAGTTTCAGCCGCTGCGTATCCGAGGGCGAGGTCGTGGTGTCCACCAGGAATACGACGGAAGCCTCCAGCCCCTTGGCGCCGTGCACGGTCATGACGCGGACCTCGTCGCGCGAGATTTCCATGTCGCGCTTCACTTCGAGATCGGCCGTGCGCAGCCACGCCATAAAACCCTGCAACGAGGCCGGTGCCTTGCGTTCGTAATTCAGCGCCAGTTCCAGGAACTCGTCCAGCGCATCGTTCGCCTCGTGTCCGAGCCGGCGCAGGATTCGCGCGCGGCCACCATCGCCACCGAGCAGCCAGGCATAGAACGCAAACGGCGTTTCGCTGGCAAAGCGCCGCTCGCACTGTTCGAGCCGCCACAGCGCATCCCGCAGCCGGCCATCGGCTGCGGCGCGCTCAGCCAGCGCCGCGCGCAACGATCCCTTGCGCTGCCAGGCGATCTTGAACAGGTCGACGTCGGACAAGCCGAACAGCGGGCTCTTCAGCGCCACCGCCAGCGCCAGGTCGTCCTGCGGCAGCAGCAATGCGTCGGCAAGGTTCATCAGGTCGATGATCGCGATGTGCTCGGTCAGCTTGAGACGGTCGGCGCCGGCGACCGGAATGCCGGCATGCTTCAGCGCCTGGATCACGGCGTCGAACGCATTGCCGCGCCGGCGCACCAGCACCAGCATATCGCCATAGCGCAGCGGCCGGCGGTCATTATTGCTGCCTGTCATCACGCCGCTGCCGACCAGCGACTTGATCTCGGCCTGAATGCGCCGGGAAAGTTTCACTTCAGGGCTGGTCGCGGCGACGCCGTCGAACGGCGCACGCCAGCCTTCGATGTCCTGCCGGTCGTCGGCCTCAGCCAGCTCCCAGAGATCGATCTGGCTGGGTCCCGCGTCGGCCAGCGCGTGATGGATCGGATTGCCGATATCGACCGCATGAATGCTGCGAAAGATATCCTGCTCGCGAAACACCTGGTCGACCGCATGCAGGATCGCCGGCCCCGACCGGAACGAATAGGTAAAGGACACCGGATCGAACTTCAGTCCGGCGCCCTCGAACTTCCGCTGCAAGGCACGGCGGCGCAGGTCGAATTCGCGCGGGGCCGCGCCCTGGAACGAAAAGATCGACTGCTTCTCGTCGCCGACCGCGAACACCGTGCGCACCACGCCATCGCGCGCGCCGGCGCCCGAGGTGAACTCGGAGATG
>Ga0307510_10012381_pt1 | contig 10113 bp, 7 predicted proteins | sample 12_EM_MG_FD_207224 | JGI IMG/M metagenome (GOLD analysis project Ga0307510, IMG submission 207224) | Populus trichocarpa ectomycorrhiza microbial communities from riparian zone in the Pacific Northwest, United States - 12_EM | ecosystem: Host-associated > Plants > Roots > Unclassified | place...
CCACTACTACCACTACTACCACTACTACCACTACTACCACTACTACCACTACTACCACTACTACCACTACTACCACTACTACCACTACTACCACTACTACCACTACTACCACTACTACCACTGCTACCACTGCTACCACTGCTACCACTGCTACCACTGCTACCACTGCTACCACTACTACCACTGCTACCACAATGGCATTCTTTCGGCCAGCTGTGCCTCCGCCTCAAGGTCATACCCCACGGGCTACAGGAACAACACAACCTGACTCGACAGCAAAGGCCGAAAAGGCTATCCGGCCTCCGGCCACTTCTAAGGTCGCCTCACCGGCGAGATCGACGACAATAACAATCACAGTGCGGTCGAAGACTACAACAATATCACTTGAGGAGGAGAAGCAAGCACAGCCAACGTCTTCTGAGGAAGCTTCTCCCACTCAGTCAGGATTAGATGTAAGCTCGGAGACACAGACAGCAAGCGCCTCAAGTACACAGGACCTAAGTACAACAACGAGTACAACCTCTCAGGCATCTATTACACCAGCTACAACTTTTGGATTAGGTGATGGAAGACAGTTGGTTCACTCGGGGGCACTATCTGGAACTACGATTGTTACTGACGGGTCAACATTCACCCACTCAGCAACTCCTGCCGCCTCTAACACGGCACATTCTAACAATCGATTGCCAAAACCGGTGGTGATCGGTATAGCAGCCAGTAGTTGTATCGCCCTAGTATCACTGATGGCAGTAATCTTTTGGTGCTCCTACAGGGACAAACACAAGCGAAACAAGGAGCGACGTTCAGCCGACCCAGGAGACCAAGAGGCTGGGCTCCGTAGCCGGATGAGACAATCCTCCCAAGTGAAGAGATTGAAAATTAGCCACCCTTTCACAGCTGTCTATGAAGGACCTGCTACCGTTTCGGTTCGGAATTTGCAGAACTCAGCTCCATGGAATATATCCAAATCTGCTATATCCGGCTCGTCACAAAATGTATTGCTTCCGCCAGCACCTTCCACCTCGGAAGCTATATCCCCATATGGGGGTTACTTCACCAGTGACTACTTTGCAGGGAATAATTCACCATTCACATCTAATATTTACCTATCTTCCCCTGCCCTGAAGATTCAACAAGAACATGCAGAAGGAAATGAGCCCGCAAGGGAACCCCCTGCCCCTGTTTCCTCTCTCCAAAATCAATCTCGATTCCTTGCACCCCCACACAATGCTGGACAATCTTCGTCCACTCAAAGGCCCCAACTCACAGCCACGAGAACCCCAATAACCCTAACAACCACAACTAGGGAATCAATATGGGACGACGATGTATCAATTGTCCAACCACATATTGATATGCAAAGGGATGCCTACCCCGGAAAATCACCCGTGGGCGGAGAGTATGGCGGCAAAAGGCCTAATATAGAGCAAGATAAGAGGGTTTCGAGTATGCTCTCAGACGACCAGCACACAAGTACCTGGAGGAATACTGCTGTGAACACTTTCTCCGTCACGAGTAGTCATCCGAGTCTCTGCGTCCCGGAGCGCGGAGATTGGAAGCAGAATGATAGGGGTATACGAGAGACGATAATGAGTGATGACGGGGATATTTTGGATGAGAAGGGCTATGATCCAAGGGACGATCTGCCTTTGAGGAGAGAGGAAATCAAAGGCTTGAGGGTGAGTACCATCCTAGCAAGTCACAGGTGGGAGAGGGCTAGGAAGTTATTTTCTGGGGAGAGCTCTTAGGGGGTTGCTTTTCTGCGATTGCTTTATGGGATGGAGTTCGAGTTTAGATGTTGGTTATGGGGTGGATTGTTGGCGGTGATACCCATTCATAACGTGTCATATTATTTGGTTACTTCTACGCAAGGTATTCGGAAATATAAATACTCGCTTCTCTAGATCACTTATGGATGGCCGAACTAAAAAATAAATGGAGCCCTCTAAATGCTTCGCACTATTTTTATCTTCCACTTTCCCCGTTATCGAATGTGAATACGGTGACCACAGTATCTACGGTGCTGGAGGAGATAAAGGAATCCGCCCAGTTTATGATATCTATAAAATTAAATTGGGTTTAATGCTAAGTGCCGGAACATGATGCTAGCACAGTACGGTACGGTAGTGTATCGTAAAAACTGGAATAATTGGCCCTCACGCTAGACGTTGGAGTTGCCTCTCCTGGTGAGGCCCGAAGTAAATCCCCTTCTTTTCTATCCCAGCGGAGGACAGAGGGCCAGCTTTTGCGCGCTGCCCCCCCCCCCTAACCCAAAGAGGTGATTCTGGACGACTAGCGTGAGGGCCAATTATTCCAGTTTTTACAGTACCTCTGTTAGGGCTAGGCTTACTTGGTAATTTTTCCCAAGTTCACGATCAGGATGGGACTGGTACCGGCAGCTGTTCAGCACGAGCAGAACTTTGGGGACTGGGAAGTCTAAGGTACCAAGGCCAATAGACTACTGTAGGCTAAGTTATTGTGCTATGATACCTATGCTTGCCGGTGTCCCCATTGAAAATTACTCCTCCCTCCCAGAAGTATCTAGAAATGGTTCTGCCAAGCCTCTAAATACTCCATCCAAATCTACAAGCCCGGCATAGATTTCCGGATTGGAACAACCCAACCCCCGAGGACTTACGTCGCCATTTGGTAAACACTCCTCCACACCTTTTGGCAGATTTCGCCAGTTTCGCGGCCCGTTCGCAAGAGCTCTCCGCTCGGGACCTTCGCATCGCAAAGCATGATTGGCTCGTGTGGCTACTAAGCCACCGATAAGATAAGATTGTTACGCTATCACGCCAAGAGAACGTGCAAGGATGTTCGGGCCCATTCCAGAGGATTCCACCGGTCACCAGATATCGCTCGAAAATGCTGTTTGATGCCAAAACCGTCCCATGGGTTACGTATCGCCGGGGGCGGGAGCGATTACGCACTCCAAGGAAACCTCCAGAAATCCCTACAAGAATCGAAGGCCCCCTTAGGGTGTTTATAAAAGGTTCCCCTTTCTCCCGCATTGACTTTTTCTCATCGTCAAAAGACAAACCAAGTTTAAAGCTCGAGAACTCCAACTAGCAGCGAACAAACCCTCCTCCATATCAAAATCTCCAAACACTTTTCACTAAAACAAAACTTCCCAAACACATCTTCAATGGCATTCTTCAGCCGTTTCGTCCACCCCGCAAGTGAACGCGAACTCCTCCGCGCACTCTACACAGTTCCCTGCCCACCCCGCCGCACGACCTTTTCGCCAAACTTTGATGTCCGCGAGACCGAATCCGCATACATCCTCGAGGGTGAACTCCCTGGATTCCACGACAAATCGAAGCTGGACATCGAATTCACGGACCCACAAACACTCTTCATCAAGGGCCGTCTCGAGAAGTCACGCTCCGTCACCGAGGCCGAGAGCCACCAAGAGTCGCACAAAGCTAGGGCCGAGGACGCTAGCGATGAACAGGAGGAGAACAGAAAGCCAGAAATAGGGGGGAAGAGCATAGATACTGAGGCGAAGAAGGAGCCCAAGCCGAAGCTCTGGGTATCCGAGAGGACCTCCGGAGAGTTCCAGAGGAGCTTTACTTTCCCGATTAATATCGATCAAGAGGGTGTTAAGGCCTCGCTTGAGCATGGGCTTTTGAAGGTTATAGTGCCGAAGAGGAGTCAGCCTGTTGGAAGGAAAATCGAGATTCAGTAGATGCGTGTGCAGCTGACTGGAGGGATTAATCGGGGGGGATATGCATTCCTTTGTTCTCTTCTTTTTTCTCGTATCGTTTCAATTAGGTTTGCATAAGTTGGCTTATTGGCATGAGCACGAGCATGTATTTTAATTAAGCCCCAGCTGGATAGTAGCTTTCTTCAATAATGAGAATCTACTAAAATTCGCTCGGCCAGAAATCTCTACCCCCAATTAATTAATGATATCTATGAAATTCACGTTCAGAGCCATAGCCCTGAGTAATCTGACTTAACTTGTCCAGCTATCCTTGCTCAATACTAGAGTAGTACTAGTGCACTACCGCAGTTCAGTATCATTCCGTCCGATCTACCAGGGCCGACACCTAACCCCAGCATTCTAGAAATCCTCGGGGCGCAACGCACCATCACAAAAAAGGCTCAGAGGATCCGCCCTTCCCTTAGCTTACTAACCACCCTCGTAGTTCATCCAAAGAAGTCAGACTCCGTATCACTGAGACTCACTCGGCCTAAGTTTAAACGTAGGCTGATAGGAAGCCCTATTCCATCAGCAGCTGACTCATCCACCCGTGCAAGGTGGGAAAGAATTTATCATAATGGTCGGGTTGTTGATTTTTAAGCATGGAAGTTCACGTGAACCCCTGGTCTGTGCTGGGGTGGATATTGGTTCGGGCCCTGGTAAAGGATGCTCGCGGGTTGCTGCTGTATCATACCACCTGCTGATTTGTATTTTCACTCGGCGAGGAGTGGGGTTCGAATTACCAATATTTTTTCTTGCCGGCATAACGAAAAGTCAGGTGTTTTTTTCCCACCCCTTTTGAAGGGGTTTTTTATTTTATTTTTATTTTTATAGTTTTCTATTCTGTCATTGTTATATCATAGTATATCTTATGTTCGGCACCTCTGAACATAAAAAAAAGATTTCCTGAAAATTGTATTTTTCCGGGTATGATTTTCGAAGGCCTTTCACAAAAAGCAGGAGCCAATCTAAATTTATATAGTATTCAGATGGCAGCTACCCTGTTGGCCATTTTCATGGAAAAAAACCCCCCAAGGGAACTGAAGGCTAAACCTTAATGAGGAAAGCTTGTGAAATATTAGGATGTTTCATTTGCAAAAAATATTGCTATTATTGTGGCCTGCCGAACGGGGCCTAAATAGAGAAGAGGGAAGGGGAGAGGAGGGGCAAACTCCAAATGCGGCTCACATACCCCCCACGGACATGCGAAAGAACAAAAAGGTAATTATTAGGTACTTTTCTATATTAATGGTCGTTAGTTCTCGAGATCCAAATTATCTCACCCAAGCAGCAGACTTAACTACTGTTCCAACGGACGGAAGCCTTGAATCCAAACCAAGGAGTAGGAGTATCCAAGATCTCTATTCCGAGTCCGAGATGGCCGGTGACCTGAAGCGCCTTAGCTCCCCTTCTCTAAGTGTTATTAGCAACCTCAAAACCCACCTTTCCCCCCTTCGGACACTAGAAAGCGTGCAAAGACTGAAAAAAAATCGAAGGCTTCGATCTAAAGCCGAACGCAGATAAGAATGGTGAGCCGAATCTCCTAGTCGGGTAGGCGATCTCCCTAGTGCCAAAAAGGCCCGCCACCTTCACTCTCTTTGGCCTGGTAGCCCAAGTTGTCTTCTCCGCAGCAGCGGCCATTGCCTTCCAGTTCCCAGACGGTGTAAAAGTCGCTGGCCGTCTTATTCCAGCCTTCGTGGGTGAAGTGGAAGGTGCACTTCTTATTCTCGAAGCCGGCTGGAAAGTGGAAGAGTGAGAGGGTGCTCACTTCGAAGAATTTATCGCCTTGGCTAAGGAAGTCTATCACCAAGGCGTTGGAGTCTAGGTTGGTTTCTTCGTTGGGTTTCCCCTGATTTATGATTACGTTTCTCGCAGTAACTAGGACGTTGCTGGAGGCGAGTTGCGCTGGGCACTTGGGGCCTTCCGGTGGGTCGAAGAGTCGGTGGGGATTTTGAGGCCGGGGGTGAAGCCGAGGGGTGCGGGCACATCGCGAGAGAAAAGCGTGCTGAAGGGGTTTCCGGCCCCGCTAGGGAATGCGGTGGAGGTGAGTGCCATGAGTGCTGAGAGGGCCGGGAAGGTTATTATCGTGGTAGTGGAGAAGGAAGCGACTGATCGAGAGGGTAATAGGAAATAAACGGACTCCAGCAACGATTAGTTGGTGAAACTGGAAGGTTGGTGAGAAGTGGGTTTCTTGAAATGTAGCGGTAGTGAATCCCCTCCCCCGTGTTGTTTATCATCTCTCGGTACTGAAAGCCAGCTTAACTTGTGCTGACCACTAGGCTTAAATTGGTATTGATCGGGTGGTATAATAGTATCCCCTAGAGTATAATATCGGCTGTGTGCACAAATCATAGAGCTTACTATGATATCTCATGGTACTGTATGGCCATATCCCCTCGAGCTTGTATCCCAGCGAACCCACCACTGCGGAATCCTTTGCTTGTTGAATACATATAGCACGACCTCCTTAGGCAGGACAGCTCGGGGCATGAACCAGGACTGATCTATAGTTTTTTTGTTCTCGTTTAAAATCATGCAGGAAGCCACTGTCGTGGTTGGAGTTGAAATTGAAGATGTTTCACCTCTCTATCAAACCAACAGCAGCATGACCCCACCATCGATTTCGAAATGGCCAACAAAACAAGGTAAAAAAGCGATTAGAAGTTTCATAAAGATATCCTATGGGGAAATACCACAAGATTTATTTCCAGAAGTTTTTTCTCGAGCTATGATAACTCAGTATGCCAGCAAGAACTTTGGATGGGGCATGGGTAGGTTTTTATTGACCAGCACCACACTAAACTAATAAACGTGATACATGCACAAAAGTGAAGAAAATAGTTAGGTAAGGCTGGCTACACATAAAAATAGACAATGCCGTAGGTTGACATGAACCTGGAGTTTGGCATTGAGGCGGAGGTGATGTGGTAGGCTGATCCTGTTGCTTCCTCACTTTATCTTGTGTGTCTGGAATAGAGGCCCTACCAGTAATCTCAAGCAGAATTGGAACTCGAAATTCCTCTAGTTACCATACCAAAGTATAGCGGCTAGCGGGTCCTATTGCAAAATTTCAATTCCAGTAGGTACAGGGACTCATTTTTTGATGAGAAATGCCTAAAGGCTATAGTAATTTTCAGAGATAGTTAGAGCTATCTACACGAGGTCTTGAATCTTAAATATTTTGGGGTGGTTGATCATCCTGGATAAGCAGCCTTCTGATGGGGAATGGTGCAGCCCCGCCATTTCCTTCGCATGTGGGTATTTATTCTATCCCCTAGCTGTCGCTGCCTAATCTCTACCTCTACTCCTAGGTGCATTCTAGCTGCACCCCAGGAATGCATGGTTGAGGATGATAGGTGGGTCAGGTGGTCGTGTCTGCTGCACAAGGAAGCAATAATATCCAAGGTCAGGTTCGATAAGAGACGGTACTCGTAAGGTTCCCAGGCAATCTTAGTGGGCCGATCTTCAGGACCTTTCCTCATCCTCTGGGGGGGCATCATACTTTTATGATACTACCGGTAGCGTAGTCATGTGGAGACTTAGGGGCTGTTTGGCACGCCAATTTCGATAAGGTTAGCAGTGTTTGGATGCACATTGTTTGAAAGGCAGAATTTGCAAACTTTGTAACGCAGTTTGAAAACATGATAATGTAGGATTTAAGAAATTTTTAAAAGGGGCTGTCTGGTATATCTCAGGGTTTGTTGAGCTGTTTTCACTGCATGCTGTCTTTTTCCCCGCTCTGGTTTAGGGCTTGAGCCCAAATAGCCCAGATATTTCTTTTATCATATCATACGATACCTGATAAAAGTTCCTTCAGGTGTTGGGCAATCCATACCTTACAAACTGCAGTTCATAAGGAATTTCCTTACAAAGGTTGGCATGCCAAACAACCTCTTAAAGTATCGCCTGTTGGAGAGCCGGTTAAACATGGGGTTTGAAAGTGGAAATCGGTGATTTTGACTGATCATGTGGTTTTGAAAATCGAGATCAAGCTGATCGTCAGCTTTATATTCAAAAAAAGAACTACACACGCTAAAGCTTTCTAACTCGAAAAACTTGCATAGACGATTTCCAACCCCGGGGCTGAATGCCTCTAATGCAGTCAGAAAGGGGTCTAAAATAGCCCTATTTCCGACCACAGAGGGTTGAGCGAAGCGGCCTTGCTGTGAATTAGAGACATATCACAAGGGAAACTCTCATATTGACGAGCTAGCGCAGGCGAACCTCTCTAGGCAAATCTCTCCAGATGATGCGGCATTGTCCTACTCCCTGATATCTACATGTCAGCTAAGGCGTCTCTCTGTTTTTTGAGAGAGTGGAGGTGTTCGGGGAACACGAGAACCTTTGGGTTAGATACAGTACCTGAATACTGTTCAAACGAATCTACGATACCGATAGATCTTGCGCCGGCGATAACCCAAGGGGAAACACCAAGTAGCTCCAGTACACCGGGAGGCAGTGCAACCCTCGTGCAACACAGCTTGCAGGAGTTTCACACGTCTTGCAGCACCTTTTCCCATCTTCCCGTCCCCAGCACAATACCCGCAAGCAACCGCTGTCTCTCTAGGTAGGGAGCCCCCGCTTCTGTCGATAAAGGAAGGGCAGAGGGGTGGTCCATAATTTGGCCCAGCCTCCTTTTGAACCATAAAAGTCTCTCGGCCCTCTTCGGATCCAACATGAGCACCTCCCATCTTGCATCATAATATATGGTTCGGTAATGGACCCTGCTTGAATAGTAAACCAAAAACATCACGGAGATATCCTACTGTGCAATATGGGGCCATGGTAAGCTTGGGTGTAATCCTCCGGATCATTTCCATTGTGGCTGTAGCTAGTTAGTTTCTGTGTTTGCTACATGCTCTTGCAAGTTCCGGCAGAGGTGGAATACAAAAACGGCGGTGATGATAGCATCATGAGAAAATATCCGGGGATTGTGAGAGAATCCAACACCCATAGTAACGCTGAGGTATTTCTTTCTTGCGTTCGGTGGATACCTACGGTATCTAGTTAGCGTCTTTCCTGGGGCTTCCAATAAAACACGATAGGTGAAATAACGAACCCCAATATGATACGATAAACACTCCACCCACCCTCTCTTCGCGGCTATTCTGGCGCCCCGCGGGGATGCCAGTAAAAGGCATCAGCAGCCTGAGTGATGAAAAGGCGGCCCTCCAGGTCCTTGCTTTTTTTTTATCGGGAGGCGGGGTAATCGAATTGGCCGGAAATTCATTGTACTTTGGACAAGTCATTAAGGAAGGAGTGGTGCAAAGCTACCAATAATCCTACCAGACAAATTTCAGCCTAGACATAGGACGCTAAAGCCTTATTAACCCTGATAGTGCCTTGCACCGATATTTTTATTTGATACATAAAGCCCGCCTTCCTTTCAGCTGGCCGCCACGATGTTGAGGGGTTGCGTGGACTAAGCTGAGAGGGTATTTGGGAGATAGTAAAGAAAATTACAGGGGTTTGGACACATAAACTTCTCCCCTCTTATTATGAGCGGCGGATGCTGATACTCGAACAGGGGTATGCTTGGCTTCACCAAGCACACGGGTGACTGTGTTTCTATTCGGGATGCTAAAAGTTTATGGCTCTGATAGCTGTGGAAGTCCTCGCTCGTAATGTCGTAATATTTGTGAAAGGGACTGCTATTGCATATCACAAAAATCCTGATTCTCTAGCTGTATGCAATAGCAGTCCGTTTTATAAACATCACGAAGTTAGGAGTAGAATGCAGACTCTTTGACACGGTAGTTGATCGATGTAGGTTGAAAACGTGCACTTCCCATACGAGTACGAACGATGGCGATATCATATGGACACAACGCATAGTGCGCTTCAGCTGACACCACACCAGTACCACCCGATCTAACTTACGATCTAGTTTCGGAGAGTTTGATATCGGGGTTTTTTTATTTTCAGACGGGCTGGGCAGGCTCGGTGTCCGTTCCCGAGGACCCCCATTACCATAGTCACCATTGCCCCAAAATCCCCCGACGATACTCTCCGTATTCCAAATATGCGGGTATCCCTAGATCGGGACCCTTGGTGATCGGGTTGGCCTCCCTCAGGGGGTATCTCGGCACGGTGCTCGACTAAAGTTATGCGCTCCTTACAAGGTTTACACATCGCAATCTATCACAACAGAATATACAAGGCAGATCGCACGACGAGCATCTGCTGGCGGTTTGGACAGCAACCATAGGTAGGGCCCTCAAAAATGGGAGGGCAGCGCGAGTACGATCCTCCAAGGTGGCCTGCATTTTCCACAGCCTATTAGGAATATTTTGTCTCTATATCCTTGGTGATCCAAGATTTCCCTTCAAGCCCTACATAGTGCAATTGTTAGAGACACTTGCCAAGGTAGAGGGGGAGTGGGGGAGTTTGGTACGGTGGGCGGG
>Ga0307510_10012382_pt1 | contig 10113 bp, 9 predicted proteins | sample 12_EM_MG_FD_207224 | JGI IMG/M metagenome (GOLD analysis project Ga0307510, IMG submission 207224) | Populus trichocarpa ectomycorrhiza microbial communities from riparian zone in the Pacific Northwest, United States - 12_EM | ecosystem: Host-associated > Plants > Roots > Unclassified | place...
TGACCAAGGCCGTCGCCGACGACATCGTCGACTGCTGCAAGACGGTGGTGGGCCTGGAGGACAAGTTCATCGACCTGGCCTTCGAGGCCGGCGAGGTCCAGGGCATGACGCCGGACGACATCAAGAGCTACATCCGCTTCATCGCCGACTGGCGCCTGCGCCAGCTACACCTGCCGGAAGTCTACGGCGTGACGGAAAACCCGCTGCCGTGGCTGCAGTCCATGCTGTCCGGCGTGGAGCACGCGAACTTCTTCGAGGCTCGGTCGACGGAGTATTCCAAGGCGGCGACCCGGGGGCAGTGGCACGGGGATGCGGGGGTTTGGTCGGAGTTCGACCGGATGCAGTTGAGGAAGGCGGAGGCGGTGGGGGGCGTGGAGTAGCCGCCAAACCATGACCGATGAAAACGACAGCGATTCAGCAGGCTCGAGCTCGGTTAGCGCGGGCAAGAGAAGCGCTCCTGCTCATGGAGGACGCCCGGGCCTTCTCAGTTCTTGAGGAAAATTGGTCGCAGTTCTTGGTCGCTGCGGACCTCGTCTTTTCCAAATTGGGCGCAGGTGCAAAGGGATGTTCTGTCAGCGAGCCCTGGTTCGGCCGCAAGCTGCACCAACAGAAGCAGGATCAGCTCCTGAACTTCCTATACCTGGCTCGCAACGCCGAAGAGCACGGCATCGAGCGCTCGGTGGAAAATGCCTACAAGGTTGAGGTTGTGCCCGGAGTGGTCTTGCATCTCGACGCTACATTTGAGCCGAATGGAGATGTCGTCTTTCGGAGACAGGACGACCCGGCGGTCATCGTGCATATGCCACTAACAGGCGCCGCGAAAGCAGTGGCCGACCGCAGTGGCCGAATGCATGGCCCGCCAAGCAGTCATCTAGGCCAAGACGTTCAACCGACTGTGCTGGAGATCGGGCGGCTAGCGCTCGCCCATCTGGAGTCCCTCGTACGAGAAGCTGAAGGGCTCCCGCAAGAGGCCTAAGGCGTCGGCGGGCGCATCGTCAGATGACTCCCCACCATTGATCCCATGGTCGAATGCGAGCCTGCCGGCCTCGGCAAGGCAAGGCAAGGCAAGGCAAGGCAAGGCCTCTGGCCGGCCGGCGGCCGGTCCTTGAGGCGCCCAGCCCGGCAGGCAGACTGGCCGCCGTGGGACCTATGGCGGGGGCTGTCCTGACGGACGCCTCATCCTACAACTTCGAGCCACCAGATCCTCCCCCAGGGCGAAGCCCGATTGAGGGGGAGGTGGCTCGTCGCGGATACGCGGCGAGACGGAGGGGGTTGAAGGGGGCAGGCCTGGGGATTTGTGGGCGATGACTGTGCGCGGCGGTTGGCGGAGTGGGCTGCAACCCCCTCCGTCCGCTGCGCGGACACCTCCCCCTCAACCGGCCTTCGGCCTGGGGGAGGATCTGGGGCGCTGCTGTGGGACCTATGGCGAGGGCTGTCCTGACGGACGCCATCCCACTGACAGTTCCCTGACCCCGGTCATCCCCGCTTTCGCGGGGATGAGCGGGTGTGGATGGGTTTGCGGTTACGTGAACAAAGCGAGAACAAATATTTGGAAGCGGCGGGCGGGTCTGTTAGTCTTCGGCCATGCCCTTCGCCTATCCAGCTCCGCATCTCCTGAAGGCCCGCATCGTCGAGCGCGCAGCGTTGGGGGAGACGGTGAAGGCGATCTGCGCGGAGGCGGGGATGCCGTCGAAGGACAGCGTGCAGGTCTGGCGGCGGGCCGATCCGGGGTTCGCCGCGGAGCTGGCGCAGGCGCGGCGGGTGGGGGACCACCGGCGGCGGCTGGCGTTCGACGAGGCGAAGGCCGCGGCGTTCCTGGCGCGGGTGCGGGCGGGGGCGCGGATACGCGATGTGTTGGCCAAGCCGGGGATGCCGAGCCAGAAGACCTATGCCCACTGGCGCCTCACCGAGGCGAGTTTCCAGGAGGCGCTGTGGGCGCTGAAGGGCGTGCGCGACAAGGAGCGCGGGCTGCGGCTGAAGGTCTATCGCTGGCGGAAGGAGGAGCCGGAGTGGGACAGGGCGATGCGCAAGGCCTTCGGCTGGGGCCGGCGGGCGCGGGGCGGGCTGCGGTCGCCGGAGCTGACCGATCGGATCGTGGCGCGGCTCGTCCAGGGGGCGTCGCTCCGGAGCCTCGCGCAGGAGCCGGGGATGCCGGCGGCGGGGACGCTCTATAGCTGGGTGAGCCGCGATGCGGACTTCGCCGCGGAGGTGGCGCAGGCCTGCGACTGGCGCGAGGACTGGTATGAGGACCAGATGCAGATGATCGTGGATGAGGCCGGGCCGATCGGCGTGCAGGCGCTGCGCCGGCAGCTCTCGCCGCTGGCGGTGCGGCGCGGGCAGCTGCAGCACCGCCCGGGGCGCAGGTGGCGGGGTTCGGCCTGAGCGGCGCGTCTTCGCCGGCCGACAGGTCTCTCGTCGGCGAGCCGCCCGAACCTGTCGTGCGCATGAACGAAGGGCTCCGGTCGGGTTCAGACCGGGGCGGTTAGGGTCAAGGCTCAAGATCGCCGATACCGCCCAGGACCGGGCTGCGGCGCAGGCAAGGAGCTAGAGCCATGACCAACAAGATGCTGAAGGCCGCAATGGCCCTGACCGTCGCCGGCGCGGTCGCCCTGCCGGCCAGCCAGGCCGCAGCGGGCACGTCGAAGACCGAAAGCGCGCTCTTAGGCGCCCTCCTGGGCGGGGTCGCCGGCGCGGCGGCGGGCCACGGCAAGACCGGGGCCGTGGCGCTGGGCGCGGTGGCGGGCGCGGCGCTGGGCGTCGCGGTCGACCAGAGCAACGATCGCAAGCCCTATCGCGGCGGCTACAGCTATCGCGCGCCGCAGCCCTACTACGGCGGCTCGCGCTATCGCTCCGACGACCGCGGCTACTACGGCCGGACCAGCAGCCGCTACGGCTACGGCTCCGACAGCCACGGCTACGGCGGCTACAGCTACGACGGCTACGACGGCTACGGCTACCGCCGCTAAGGTGAAAACCCGATTATAATCCTTATATATCAGTATGTTACAAAACACTGTCATCCCGGACGGCCTGCAAGGCCGAGCCGGGACCCAGGGGCCAACGCACCGCCAGACCCCTGGGTCCCGGCTCTCCGCTTCGCTGCGACCGGGATGACAGTGTTGAGGGTTTAGATAATTGAGGCATCAACCTTGGGCGCAGGGCCGAAGACCTCGGGAAAGGGCGTCGCGCGGGCGGCGCTCTTTTCCGCGTCCGGTCGGCCGCGAAGGTCGGTCGCGTTGCATGCGGGCGGCGGGTTTGCGATCACTGGCGACCGGCGGACCCCGCCGCCCGAGGTTCCCCGATGGCCGACGACCAAGCCCCCGACGACGCGCCCTACCACGCCCATATCTACTATTCGGCCGACGAGCGGCCTATCGCGGTGGCGTTGCGGCAGAGCCTGCGCGCGGCGGGCGGCGAGGACCCGCTGTCGAAGATCCTGTTCGTCGGAGAGCTGCGGGACGGCAAGGCCGGGCCGCACAACGTCTCGCAGTTCGAGATCCATTTCGAGAAGCGGCTGCTGCCGCATGTCGAGCCGAGGCTGCAGGCGTGCGGCCTGCCGGTGCTGATCCACCCGCTGACCCTCGACGACCTGGGCGACCACACATACCTCGGGCGGTGGATCGGGGCGCCCGTCGAGCTGGACCTCACGGTCCTCGACCCGCCGGGCGTGAACCAGGGCCTTGCGCGGTTCGGGGTCACGGACTTCTGAGCGTCATGGCCGTCCGTCTTCGCCTCAGCGGCGCATGGAGCTGTCGCCTTTGCGGGCCTCGGCGTTGAGCAGCTTGAGCATGTGCCGGGCGTCGGCCTCGGCGAGACCGGTCTGGCGCGCGCCGCCGACCAGGGCGGGCTCGCCGGTCCACAGGGCATAGACGGTCCAGCCGGTCTGGTCCGGGCGCAGGGCGTAGCGGTCTTTCTTGCGATCATCGGGCATGGCCGGTGAAGCTTGCCCGATCCGGCGGCTCTGTCCAGGCGCGGCTTGGCGCCGCTCTTGCTCCTGGCGGGCTGTGCCCACGGTCGGGGACTGCCGTGGCACACACTTGGTTCAGTCGTGGATCGACCTGGACCCAGGCCCGGTCTGCCTTCTTCGACATTGGGCAGACCGGGCCTGCCTCGGCCACTTCGGCGCAAAGCGCCCTGGATTCTTGTTTTGTCGCGCTTTCTGGCGCCGAACCGGCGGCCACTTCGGCGGAAAGCGCTCCAGCGCGCTGGATTCTGTTTTGTCGCGCTTTCTGGCGCCGAACCGGCAGCCACTTCGGCGGAAAGCGCTCCAGATCAGAACGTTTCGCCGACCATTTCCTCGCTCTTGGCCCACAGCGCCTTGGCGGTTTCGGGGTTGAGGGCGTAGGCGCGGACGCCGCCGCGCATGTCGCCGTCCTCCTGCAGCTCGGCGATGTGGCAGTCCTCGCAATAGAGGCCGCCGACCACGTCGGCGGGCGCCACGACGCCGGCCCAGACCGAGGTGGCCGCGCCCTGCGGAATGGTCTTCCAGCTGAAGGCCGGCGTGCCCGACGGGGTGGCGGCTGCGATGGAGTCGAGCAGCGCCTGGATGTCCCCGGGGTTCATGTGGCGGCCGAGCTCGGTCTGGATGCCGCCGGGATGCACCGCGACCGCCCGGACGCCGCCGGCCCTGTGGCGGCGGTCGAACTCGACGGCGAAGAGGATGTTGGCGGTCTTGGAGCGGCCGTAGGCGACGAAGGGCGCGTATTCCGTGTGGTCGAAGTTCGGGTCTTCGAGGTCGACGTCGCAGAAGCGGTGGCCGGCCGAGGCCAGGTTCACCAGCCGCGAGCCCGGCTTCATCAGCGAGGCGATGCGGTTGACGAGCACGAAATGGCCCAGGTGATTGGTGCCGAACTGGGTCTCGAAGCCGTCGCTGGTCTTGCCGAACGGGGTGGCCATGACGCCGGCGTTGGCGATCACGACGTCGAAGGGGCGGCCGTCGGCGACGAGCGCGTCGGCGCAGGCGCGGACGCTTTTCAGCGAGGCGAGGTCGAGCTCGACCAGCTCCAGGCCGCCGCCGTTCCTGGCCTCGGCGCGGACGACCTCGGTGGCGGCCTTGGCCTTGGCGAGGTCGCGCGCGGCCCCGACCACCTGGGCGCCGTGGGCGGCCAGGACGCGGGCGGTCTCGACGCCGAGGCCCGCGGAGACGCCGGTGACCAGGATGCGCTTGCCCGTGAGGTCGACGCCGGCCAGGACCTCGTCGGTGGTGGAAGTTTCGCCAAATTGCGCGGCCATGGTCGGTCTCCTTCGAAGGGGTGGGGGCGCCGCCGCCGTTGCCAGATGGGCGTCGAACGGTTAAACGGAGGATGTCTCCGGCTAATATACGGAGGGGTCCTCCGGTTATCAAGGGGCAGTGGACAGTGTTGGCGCCCCCAGGAGCAGGTCGCAAGCCTCGCGCCGACGCCGAGCGCAATCGCGAGCGGCTGATGGCGGCGGCGAACGCGGGCTTCGCCGAGGTCGGCCCGACGGTCAGCCTGGACGAGATCGCGCGGCGCGCGGGCGTGGGCATCGGCACGCTCTACCGGCATTTCCCGACGCGGGACGCCCTGGTGGAGGCGGTCTACCGCCACGAGGTCGACCAGCTGAGCGAGGCCGCGACCCGGCTCGCCGCGACGCTGCCGCCCGGCAAGGCGCTGCACGAATGGATGCGGCTCTTCGTGGACTACATCACCGCCAAGAAGGTGATCGCCGCGGCGCTGGCGACAGTGGCGGGGACGACGACGACGGAGCTCTACGCCACCTCGGGCGAGCGGATCACGGCCGCCATCCACCTGCTGGTGGACCGCGCGCGCGCCGCCGGCGACATCCGCGGCGACGTGGACGCCAAGGACCTGCTGCGCGCGCTGGTGGGCTTCACCTACGGCAACGCCGCCGCCGACTGGGAGGCCAGCGCGCGGCGGCTGATCGACATCCTGATGGACGGGCTGCGGCCCCCGGCCCCACACTAGGCCTGAGGCCGGGGGGCCTGGAGACCGCATGGACGAGCGACCGATCTGGCAGTGGTCCGCGGTGGAGACGGCGGCGGCGACGACGTCGGGCGCGGTCTCCTGCGAAGAGGTGATGGCGGCGCACGTGGCGCGGCTGGACGCGGCCAACCCGGCGCTGAACGCGGTGGTGGTCGACATGACCGGCCAGGCGCTGGAGGCCGCGCGGGCCGCCGACCGGGCCAAGGCCAGGGGCGAGGCGCCCGGGCCGCTGCACGGCGTGCCGGTGACCATCAAGATCAACGTCGACGTGGAGGGGCAGGCCAATTCCAACGGCGCCGTGCCGCTGGCGGGCAATATCGCGCCGGGCGACGCGCCGGTGACGGCGAACCTGCGGGCGGCGGGCGCGATCGTCATCGGCCTGACCAACACCCCGGAATATTCCTTCCGGGTCTGCACCGACAATGCGCTGCACGGCCTGACGCTGAACCCCTGGGACGCCGCCGTCACCGCCGGCGGGTCGTCGGGCGGGGCCGGGGCCTCGGTGGCGGCCGGCATCGGCTGCATCGCCCACGGCAACGACATCGGCGGCTCGCTGCGCTGGCCGGCCCACTGCAACGGCGTCTCGACCATCAAGCCGACGCTGGGCCGCATCCCGGCCTTCAACCCCAGCGCGCCGGCCGAGCGGCCGATGATGGCGCAGCTGATGTCGGTGCAGGGGCCGCTGGCGCGCGAGGTCGCCGACGTGCGGCTGGGGCTGGAGGTGATGGCCCGGCGCGACGTACGCGATCCGTGGTGGGTCCCGGCGCCGCTGGAGCCGGCAGGGGCCGGCGGGCCCTGCAAGGTGGCGCTGGCCAGGGTCCCGGCGGACATGGACCCCGATCCCGAGGTGATGGCGATGATCCGCCAGGCCGCGGGCTGGCTGGCGGACGCGGGCTATGAGGTGGCCGAGGTCGAGGTCCCCGACCTCTCGGCGACCTGGAAGCTCTGGGCCGACCTGATCACCACCGAGATCGCTGCGCTGCAGGCCGAGCGGATGCTGGCGGGGGCCAGCCCCGACTTCGCGCGCGCGCTCGACGGCTTCCTGCGCATGGCCACGATCCTGGACGGCGAGGGCTACATGCGCGCCCTCGCCCACCGCGCGCGGGTGCTCAGGGACTGGCTGGCGTTCCTGGAGGTCTATCCGGTCATCCTGACGCCGATGTCGGTGAAGCGCGCGCTGCCGGTCAACGGCGACCTGGCCGACGACGACGCCGTGCGCCGGATCCTGGGCGACGACCTTCGCTTCTCGTCGGCGCTGAGCGTGACGGGCCTGCCCGCGGCGGTGACGCCCATCGGCCTCCTGGACGGCCATCCGCTGGGCGTGCAGCTGATCGGCTCGCGCTACCGCGAAGACCGCTGCCTCGACGCCGCCGCCGCGATCGAGGCGCGGGTGGGCGTGCTGACACAGCAGTTATGGGCGCGGGAAGGCCGGAGCGCGCCGGCGTAGCGGCAGAAGCCAAACCCCTGCGCCGCCGGCGTCGGATCGCCGCCCGCTTGCGCGGGGGGTGCGGCATTTTGGCCGTATACGGCGTTAAGGGGATGAACGGTGTTCAGCGAATAGGATAGGGGCGACGAGAGCTCACCGGAACGCGCCATGCCGCCACCGAAACCGCCGCCGACCGACCGTGCGTCCGCCGCCGGCGGCCCCGACCGCAGCTTCGACGTCCGCACCTCGCGCGCGCTCGGCCGCACGAGCCGCAACAGCCGACTGCTCTTCGCGGCCGTCTACGCCACGCTCGCGCTCAGCATCCTGCCTCTGTGGCAGGTCTGCCTGTGGGTGGCGGTGTTGATCGTCTGGGAACTGGTCACCGAGCCGCTCCTCGACTGGATGATCGAGCGGCTGAGCAACGACGACGCCATCTCGTTCTATGGCGTCGCCAACTTGCTGGGTTCGGGCCTGTTCAGCGGCCTGGCGCTGATGGCCCTGACCGAGGGGTCGCCCGTCGGGATCGCCGTCGGGGCGACCTGGATGGGCGGCGCGTTCATGAATGCGTTCGTCTATTTCGGCGCGAACCGCCGGATGCTCTGGTCGTGCCTGATCCCGGGGATCGCCGTCGTCCTCGTGGGGCCGGCGCTGGCGCATGGCGTCGGGCTTACCTCGACGCTGATCAGCACCTTGATCCTCGCCGCCCTGGTGGCGGCCCAGAGCTACGCGCTGGACCACCGTGCGGTGGTTCGCCAGCTCGCCGACCGCCAGATCGCCCTGACCGACATGGAGCGCAGGCTCGCCATCGCTGTCGAGGCCTCCGGCGACGGGCTCTTCGAGGCCGACCTGACCAACGACGAGTGGACCACGAACAACGCCTGGTGCGCGATGCTCGGCTATGCGCCGGGGGAGATGGCGTCGCCGATCCGCGAATGGCGTCCGTTCGTCCACCCGGACGATCTGGCGCAGATGGAGCAAGACTATCGCGCCCACCTGCGCGGCGAGATTCCGCACACGACGACGGAACTGCGGATGCGCTGCAAGGACGGCAGCTACAAATGGGTGCTGAACCGCGCGCGCCTGGTGTCATGGACGCCGGAGGGGCGGCCCTGGCGGCTGGTGGGCACCAACATCGACATCTCCGCGCGCAAGGCGCTGGAGCATCAGCTGGAGTCCGCCCGCGATCTCGCCGAGAGCGCCAACCGCGCCAAGAGCATCTTCGTCGCCAATATGAGCCATGAGATCCGTACGCCGCTGAACGGCGTCATCGGCGTCGCCGGCGCCCTGGCGCGGACCAAGCTGACCTCGGCCCAGCGTGAAATGGTGTCGCTGGTGCAGTCCTCGGGGCAGGTGCTGGAGCGCATGCTCTCCGACATCCTGGACCAGGCCAAGATCGAAGCCGGCAATTTCCAGCTGCAGGTCGCCCCGTTCGACCTGCGCGAGGAGATCGACGCCGCCGCCGAGCTGATGCGCGCCCGGGCCGAAGAGAAGGGGTTGGCATTCCACCTGTCCTACGCCGACGACGCCCAGGGCCTGTTCGAAGGCGATGCGATGCGCATCCGGCAGATCGTCTCGAACCTCGCCTCCAACGCCATCAAGTTCAGCTCTACCGGCGCCGTGACGGTCACGGTCGACGCGACCGCGCCGGCGCTGGACGGGGAGGCCGCGCAGGTCACGCTCAAGGTGAGCGACACCGGCATCGGCTTCGACGCCGAGACCGCCGACCGGCTGTTCGGCCGCTTCGTGCAGGCCGATGGATCGATCTCGCGCCAGTTCGGCGGCAGCGGCCTGGGCCTGGCCATCTGCCGTTCGCTCACCGATCTGATGGGCGGGCGGATCGAGGCCGTCGCGGCGCTCGGAACCGGCAGCACCTTCACGGTTGAGCTGCCGCTTCGGCGGGTCGCAATGGCCGAGGCTCGGGCCGGCCGCGCCGACGCCCCGGCCGGGGATTTCGGCAAGGTCAGGATTCTCCTCGCCGAAGACCATCCCACCAACCAGCGGGTCGTGCAGCTGATCCTGGAGCCTGCGGGCGTTGAGCTGACGATCGTCAACAACGGACAAGAGGCGGTGGAGACCTTCGCGCCGGGACGGTTCGACCTGATCCTGATGGATATGCAGATGCCGGTGATGGACGGCCTGACCGCCACCGGGGCGATCCGCGACATGGAGCGCGAGGCGGGCTGGACGCCCACCCGCATCGCCATGTTCACCGCCAACGCCATGGACGAGCACCTGACGCAGGCCGTCGAAGCCGGCGCCAACTCCCACATCGCCAAGCCGATCACGCCTGAACGCCTGCTGGCCGGCGTCGCTGCAGCGCTACGCGATGAGCCTGTGGCGACGCCGGCGCGCGCCGCGACGTAGGGGCGCGGCCAAAGCGCCGATCGCTCCGATTCAATCGGATCGAATAGCGCATCTAGCCGTGGGCGCGGCGGCGCGGGAGCACCGGGACGGCGTCCGCGACGCGGGTGCGCAGCAGGGCCTCCATCTCGTCGGCGGGCATGGGCCTTGCGAACCAGTAGCCCTGCATGCGGTCGCAGCCGGCGGCGCGCAGGAAGAGCGCCTGGGCCTCCTCCTCGACGCCTTCCGCCACGATGCGCACGCCGAGCGCACGGGCCGCGTGCAGCATCGAGCTCACCAGCTTGGCGACCCTGGGGTCGCTGGCGACGCCGGCGATCAGCGACTGGTCGAGCTTCACCGTCTGGATCGGCAGGTGCATGAGCG
>Ga0307510_10012383_pt1 | contig 10112 bp, 11 predicted proteins | sample 12_EM_MG_FD_207224 | JGI IMG/M metagenome (GOLD analysis project Ga0307510, IMG submission 207224) | Populus trichocarpa ectomycorrhiza microbial communities from riparian zone in the Pacific Northwest, United States - 12_EM | ecosystem: Host-associated > Plants > Roots > Unclassified | place...
GGATAGGCAGCCAGTCATCCGGTGGCTTCCTGCCCTTCTGTGCGGGTGCCCTCTCCAGGGTCATAAGTCAATTTTCCGAATATCTAGGCTTGAGAGTTTATTTCCTGATTAATCAATTGATTCAGATCACGATCTCTACTATTATTCCCATAAGGGAGACTAGCATCACTATGAACATGCCAACCAGCTCCTCGAAAAGTGCCACCTCTTTCCTCCCAACTGGTGAGAATCTGGCCAGCGCGGGTGCTTCTGGAGGCGGCGCTGCTACGAAATCTGGTAGTGCACCTACTGGCGGTGCCGGTGCTGCTACGAAATCTGGTAGTACACTGGCACCTACTGGCGGTACTGGTGCTACTGCCAAATCTGATAGCACACCCACTGGCAGCACTGGTGCGACCTGCGAAATCTGGTAGTAGACCTACTGGTGGTACCGGTACTAGTGCGAAATCTGGTAGTACACCTCCTGGCAGTACCGGCTCTGGCTCTGGTAGTGGCTCTGGAGGTAGTTCTGATGGTATGGTTGCTCCCTTTGCTACTACTACTACTCTTGGTGGATCTACGGGTGTTGCGGCTAGGAATGGCGGGAGCGTGGTTCCTGTTGTGCTGCTTGTGAGGCTTGTGGGGCTTTTGGGATCAAGGTGATGGATAATAATGTTAGATGGGCGCGGTGCATTTTAATATACTTTGGGAATGGTTAATGTTGTTTTAGTATGGAGATTTAAAAGTGTGGCTCCATATTAATCAGTGTTGAGCGTCGTGGCCCTTGTGCCAATGTGTAAAAGGTGCAGCTCCTTGGCCCGACAGTATCGAGTTTGTTACTAGTCGTTCTTCAAAATCGGCTATGATCGGTTGAGAGTCTATTGGGGTTCTTGTTCATTCTGTGCTGCCAGCAGCGTCCTATATATACACGAAGATTGTTCTACATGGAAACTTTTGCCCTTGTCCTTAGCTCAAGTCCATTCTTCCATCACCATCACTTTCTTTCCAAACCCTACACTCAACCTTCCAACAGATTTCGTCTCTGACTCCCTTGACCTTGTTTTGACTATGATACATTCAGAGTTTTCCCTTCCTAAACATCCCCGACACCCGTGCCTGTTTTGCTAATATCATAGTGTGACTCTTGTTCGTTCCATCTTCTAACTAACCTTAGTTCCAAACCTTCAACACCTCCTAGTGTGATTTCTCCCTTTTCACAAAACATCTCCGCTCCGTCTAACCTTTCATCCATACACGTCATCAGTTCAACTTCCATACTTCCAAAATGATCTCCAAACAACAGTTCTCCTCATCTAGACATTCGGTATTGTAGCAGTGCTGTAGATATGGAACCTTCGTGAATATTCTAACAACATATTCCATGCCATACCCGCACATTTATACAACCCAATGCATGAGGGGGGATCAGATGAAATTTAGCTGTGTGTTAGAAATTCAGGATGATGGCCCGGGGGATAGTAACAGCCCCTCCAAACTCCTTCCAATGTCATGCACTATTCTGGCACTTTGCTCAGACCATTCAGTCCAGCAGCCCCGGGAGGCACAGAGTGCTGGTGCTTAAAACAAGAGAACTGTTGGGTATTGTCACCATCAAGGGCGTCTCATGAATCTTTTCCTAGTCCTCCACGGGGAGCCAAAATGTCGGATGATGCTGCTTGTAGTCGATATGATTGAGCCGAAACTAGGTGTCTTCAAGATTAATTTTCGCTCTGGCCATTTTAATGCTTATTAGTTTTAGACTTGTGGGTGGTGGGTTGGGAATTGGTGTCTGTAGAATTCTTGTACGGGGGTACCCTTAGTTCATGTTGCTATTGTTCAGCTCATGGTATTTTTACGAATTGGCTATAGTTGGATGGCGAATAACGGCGGCGAGTTGGCGGCGAGTGGCCAGGAGTGAAACGAAACAATAAATGCCAAGGCAAAGAGTAAGACTAAAACGATCGCACAGAGGCGGGGAAAATCTTTCTTTCTTCAACAACACACTCACACACTCTCTCACGATGCTCAACTAACTTAACTAACTAACATAACTGACGGCGAAGACAGGAGTATAAGTAAAACCAACGATATCTTCCTTCCGTCCACCGAGTCCTATCCTTCCATCGATCACCACATATGTCCACACTCTTCCACGCACGCCTCCGCTTCTATGCTGGCCTTTCGATCTTCCATGCTCGCTCCCGCTCTTCTACGCAGGTCTCCCTTTCCTCTCCGTGCAGAACAATCATGCTAACAAAGGAAAGAACAAAGAAAACTCCTCCAGGCTCCGTAGCCTACTCGTATCCTCCTCCTCTTCCTCACCGATCGGAGGTGTATACCCGGAGATTTGTCGAACGATAACTGTGCACGCTGCATCTAAGCTGAGTGGCATGAAAGTACTTGCTCCCGGTGGATGTATCGATCCAGAGCGCATGAGCTGTCGACTTCTTTGTCTGAAAGACAACGAGATAGGATATATGCGGGGCCGATAGGATGATCGCATGGCCGATGGGTTTACTGTATGGTGAGCAGCATCGAAGAATTCCAACAGGTATCAGGTATGTATTATGCTAGCTACACGGAGTAGAGAATATAGTCTATTCCATTAGACTGCCAAGCTAGTAGTAACTCGGTATCACCAAAAACTTTTGTTGAGTGGCTGTACAGTATTTGAATGGCTCTGAAGGCTCTGGAAAATTTTAAAATTTTTGTTGAGATACGACATGATTATTTGGGCATATCCAGAATGCCACCAAGAGTACAATTATGGCCATTGAGCTGGGGTGGCAAAATTAAGTGAGTATCAAAAGCATAGTGGCTGAGCTTTGGTGATACAAACATAGACACTTCCATGCCGCAAGCCAGGAAAACTCTATAGAATATGTGGTTTCATACTGGAATCAATTCAATCCTGATTGTTGAATTCCACAGCAGTATCATGTCAGCTCTCATCCAACGTACATTCTGGTGCCATGGAATGACCAACCTCCTCCAGACCGGTCCTCTCAGATTCCACATGCCAGTCACCAATCAGCAGCAAGGAAGTATCGATTCCCTTAACAGAAAGCCCACGACCTTGTAGGCCATCCAGTGGAAGCGTCAAATCAAGCTCATGGAAGGTACTAACAATAAGGTTTGGATGTCGTAAGTAAAAGAGCTGCCAGGTTTCCCCAATAGCATATGTGAGAAAATTCTTGGTCGATGTACGGCTATCAAACGAGAAGATTGTGCAAGAACGAATAAAGGATATGAGAATGAGGACATATATTCAGTGACCTATGTGACAACCGTGGGATGAGGGGAGTCATTTAAATACACAAATCAATGCTACATATTCCTTCCGGAGTCATCACGCCATTTTCTTACTTTCGCCTACCACTGCCCTATCCCTTGCGCCACCCTCATCTCTTGACCGCTTTCAGACATCATTACATCATACATGCACTCATGACTCCAGTGGCCCATCCGACATCCTTCCAGCAGATTCCACAAGAGCGATATAATAAGACCTGGGCAGTAGGTATGATAGCCGATAGCCAGCAATAGCGTGATTGCCGGTGGTTAACAACAATATGTAACTGAGGCACGACACCCTGCCATTAGTGATGGACACGAGGATGATTGGGCATTTCATGGGGGTCATGATAGACCATGATCTGATCAGGAGGAATATCTGATAGAAAGATTGATCAAGGGTGCAGCTGGCAGATCCCCATCGAGTGATCGATCATGGCCACTTCTCAAGCATGATTGTGATAGTCGATTATCATCCATCTAGATCGATTATCATCCGAGCCACTTTTAGGTGTCAGAATATCATTGAAAAATAGACCTTGGTTTTTGGTTTTGCAGTAATTGCGTTTCCTATTTTCGGTATCCCATGTCCCATATCCTGTATTTGGTTCTTTGTTGAATGGAAAGTGAAGGCGTCGGATGGGCGGAGAGTTGGCTGCCAGGAGGCTATGGGCAGTGGGAGTCTTTGTATTTCCTTTGTTAGCTAGGAAATATGCAAGGGGAAGTGGAGGCATACTTGCAAACGCATGGACATGTGTGGGGATAGGAGGACTTGGTTATGGTTTATATATACCCCTGTCTTTACCGTTAGTTAATGATAGTAGTTGAATGAGTGAGAAAGGGTCCCCGCTCCTGAGCTATACGATGTTTATTGTGAATCACCGGCGCTTTGATAGCAGAATCTGGACGTCTCAAGAACACCGACTACATCTCTGGAATTCATCACTTCTCGCATAAAAGAAAAACACGAATAATCTGTAAAACAGAGAACGAAGTAGGAGCTGGGCACGCATTGAAGAAGTGAGCAGGAAGAGAAGAAAAGGGAAGAAGAAGCGTTAGGAATGGAAGAAAGGTGAGGCGGAAATGGAGAGAACGAACGTGAAGAGGTTAGGGGAGGTTGGATAGAGAGAGATGGGACGCCGCGAATATTATTGTGAGGAAAGAGAGTCTAGGAAAGGAAAAAGTTAGAATGTAAAAAGTGTCCTGAGTTATGTATTTAAGGATGCTAGTTTTCCCTCTTGAGTGCGACGATAGAGTCAAGATCAAGATATCCTCCTTGCATATTTTTTAGCCCCCTTCCACGCAGATAGTTTTTAGTTTTACTTTATTGTTTTCGTTGTGAACTCTTGGCGTTTGGTTTGGTTGTCGTCACCGTTGATCCATGTTTAAAATTATCGACATCTTAACTAGCATAAGAAATGCCTTTTTACCAACAACTAATCCATAACAGCCGAGTTCTCTTGCTCATTGCTTTTTGCAGTGCTTTCACCGTCTACTCCGTAACCCGCTCCCTCGTCAATCCATTCCTCAGAAAATTCCTCCACCAATCAAAACCAGGTTGTGGCAAGCATAAGGAGTCGAAGGCTGAGTGACCCGTCATGATCGCATTTACAAGAGTTTAGTGGAGTGTCGTCGACTATGATCGAGCAAGACTTGATCATAATTTGATCGTGTTTATCACTATCTACCGCTGCCTTTATAATATAAAGGCTATGTTTTTCTAGTTGACGTCCCAATGACAGCCTCTCAAGTCATCCTTGACAGCTCGCATGCGAGTGGCAAACTCGCCTATTACACCCTTTCCACTCGAGGTCGACCTAGCGGCATTCCGGATTTGATCACATAATGCGGCAGTATTACACGTTCAGATATATAATTTCTACGCCTTTGAGTGCAACATTGCAGGTCAGAAACCACTCTTTAGCCACAGTTTAAAACTCTCTGATTTCCTCTCATTCTATTTACCTCTTCTCCTGTGTCGTTACTCGGTCGATTGGTCAGATGTGCAATTCTGTTATTATTCACTTTCTCCTGTCTTCCATGTTGGTTCCTTGGATCTCTTTTTCACTACCATTGTATGTTAATGTTTTTCGCTGCATAAATGGTGGGTCTCTCAGATAGAATGAAGTTTTTAAGCAACTCTAGTTCTCCTAAGTCTCCGGCATAACAGCTCTGCCGTTCCATATTTTACATCTTTTCTTCCTTTGCAAAGCAACAAGGGTGAGATTTTTGGACGTGAGAGTACCCGTTTTTGATGTAAAATATGGGGGGGGGGGGGCAGGGATGAGTTTTGTCGCCAAGATCGGACGACTGGGTCAATGACAGAGCAAGTAAATAAACCTCCGAATAGCCACATTCGAATGAAAAACGGGAAGTGGTTGGGCAGGCTCCGAAATAGCACTAACCTGACTCTTACTGAATGATGGGGTGTATTACTCTCCGGAAAAAAAATATATCTGTCTCCAGCGTTTGCCAACCCGCTGAGGGCAGTTTATACTGTGCTTCGCTCATGGAAACAGGTGGCATCCTAATATTACCTAAGGAGGCAAAAGTCGGGGACACTTTTTTTGACCAATAGTTGAGATACTTATCTACGAAGGTACAGCACGTAAGTTTTGAATATTTTACTGGCAGGGGATGTTCGACTAACAGGGGTCAGGAGGTGAATTGGGTAACCACTATACCCAATTCGCTGTGCTTATACCCGATTTGCTGCCTTAGCCCCTGCTAGCGTAACACCCCCTGCTAGTAAAATATTCAAAACTTATGTGCTGTACCTTCGTAGAGGAGCCCGTTAGGTGAGGTGCCTTAGGGTGTGTCAATCGCTGTGGTGGGTTGGGTGGGGGGGTTGGTTAGGAAATGATTTTGTTGGTGGCTGGCACTGTTATTGAGCTCGTTAGTTAACTATAAGAACCCGAATAATTAGACCCGAGGCTAGGAAGTTGGAGTTAGTAAGGTCTGGCTCTTTTTTCTTTCCACTCCGTCCCAAGCTCGGTCTGAGGGGGTTAGTTTTCGTGGTGCGCTTGTCCCCCTATCCAAGAGAGGGAATTTCGGACGTCTTAGCCTCGGGTCCAACCATTCGAGTTCTTACGGTACCTGATACTGAAGCGGAGAAACCTGTTCTCATGGGAGTAACTTAACGACTGTGTGGAAAGTTTGGCCTTACAATCCGCAGGGGACAGCTGTGGTGGCGGGTGGTAGCAGTATCCTCTATAAAACAAAAACGTGTCGCTGTACAGTACAGTACTAGACAGAATACATCCTTTCCAACATCCTTGACCATATCCATACACATCTTTATCTAATCTGTGATAATGACAATACAAGGTACATCTCATAAGCCATCCCCTCCTCCCATCAGGCAGCGTTAAAACTAAGTTATAAAAATAAGAGTTAGAGAAACAAATCTCTCCTTCCCCCAGTCCCCGCCTCCTCCAATCGTGACATTTCCACCGCCGCCTATTCAGCATAGACAGGGTTTGACGATTGAGGTTTGTCCACATCTGAGCTTCCCGAATGCCTTCATTCCTAGGCGCAGTGGCTGCCTCTAGTGCCCTCTAGGCAATAGAGCAGATTTTGACTGTCAACTTTTTTATCCTTCGCTTTCCCCACTTGGGAGACGCAGAGGCCAATTGGCCCGGGTCTGTTCTTCTGAGTTAGGCGTCTCGGGATCAATTATATTTTCCCTACGAAACGAAGGCAATTTATTTTTGACATGGGGTTTGGGTTTTTCCATCATTGGTCTCAGTCCCGCGGCAAGATCCATCCTTTTCATGGGAGATAGACCCGATCTCCATGAGGCTGCCCTAACTGGACGTTTCCAGAAGATCATTACTACGGCTAGTAATAGTATTCCAGCAAGTACAAGACCTAAGGTCAGCCAGGATTGGCGTACGGACATTCTGGGAGTACTGATACCGAATTCCTTTATGGCCCGCATGCCGAAATACTGATAGGGTTTCTCGTCAGAAAATACTTATATTGCCGATAGGAGGTAAAATACCGGAGCGCAAAAGTTGAGAGGAAGGATCGCTACAATCATGAGGGTGAAACCATCTACTACGCTCCCCTGGTGCATACTTTCGGCATAGCTCTTCTCGAGACTGCCCTCGGTGCGCCCCATCGCGTTTAACGCAAAGAGCGCTGCATTGGCCTGATCAGACTTCAAGAATACAGAAAGCTGTCTAGTCGTTAGCATTTTTGCTGCAGGCCGAGCTGTGGGGATTATACAATTTTTCTCCTCATCTCCATATTCCCTACCAACTCCTTGACTTGCTTAATGAAACATTTCCTCCCCCGAACCACCTGGTCGATAGTATCCAAGGTATTCAGCCATATCTGCTCGGAGTTTTCCGAGAGGATAGGTATTGGGGCAATATTCTTGTAGAAGCGATTTTGAGGGAGTGGGTATCTTTTCTCGTAGTCTTTAATTTTTGTTCGGCAGCTAGTCAAAAATAGACCGTGTAGATCCTGGAGAACAGCAATTTGTCGTTCAGCAACGCTAATAGCGGCGAACAAATCTACAGAAAGACTCCCAAGGGCGGTAAGGAGCCATCGGACTCTGCACTGCTTCTTCTCCCGAATCCCGTTCTGCCGGGCTCGCTGATAATCATCCTCCCATTTGGGTTCTTCCTCCCCATTAAGAGTTCCTGGCGGTAATTCTATCTGTAGCGGCACATCATCGGGAATTCTCTTCATCCCTTGATCATCCTCGTAGATTTCTGCATCTAATATCATTTGGTCGATATCCTCCTCCTGATGGTTACCAAAAATTAATTCTAGATTCATTTGGCCAAAGAAGAGAATAGACTAACTAGCTTGCACAGTGCGCCCTGAAGTTTCTCCAATGCCCATAGTTCAGAATCCATATGATTAGCGATCATATGAATCATTGCATAAAAGGCGCCCACAGCTTCCTTAAAGGGGTGAAATGGGACTTGATCTTTGGAACTATCCTCCTTAGATCTGAATGTCGCCATCGTATCTTTAGAAATTACTTAGAAACGGTGTTTGGGTCATCAGTAGACAAAAGCAAAACTTACTGTTGTCAAATACCATATATCGTGCCTGATGCACCAATATCTCCTCAGAATGATCTTTCCCCTCCACGGTCACCACGCCACTACTGCCGGGAACATCAACTCCTAGGCGTTTGAAATCTAAGAGTCTAACACTCTCACTTTCCGGACCCAACTGAATGCTACCGCTAGATTTCCCGAAATATGGAAATGATACAAAAAGGGTGATTCTCTCTTCAGATGAACCTGACTTGGCCCACTCCTGTGGTTTTTTGGAGGGTACCCGCAATGAAATACCTGTTCTAAACCTCCCACAACCGGGCAGAGCTAGAACTCTTTTTGAATGGGCGTCCCCGAAAGTAGCTGGATTTGGAAGGTGGAGCACTTTCGCCATCGAACTCAGTAGATTCTCATCCTACTCTAGTAAGAAATTGCCTTAAAAGCCAGAATCACTACTGGGCACTATTCCAACTTACATATGCATCATAACATTGGGGAAAGTCTCTTGAAAAATGCCCTTCAAATGTTAGCATTTAGAGGATAAATTCGTCTCACCTTTCAGAGCCAACCAGCTGTATCCAGCGAGGCATTTCTCGTAGCAGAAATGGGGAATGAAAAAGTTGATCCTTGGAATGTAAACTCACATGATCCCTAACCGTGCCCGTGACTGTATTATTCGATCTTTCGTAGGGTTAATTATTTGGTTAAATTGCTCAGAGTCTATAAGTTTCTCCTTGGGTACTTGGAAGAACATATCGTCGTCTTCACCAAAGCTTCCGGAGGAAGGACTGCCCCTCTCAACTGGAGGATCTCCATCCACCCGGCCCAACGAATAGTTAAATATCACGACATCATCATCTTTTCTATCTTTTAGTTTTTCGCTCGTGAGGCTGCAGCTCGGGTACAGGAAGCCCTCCTCGTCGTAAAACCCTTGTTGCTCGCCGATATTCATCCAACCACGAAAGTGGTCGAGCGATTCCTCGGAAAGGGCAGGAGGCGGTAACAGTCCTTGAGATGATTGGGGAATGGATCCGGCTGAGGGTTCGGGGGGTGAGTGAGGGCATAGCGGGGTTGTAGAGTTCGTGCCCAGGGGGTCCATCTTGCCTTGGTAACAGGGGGTTCGGAAGAGGGATAGGGAGACAGTTTCCTAGTTTCTTGCTAGCATAGGTCAATAGTTGGTCGGAGAGCTCTCTTCTTATACTCGGGGCAGAGATAAAATCCTTGGGCACCGGGGTGGTGACTGGCAACACCCTCGATAACCAAATGCTAGACCTTAGCCAGTCAGCCCTTAGAAAATCAAAAATCACCAATTATGTTTGAAGCTTTCACAGAATTTCCTCTTTTAACATATATACTACCAAATGTGCATATGGCCTATAAACCGGATTCCCACCCCTCCAAAATCCTGTTCACGGATATCCCCGGTATCGGAGTACTAGGGTGTGAGCAAAATCCTGTCGAACTGTACTCTTATAGGCCGAGTTTGTATGCGGATAGAAGCCTCCAAGAACACATAATAGATTCCTTCACAGTTTGGTGAAGGAAAAAAGTCTACCTAACTCACAGACTTACCCAGAACCCCCGGTGCAGAACATTCAGCTTGGTCGAGACACCGGAAACCCACCCAGCTCAGGCTAAGATCCTTGACTGCCCCCTGAGGCCAACTGCTCCTGACGCGGGCAGGGGGTACCGGCCAGCCCAGAGGAGTGGCAATGTGGGAATTGAGGGTAGCACACGGGTACCTGCACAATCACCATCGGGGGCATGGCGAAACTGGGAGGGTGGCGAACAGGGGTACTTCACGGAAAAAGTTAGGGCAAC
>Ga0307510_10012384_pt1 | contig 10112 bp, 10 predicted proteins | sample 12_EM_MG_FD_207224 | JGI IMG/M metagenome (GOLD analysis project Ga0307510, IMG submission 207224) | Populus trichocarpa ectomycorrhiza microbial communities from riparian zone in the Pacific Northwest, United States - 12_EM | ecosystem: Host-associated > Plants > Roots > Unclassified | place...
AGCGGTCCTCCAGGGTGGACCGCGATCCGGCCAGGGCCTGCCGGAGCCGGGAGATGCCGAGGTCCGGGTCCCGGTCCGCGGCCTCCACCAGCCCGTCCGTGTACAGGGCAACGAGGGTACCCTCCGGCAGTTCGAGCTCGGTGGTCTCGAAGGGCAGGCCGCCCACGCCCAGCACCGGGCCGACGCCGATGTCGACCACCTTCGTGGCGCCGTCCGGCAGAACGAGGACGGGCGGCGGGTGACCGGCGCTGGCGGCGCTCAACGTCCGCGACACCGGGTCGTAGACGGCGTACAGACAGGTCGCCCCGGTGCCGCCGACGCCGGCGCGCCCGCCGTTCTCCTCGTCGCCGCCGAGGCGCAGGACCAGGTCGTCGAGGTGGGCCAGGAGTTCGTCGGGCGGCAGGTCGACGTCGGCGAGGGTCTGGACCGCGGTGCGCAGCCGCCCCATGGTCGCGGAGGCCTGGATGCCGTGGCCGACCACGTCACCGACCACCAGGCCCACCCGCGCTCCGGAGAGCGGGATGATGTCGAACCAGTCGCCGCCGACCCCGGCCCGCGAGTCGGTGGGCAGATAGCGGCAGGCGACGTCGACCGCCGACTGCGGCGAGGTGCCGCGTGGCAGCAGGCTCTCCTGGAGGGTGAGCGCGGTGGAGCGCTCCCGGGTGTAGCGGCGGGCGTTGTCGACGCAGAGGGCGGCCCGGCCGGCGATCTCCCGCGCCAGCGCGAAGTCGTCCTCGGTGAAGGCGTCGGGCCGGGTGCGCAGCAGCACGGCGACGCCCAGCGTGGTGCCGCGCGCGATCAGCGGCACCGCCAGCAGTGAGGTGACGACGAATCCCCGCATCCGCGCGGCCCGTGCCGGGACGCCCGCGATCCACCGGTCGAAGTCCGGGTCGCCGCTCCCGCTGAGCACCGGACGGCCGGTGTGCAGGGCGCGGGCGGGTGGCGAGTACGGCGGGTAGGCGTCGCTGGCGCCCAGGCCGATCACGGCCTCCGGGGTCCCCGGCTCGGTGGACAGATGCGCGGCCCGGCGGAGCACGATGTCCGCGTCCGAACCGCCGTCCTCGGGCTCCTCGCCGTGCATCACCGCCTCCAGCAGATCCACGCTCGCGAAGTCGGCGAAGCGCGGGACGACCAGTTCGGCGAGTTCGCGCGCGGTGCGGTCGAGGTCGAGGGTCGTGCCGACGGAGACGGCGGCCTCGTCGAGCACCGCGAGCCGCTGCCGCGCCCAGTGCTGCTCGCTGCTGTCGAAGCCGGCCATGCCGACCGCGCAGACCTCGCCCCGGTCGTCCCGGACGGGCCACAGCTCCAGGTTCCAGGCGTGCTCGCGGATTCCGGACGGGGCGCGGGTGTAGCTCTCGTAGTGCGTGGGTTTGCCCGTGGCCGCGACGTCGCGGAGTGCCTGGAGTGTGCCCAGCTGGTCGACGTCCGCCGGCAGGCCGTAGGGGAAGGCGTGGCCGCGCAGGGCCTCCTCGCCGAGCCCCATGACCTCGCAGGCCACGGCGTTGAGCCGCAGGTACCGCTGCACGGCGTCGAACACCGACATCGAGAACGACGCCTGCCGGAACGCGCGCTCGATCAGCGCGCGCTCGTCGTCGTCCCCGCGGGCGGGATCCATGGGATCAGTGTGCTCCCGCACCCGGACGCCAACAACCGGGCGCTGGAGCAGCCGTCCGGGGTCCGCGGGATCGAACGAATACTTGGGGTCCGTAAATGCTGTGAAGTGCCCCACGACGGGTAGTTCTTAACTCAGCGCCTCTTCCGCGTGAACACCTCCACTCAAAGGAACTGTGGTCTTGGCTCTCGCGTACCCTGACGCCCCGTCAGCCCGTCGACCCGGGCGTACCTGGACTATTCGCATCACAGGTCACCGCGACCGCACCGCCTCGGTCAGCTGCTCCTCCGGGTGCGGCATGCCCGCCCGGTCGCGTGACATCCCGGCCCTGCGCCGCTTCGCCGAAGCCCATGCGGCGGCCCACGTCAGAGCGGCGACCGTACGCCCCGACGCGGCCTGCGGCTGCCGTCGGCAGCGGTGCGCGGCGCACGAGGGGACCCGGGTCGACTGCTCGGGCTCGGTACTGCTCGTGCTGCGGCACGATCCGGCGGTCGGCCAGGTGTGGAACCTGTCCGAAGTCTGCGCGGCCTGCGCCGCGCTGATGACGCACACCCGGATCGTCGGCAAGCCCCAGCCACGCACCCGGCCGCCCCACCAGGAGACGGTCGTACCCCTGCAGGCACCGCCCCCGGCGAGCGCGCGCTCGGTACCGGCCGGATTCAGCGCGCCGCCGGCCGAGGCGGGTGTGCCGTCCCGCCCGGACCGCCGGCGGAGGTGACGCGTGCGGCACACCCGGAGCGGGGCACACGGACGGGACCCACCCCGAGCGGATGGTGGGCGGGTCCCGTCCGCGCCACCATTCTGGCGACCGGGCCATGTCAAAGGCACGTGTGAAACCCCGCCGCCCGGAGTGGACCGATCACACCCCGCGCGTATGCTCACGCGGGATCGCAGGAATTCCGGGCATACGAGACTCCACGACCCCCGCTTGACCCGCCAAGATCCCCAACGGTGATACTGGTGGGTCAGCCCCGCTCCCGCCCGCAGATTGGCCTATGTCGAACTCCTCCACAGCTCCGCCCACGATCCCCCACACGGTGTGGCTGGCTCGCGGCCGCCACGTCGGGTCCGAGGACGCGGCGGGTGTCGTACGGCGACAGTTGCAGCGACTCAAGGACCGCGAGGTCATCGACGACCATCTGGAACCGGACGAGGATCAAGGCCATGATCCCCGGGAGCTGGTCTTCGAGGCCCGCTGGCGGGTCGAGGGGACGGTGACCGTGCGGGCGCGGCTGACGTTTCCGGCGCCGGACTCGCCCGCCGCCGCCTCCGCTTCGCCCGACGGGCGGGACTGGATCCTGGTCGCGGAGGCCGAGCGGACCTGGGACCCGCGGTGGCCCTCCCCCGCGACCGTCTTCTGGCCCGAGGACGCGGACTCCGGCTGGGACCACGCGCCGGTCCCCGGTCTGCGCTTCCGGGAGGTCAATCCGCTGCCGTCCGACGAGAAGGACCTGCGGCGGCTGTTCCGGAGTTGCGCGCAGGACGGCTGGAGCGTGCACGTCGTCGTGCACGAGGCGATGACCCCGGACGCGCGCGGCCGGCTCCCCCTGGCCCGGCTGCTGCCGGCGAGCCTGCGGCACTGCGTGGTGGAGCACCGGGCCACACCCGACCAACTACGGTCCGTCAACTGGGCGTTGCTGCGCGAGTTCGACTTCCAGGTGCCGCGCGGCGGTGCCGTCGTGCTGCCCACCAACCCGGCCGCCCCCGGCTACGACGTCCGGGACTTCTCCGTGCGCAGCGTCTTCCTCGACGGCTCCGAGCCCACCGAACTCGTGGACGTGCTCTGCCGCTACGCCGCCTCCGCGCGCCCCCTGCCGGAGGGCGGCACGGAAGCCGTCACCGCGCTGCGCGAGCAGTGGAGCCTGATGACCCTGGAGGAGGAACTGGCCCGGGAGCGCAGGCTCGTGGCCATGTACGCCGAGGCCCTCGAAGCGATGACGAAGTCCCGGGATCTGTACCGGGAGTCGGCCGACCGCGCCAACGAGGCGCTGACCGCGCTCCGCGAGTCCGGCGGCGCTGTCGTGCCGGGCGGGCCTCCCTCGTCTGCCGGGTCCCCGTTCCAGCGGACCTTCGGCCGCTTGCGGGACGCGACGAAGGCACTGCGCCCGGCGCCGCCGGCCGACGGGGACCGTGTATCGCCGTCGGCCGACGGAGACCGCGTCGATCCGTCGCGGGACGGCGGCGGATCAGCTGAAGAGCGGTAGTCGTTCGGCGTCCGCGCCGAGGGAGCGCCGTTCGGTCCCGGTGAGCGGTGTGCGGCCCGTGGCGGCGCGCGCGTAGTGCTCGTCCGTCCAGTCCAGAGGGACGGGGCGGCCCAGCAGTCCGTCCAGGGTGGTGCGCACCACGGCCGGCCCGTTCGCTGACGGGCCGGGCGCGCCGGAGAGCTCCCTGACGAGGTCGAGGTGGTCAATGCTCGCCTCGACCGCGAGAGTGGTCATCAGGTCTGCGGCGGTCAGGACATGGCCCTGGGTCGACACCAGGAGATCGGGGTCCGTCGCCGCGGCGGCCGTCACCGTGGCCGTCGTGGTCTCCAGGTAGAGCGCGCGCAGCTGCCGGAAGTCGAGAAACATGCTCGCCCCGACCCTGCTCCAGCGCCGTCCGTTGGCCGCGCCGACCGGGTCGGGCCGCCAGTCCTGCCAGCAGGTGACGGCATCACGGTCGGCCGGGCCCGGGGCGGGGGTGTGCAGCGCCACCAGAGCGCGCTGGGCGTCCGAGAGGCAGTGGAAGATCAGGTCACGCACGGCCCAGCCGGTACAGGCGGTCGGCAGCCAGGACTCCTCGTCGCCGAGCGGCGCGACGACGGACGCCAACGCCTCGTAGGAATCGCGCAGCACCTGTACCGGGCGACTCCGGTGACGCGAGTGGCTTCCGGGAACCTCGGTCATGCGACCAGCCTACGCAGCACAGTGGCGGCGGTGAAAATGGACCACCAGTGGTGATCGCCGCCCACGCGCCCCGCCGTCCCGCGGCCTAGCTTGGCGGTATGCCGATGCAACCCTGGTTCCGCGATGCCAAGTTGGGCATCTTCGTCCACTACGGGATCTACGCCGTCGACGGTGTGCCGGAGTCCTGGTCGTTCTACACGGGCCAGGTCCCGCACGAGCAATACATGCGCCAGCTGGACGGGTTCACCGCGGCGCACTACGAACCACGGGACTGGGCGCGGCTGTTCGCGCGGGCGGGTGCCCGGTACGCGGTGCTGACCGCCCGGCACCACGACGGTGTCGCCCTGTGGGACTCGGCCCACGGTGACCTGAACGTGGTCCGGCGTACCCCGGCCGGCCGCGATCTGATCGGGCCCTGTACCGACGCGCTGCGCGAGGAGGGCCTCAAGGTCGGGCTCTACTACTCCCACTCCGACTGGAACCACCCCGACTACGCCAGTGCTGTGCACCCGCGCCCGCCGGACGAGGAGCTGGGCACCAACCCGTACGCCTCCGCCCGGCCCGGCGAGGAGGATCCGGCCGCCTGGGCGCGTTACCTCGCCTACCGCGACGGCCAGGTAGGCGAGTTGGTGGCCCGATTCCGGCCCGACCTGCTGTGGTTCGACGGCGAGTGGGAGCGCGCCGAAGAGCAGTGGGGCATGCGGGAGTTGGCGGAGCTCATCCTCGCCGGGAACCCCGACACCGTCCTCAACGCCCGCATGCTGAGCTACGGCGACTACGCGACGCCCGAGCAGGGGGTGCCGCTGCAAGCGCCGGACGGGCCTTGGGAGTTGTGTCTGACGGTCAACGACTCGTGGGGTTTCCAGCACGGGGACCACCATCACAAGTCGGTGCGGCAGCTGGTGCGTTACTTCACGGAGACCATCGGGATGGGCGGCAATCTGCTGCTCGACGTGGGCCCGAAGGAGGACGGGACGATCCCGCCCGAGCAGGTGGAGCGCCTTGAGGGGCTCGGCGGGTGGATCGCCCGGCACTCCGAGGCGGTGTACGGCACGGTGGCCGGTCTGCCCGCCGGGCACCACTACGGGCCGAGCACCCTGTCCGCCGACCGCCGCACGCTGTACCTGGTGTGCTTCGACCCGCCGCGCGAGTCGGTGTCGGTGCGGGGCCTGCGTACGCCCGTGAAGCGCGTCACGGTGCTCGGTACCGGCGCCGGACTCGGCCACGACGTGATCGGCGGGCTCGGCGAGGTGCCGGGCGTGACGTGGATCGACGCACCGCGGGCGGCCGACGTGGACGAGTCGGCGACGGTCCTGGCGGTGGAGCTGGAGGGGGAGTTGGACGTATATCGGGGTACGGGCCGGGACTAATCTGCGCGGCGCTGATCCCGCGCCGAGCTGCGCTGCTCCGGCTCGGACCGAGCTCCGCGACGCCGGTCTGGGCCGAGCCGCACGACACCGCCCCGGGCTGAACTGCATGGGCCGGGACCGACCCGCACAGTGCCGACCCGGGCCGACCCGCACGGCAGCGGCCCCGATTCACCCGGTCCCTGCGCGAACCGCCCTCGGCGAAGCCCCCAGTTCGCGTCGGCACGCCTTGTTGAAGGCCTGCAGGTCGCCGATGCCGACGGCCGCCGCGATCGCCGGGACGGACAGCGTGGACTCCCGCAGCAGGTGCCGTGCGTGTTCCAGGCGGCGGTGCCGGATGTAGGCGACGACCGTGCTGCCGATCTCGGCGCGGAACAGGCGGATGAGGTGGTTGTGCGAGACCCCGGCCGCGCGCGCCACCTCGGGCACCGTCAGCGGTGCCGCCAGGTGCGCCTCGATGTGTGCGACGGCGAGGGCGAGGGCGGGGTGGGGCCCGGCGGTGTCACCGGCGGCCGGGGTGGCGAGGTCGGCCACCCGCCACAGCACGGTCCACAACTCGGCAGCGGCCCGGGCGGAGTTGCGCGGCGCCGCCGCGACGGCCCGCAGCATCAGGTCGGTGAGCACGGGCGTCTGCGTACCGGCGTCCTGCATCACGGGAACGGTCAACCGCTCACCGGCGGAAGGGAGTTCCAGGTGGGCGAAGAGATGCTCGGAGCGGCCCCGGTAGTGGAAGCGCACCAGCGCGCCGGGCGGCACCAGGCTCACATGGCCGGGCCTGATCCCGCACGGCACCCCGTCGACGGTCAACTCCGCCTCGTACCGGTAGAGATGGAGCTGCCAGAGGTCCGGCAGCCGGAACACGTCACGCGGGCTCACCGTGCCGTGCACACCGACGCCGAGGCTCGCGACGCGCGGTGGGGCGTCGAGGCAGATCCGTACATGGGTTCCCGTTCCCGTCCCGCTGGTCGCGCTCACGGTGAAAACGTACCAGTGCCCGACATGGGGTCGGTGACTGTCAAGACTCTTCCGGGCGTTCGGGTGTGATGTTCCCCTCTTCGGCAATACCGGGGCCTCAACCGGGCATCCGGATAGGGCACATGTCGTGCGGCCGGACCGGAAAAGGGGCGCCCGTGGATTCGACCACAACCGTGATCGTCGTCGCCGTGGTGCTCGCGGTGGCGCTGCTCGCCGTGGCCGTCGGAGTACTGGTGCGGCTCGTCCGCATGCGGCGCGGGCTGCGGCGCGCAGGGCTTCCGACCGGCCCCAAATGGGTTTTCTGGGGTGCCGTCCTCTACTTCGTACTGCCGACCGACCTGATGCCTGATCCCGTGTACTTGGACGACATCGCCGTACTTCTCCTCGCCCTGCGCTCGATGCGCAAGTCCCTCGGCGAGCAGGAGGAGGGGCGGCCGGGCGACCTCGGCTGAACCCGGCGAGCGTCTTACCTTCCTTACTATGACTACGCAGAGTAAGGAAACCATTCACTCGTTCGATTCGTATAAGTCTCTGGAAGCAGACGGAAGTCAGCGGGCCAAGCAACCACGCGGGGTGGCCACCGCTTGCACGAGGCAGTACCGACGAGGGAGAGACGATGCAACCGTTCGCGCTCAACTACGCTCGCCCGGCAGCACAGTTGGAGCTCACCACTCCGTACAGCTACGACTCCGGACTGCAGTTGAACGTGCTCGCCGACGGACGGGTCGCCGCCCATGATCTCGCGCTGCTGAGAGAACTGGGGACCACGACGTCCACCGCGGGATCGAAGACTCACTTCGACGACTGAACGCGGAACGACGAAAATGACCGTGTTGGTCCTTACCTGCGAAGAGGACGTCACCGCGGACCTGGTGATGGTGCACCTGCACGCGGCAGGCGTCCCCGTGGTCCGGATCGACCCCGCCGACCTCACCGGCGGGGTCGCGCTCTCCGGCGAGTACGTCCACGGAGCCTTCCGCGGCCATCTCGCGGCCGGCGGACGGTTGGTGAGCGTGAGCGGACTGCGTTCCATCTGGGTGCGCAGACCGGGCGCCCCGGCGACCCGCGCACCCCAGCCCTCCGCGTGGCTCACCGAGGAGGCCTCACAGGCGCTCTACGGCATGCTGCGCGGCTCCGGCGCCCGCTGGATGAACCACCCCGACGCGGCGCGCCGCGCCCGGCACAAGCCCTGGCAGCTGCGGCTGGCCCAGCGCAGCGGACTGCCGGTGCCCGCCACCCTGATCACCACGTTCCCGCAGGCCGCCCGCGAGTTCTCGCGACGCTTCCCGGACCTGGTGGTCAAGCCCGTCTCCGGTGCCCACCCGCAGGATCCGCCCCGGGCGGTGCCGACCAGCCGGGTCGCGCCCGACACCGACTTCGCCGCCGTGGCCTTCGGTCCCACGCTGCTGCAACGCCGGGTCGCCAAGCGCGCCGACATCCGGCTCACCGTGGTGGGCGACCGGATGCTGGCCGCCCGGATGGCGACCGCCCCGGACGCGGACCCCGCCGAGGTCGACGTCCGCTTCGCCGCACCCGCACAGCCCTGGCATCCCACCGAGATCCCGCCACGCATCGCCGAGGCCGTCCGGACGTACCTGCGCGAGGCCGAACTGGCCTACGGCGCCTTCGACTTCGCCGAGGACGCGGACGGGACCTGGTGGTTCCTGGAGTGCAACCAGTCGGGCCAGTTCGGCTTCGTCGAGGCGGACACCGGCCAGCCGATCGCCCGCACCATCGCGGAGTGGCTGTCCCTGCCCGCCGACCCGGAGCGGGAGGGTCTCGTCAACGGGTCGGACAGCACGGTCGCTTGAGGTAGCGGAAACGGTTCGCCGCGGTCACAGTTCGCAGCCGTCCTGCCAGTTGCACGCGCCGCAGATGACCAGCCGCAGCGCCCGGTCGTACTGATGGTCGACCGTGACGTACGGGCGCAGCCGTTCGCTGCTCCCGCCGCACCGTGGGCAGCTCGCGAACAGCCCCAGAGGACCGAAGTCGCTGATCACCACGGTGCTTTCGGTGGGGTTGCCCCGGACGGGGAGCGCCGGCACGAGGGCGGGGAAGCCGAGGCGCACGATCATCGCCGCCGCCTCGTCCGACACCCGGCCCCAGCCCTGAGCGAGCCGTACGTGGCGCAGCCCGGCCAGGGCGGACGGCAGCGGCGTGTCGTCGAGCCGGACGGGCACATGTGCGCCGAGCGGCGCGGGTTCCATCGGCGTTCGGTCCCACGCCGCCGACCACAGCAGGACGACGACGGTCTCCGGTTCGGGGGCACCGTCCGCGGCTGTCGGCCACACGTCGAGCACGACGTCGGCCCCGGCCCGTCCCAGCGCGTCCGCGAGCGCGAACGCCGCCCGCTCGTCCTGCCGTTGATAAGAGAGTCGCGTGTGCACGCACTCATGGTGCGGCATCCCGGAGGCGTCCGGCACGCCTGTGGTGTTACGACCCGTATGTCCCCAGGAGGCTGCACACCGCGTCCTCCTCGACCGCGCGCACTTTGCTCAGCAGAGCGGCGTTCCCCGCCTGGTTCACCTGAGTTGTCAATGAGAAAGTGAGCGCGCGCCGGCCGTCGAGGGTGGCCGCAATCAACTGTGTGTAACCGAGGGTGTTTCCGGTATGTCCGAGAACGACCCCGCAGCGGGTGTCGTAGCGGAAGAGGGCGAGTCCCGCGCTGTTGCGGCCGAGTCCCGACGGTTCGGAGGCGCCGGGGATCCAGTGCCGCTGTTCCCGCAGCGCCGCCTTGGAGGTGAGGGCTCCTGACGCGTAGCCGCCGATGAACGCGGCCAGGTCGCGCGGCGAGGAGGTGATGCCGCCGGACGCCCACACCCCCGACATGCCGATCGTCTCGCCGACGTCCTCGGGTCCCGACGGTCCGCCGACCGCATAGCCGTGCATGTACGGCTCCGGCATCCGGTACCCGTGCGGCAGGCTCGTGTCCCGCAGGCCCAGCGGCCGGTACACGTCGTGGCGCAGCAGGTCCTCGTAGCGCGCGCCGGTCGCGGCCTCCGCCATCAGAGCCACGGCGATGTTGTCGGAGTTGGAGTACTGGTACCGCGAGCCGGGCGCGAACCGCAGCGGCTCGCCCGCCACGAAGACGAGCAGGCGCCGCGAGTCGAAGTGGTGGCGCGGGTTCGCCGCACGTCGGCCTGGACGAGGCTCCGGAACTCTGCACTCTGGCTGAAGTCCGGGAGCCCGCTGGTGCGCTGGAGCAGCTGACGCAGGGTCACCGCCCGCCAGGCCTTGGGCAGTTGGGGCAGCCGGGCGCCGATCGTGTCGTCG
>Ga0307510_10012385_pt1 | contig 10112 bp, 8 predicted proteins | sample 12_EM_MG_FD_207224 | JGI IMG/M metagenome (GOLD analysis project Ga0307510, IMG submission 207224) | Populus trichocarpa ectomycorrhiza microbial communities from riparian zone in the Pacific Northwest, United States - 12_EM | ecosystem: Host-associated > Plants > Roots > Unclassified | place...
ATTGATTTTCTTCAAGAAAAAAATGTTAGAAAATAATATAAATTATATTTTAAAATTTTATTAAATAATTTAAGTTATTGGATTAAGATGATTTTTTAACATAATATCATAGTTTTGATGATTAAACAATCACGAGTTCGAATCTAATTATTTTTATTTATTTAATAAAAATTAAATATAAAATAATATAAATTTTAAATTTATTGTATCCAAACAAATCCAACCACTCTTGAACTTCATTAGCGATCAAACCTTCTTGTACAATTGAGATTGTCAAATTGTCAAAAACTTCTTCCTTGTTAATGGCATCAAAGGCAATCGAATTCTCAACCATCAGATCACAGTGACTTTCTCCTTCAACTTTTATTCCCTACCTTGTAAGATGATGGTCCTTGAAAAAGATTCTGTACTGCCAAACACTTCACATCAGATCACAATGACATTCTCTCCCCACTAAAGCTAAAAATCTCACTTGTTTGCTTAACTTTATATTTTATAAAACAAATTTATATTGAATAACTTAATTTCTTAGATAAAATTTTAATATATAATTTATATTATTTTCTAATATGATATCAAAGTTTTGAAAACCAAGCGATCACGAGTTCGAAATTTACCATCCTTATTTATTTGATAAAAATTAAGCATAAGATAAAGTGAATCTGTGTAAATTTCAAGTTCAAAAAACTTTCATTTGAGGAGGTATGTTAGAAAATAATATATATAATATTTTGATATCTTATCTAACAATTTAAACTATTGGATCGGGATGGTTTTTTGACAGAACCAGCCTCTAAAATTAAGCAAGATAATGAATCCATTCAGTGAAATTAAAGGCTAATATCTGTTTGAAATCATGATCTTGTTAATTTTTAGTTGATACCTCATGTGTTTTACACAAAATCATGGATCTTTAGAGGAAGAAGCCTATCGAGGATTAGAGTTACTCGCTCTTTTCTTTATGTTTTCTGTCGCCCCCTTTACCACTTTAGTAGCTGTTTAGTTTAGAAGAATCCTCATTGAAAATTGTTAGACCAAGTTTCTGCAACTTCATTTTGTCTCTCTCTCTCTCTCTCTCTCTCTCTCTATATATATATATATATATATATATATATGATGTAAGGATATCTGATTGTCTGAAATTGCTTTTATTCTAGGTTGTTCTCAATATATGTGCAGAAACTTAAAAACCTATGAAGCATATGCCATGCATAGGTGCAAGAGAGGTTCATTGTGTAATAAGCTTAATATTAAACATGATCCGGAGAGTTAAACTAGAAAATATGTGATTCACATCTTAATTTAGATTGGATTTTAAGTTGGTAAAAAAAGAAATTAACTCAAAGTTTTTAGTAATTTTTTTAAACTTGACTAAGTTAAATCTAAAAAAAAAATAACATGAATTTGATTTATACAGATCAACTTCATTTACTAAAGAAGGAATTGCAAACATATATATATATACACACACACACTCACTCATGCTAAAAAATAATAATCATTACCATATTCCTAAATATTTAAATATTTTGAGATTGTGTGCAAGCAGTCACAGGGTTCTTCGATATGTACGTTGCTAGGAGGGTCTGTTTGGGAGTGTGATTACAATTGTGATTGCTTTTTAAAGTGTTTTTCGTGTCGAAATGCATTAAAATGATTTTTTTTAAAAAAAATTATTTTTAAAACCAACACATCAAAACGATCCAAAACATACAAAAAAAAAATTAATTTTTAACAAAAAAAATTAAATTTTTTAAAAACAAGGGTCGACCTGCATTTCCAAATAAACTCTCGTAGTTGTCTCTAACACCTTGACTCCACAAATTTTTTCCCCATATCTCCGAGTAATGGCAGTGCTGATTACTGAAGTAGCTGTTGGTTCTACAGGAGAGTGTAAAGGGAAAAACTTTTAAACGAAAAGGTGGTGATGAATCCGATAAAAAACAAAAGTGGGATTCTTTTCTTGTTTTCTTTGCTATTCAGTGACTTGTCATGGCGCATTTCATCTTTTTTATGCTAATGAAAAATCAACAATCTATCAACTAACCATGGAATAATGTTGGAGCCTTTCACAGTTCTATGTACACAAGACCTATCCCACTTCGTCGATTTTTCCTTTTTAAAATAGCACATTTAAAAAAAAAAAAAATAATAAGCTAACACTAGTTTCTTTTTTTTTTTTAAATAGCATAGCCAATTTTTAGTATAAAGATGTCTTCTTTCAAATACGTAGTTTTCATCTGTGGCTTGTTTAAATACCGCAGTTCCCAACTGTGGTTTTTTTAAATACTGCATTTTTCAACCGTGGTTTTTCACCGGCTGTGCAATTTTTCGTAGTCTCTTTTTCTACTGTTATTTTATAAAAAATAACACCCGTGCTAGAGCTAGTTATGCTCTGGTCAAGAGTGGAGTCCCGAGAGAGGGAGAATTCGAAGAGGATTCTGTAATGATATATTAGTCTACGGAAAACTGATCTGGGATTGCTAGTGGGAAAATTTGAAGGCATGGAGGGACATGACTACTCTATTCAAAACTTCAACAATGAATTATGATTAGAATCACACGTGAGGCTCTTGATCGGGTAAATCAGGTTAACAGGTTAATCCAGATTTTTAAAAAATTAAATGAAATTATATCCGAGTAATTACTAAAGATAAAGTTCGTAAATGCATGAGTATTATATCTTCTCCTTCCTTTTTATATAATATAATTAAAAAGAGCAAAACTAGCTAATGAGTTATATTTTTTTAAAATGAATTTTGACCAAGTGGTTACATGTTGACGAAGAGACCCACCAACCCGGGTTGCAGCCTTTTCTTCTATTTTCCATCCCATTGTTTCTGCTGTTATGTTAGGAAAAACAAGGGCTGGCATCAATTGTAATAACTAAAGCTCTCATTTTCATCTATTTTGTAGAACTACAGCTTGTAACTTGCTAGCCCAGAAACCATTTATCTTCCATGCAAGCAGCAGTATACTTGGAAGCTCATTGAGTGGCAACACTATGATAAATGAAACGAACTTCATCGAAGAGTATGCAATCCATAATTGTTCCCCTTGTCAACCCTTACTGCCATTTTAGATTTTCACACTAATCAAAGTAAGAAGATCAGTACAATTTTGAGGTGCTTAAAGCTGGAAACCGCCATGTTCTCAAGGATTGTGCCGCCAGTTTGGCCTTCTGGCGAGGTCAAATCATCGGATTTCAATGTGACATTACACAGGCACCATGCAGCACGACCTAAATCTCTCTGGTTTGGGAATGTACAAATGGTTACGTAGGTTGATTAAAGCTGATCCACAGCTACAAGCTCATCTCCTCAGGGAGGCTGATTTCAAGAAAATATAGGCTGCAGACCAGTATCAATACATGTGAGAAAGATGATTCGGATTTTGTGACAAATAATAATAATTAGGATCTTGAAATAGAATCATGTACAGTACGAGTTCTATTACCTTGCCGACATGAAAGCCATACCAAAGAATACAGCCTTGACAGCTTGTTTCTGACCCGCATAATCAAATGCCAGTGGCAGCATTTCATGCAAGGTTAGGAAAGCCATCACCCCACCAACTGCAAATGCAACATAGAGTTATTGAGATTGAAATAGCAAATTAATTTTCCTAAATCATCAGAGATAACTGAGAAATAAATGGTACTGCATACCTGATGCGAGCAAACCCTCCAGAATTTCAGGACTTAAGCTGCTTGGGAATAGATATGCTGCAGTTAAGAAAAAGGACATTCTTATTGGTCAAAATTAAATGATATCCCATGCTTTGACATCACAAGCAATAAAAAGAAGTTGTCATACCGACAAGCACCACACCAAGTGGCTCAGCAAAACCAGAAACTGTCGCCAATTTGAATGCCTGCCACTTGCTGAAATGTGTAAAGAGATCAACCAGTTAATTTATATTACGAGTACAATGCAATAAATTCTAATGTAGAAATAGCTGCACAAAACATGTAGCCAAAAAACATCAGAAAGAAAGAAACCAGAACACTGTAGTCAAATAAATGAGGGTATCTACTACATATCTAATCACTCCGACCACCGAGGCAGGTGGCTGCAGTCTGGAGCCAAAAGTTGTTGTATGCACTAAATCATATGATTAAATGATATGCACTAAAATCGTAGTATGCTTTCTTTTGTTTGAAATCCTTGCTTTCTTCAGGATTTGAAGATTAAGGCCAAACAAAGAGTATTAGTGAATAGATTCAGGGTGCCATGGTAGCCACTAATGCTACCCCAATAACAGCAGCACTTCTGATTTTCAAATTTAGCTACAACACATGGACATAACATGCAACAATACAGTTGCTGCCTTGACCATCTTCAGCAGTCCCCGTAATATTCAAAAAAATTATATGAAACTCCAGGGCAGTTTCTGACCTCTATGCTCATTACTCGGCCACTCTACCCTGCTAGCTCCAGAGTTAAGACAGTAAACAGGGCATCTATCTCCACCTCTACCACCACAATGGTCATGTCACTATTTTGTTGATTCTTATTTCCAATAAAGAACCTTTTCAAGCTACTTCCACCTAAGACATACTTTGGACCAATGCTTTCTAAAGCAGGTTTTACTGATGCTTTAGAGAGCTGAAAAGTACAGTGCCTCGAGAGATTTTTACCTCTGCGTTGCAAAATATATAGGAAGTGCAACAGCAACACCCTGTAGAAATGAACATAAAGAAGTTCAGACAAAACGGAAAATCCCCCCTATTTATATATTTGTAGATGGGAAAAAAGGATCACGTAAGTTATAAATAAGTAGCTTCGTGTCTAAATACAGGTCTGGTAACCAAGGTTTTGGATATCAACCGGCACAATAGTCCGTGTGGGGACTAACCGCAAAAAATCCTGTGTTAGGGTGGATCCTAAGTACAACATCATAGAACTTTCAAAATAAAATAAAAAAATATATCCACTGCTCTAAGACAAATCTTGTCATAGGATAAATTGTGCATCGTGTCTACAAAACCAGAAAACAAACTTAAAACTCATTAATGCTGACAGCAGAACTCATCAATTTTTTTAATTCCAATCCATAAATATTTGGCACTGAAAATGTTTGAAGTTTAAAGGGACCAACTTCATTCGGGAAGGAAGCAACCACTTTGAAGAACCAATAGCATATGCAAAAAGGCAATACTACAGAATCAAAGAAAACATACCTCTGGAATGTTGTGCAAAGCAATTGCCAGAGCCAAATTAAGACCAACACGGAGGCCCTAAAAAAGTATCATTAAAAGAAGATGACAAAATTGACTTACCCAAGGATAAGAAATAAGCTTCCAAAACTCAAGACCAAAAATTAAAACAATCATAGTTAACTTCCAATTGCCAATTGCATTTAATTGAAAGAACATGCACACTAAGATTAATATCTAAAACCAAGTGGTACAAATTTGGTTACATCCAGGAACTGCCAAATATTGAAGTGTAACGTGACCACAGGCAAAAGTATAGGAAAAAAAATCTTTGACATCTTAACCAAATATCCTTTGCTGTTGTAGTTTGGCAATTCATGATAGTGCTTTGAAAATCAATGAATTTGTTTCTTTCAGATGCAGAGCAATTGTATCATTAAAAAAAAGGATCTGAATAACTGCTTGATTGGGTGCCCATTGAATAAATAGTGCAGCTGAATGTTTCAGTTTTCTCATCTTCAAAATATCAATGTTGAATAAACAATCTCCATAGCACAGGAATATTTTATGACTTAACACAGTTAAAATGGCATGCAAATGCAACCCAGGAAACCAAAGAAACCATTCAGGTAAAAATAGCGTGCATGTATAAGGAATTGTGCAGTACCTTAGTGCTAAATTGAAGCTCAAATTTGTTCAACAAAGTCACACATTAAGATTTTGAGAAAGACCCTTTGTGTTCCTTTTTTTCAGGATAAAGCTTGATGCATATATTTCATTCAAGACAGGTGCATTTTAAGACTGACATAAGCACTAAAATCTATGTACATATGTTGCAGCTGAATTGAATACTGACACTACAGAGAGATACAAATAAGGCTAAGGCTACCTTAATTGATCCAAGGAACACTGCCATTCCCTCCGGAAAGTTATGCAAACTTATTCCTGCAATCCATGAAAGACAAGATTCAATCCAATCAGACAAGTTTATGAACTTTTTCAAAAAATAGGAAGGTGCCAAATTTACAGTTTCCAACTATTGGGGGACTGAATTCTGATATCTCGAGGTTTAGTCAAAGAAAAAAACAAGAAAAAAACAAGGCCTGAAAGCAAATAAAATTGAAGTTGGATAGTGATAGAACAGGATCAGAGAAGGTAGGTATACCTATTGCAGTGATAATTCCACTGAACAAAACTTGACGACGATGCTTTTTCATTATGTCCTTTCCCCCTTGGTCGCCATTTTTCTGTTCCCAAACAAATTGCCAAACTGTCACTCTACATTCTAATATTCTAGCCACATCGTGAAAGGCACAAAACATTTAAGTATTAGAAAACTGTATCACCCAGAACCTTTTTACTTTTAACATCTGAACTTGGGGCAAATGTTGGCTCTGGGATAAAATTGGCAATGATGCCAAAGAATACAACACCTCCAAAAAACTGCAAAGCCAATTAATAGAAGAAAATGACAGGTATAAATGAATAAATAATGTCTAGTAAGAAATGCAATTGGATTTGATGAAAAAAAGGAAAGATATAGCTAACCCAGAGGTTGCCTTTTAAGAACCCAATTGAGTTGATAGCATTATGAGCAAGATCAAGGAATGATATGCTCAGCATCAGGCCTGCAGCAAAACCCTGCATAGAGAAGTTTAGAAAGTATTAATGCAAAAACTTTCCCCTGGAATTTAAAATCACGTTAGGATCATTCATGGTAACTCCATGCCACAACATTCTTTCATAAACATGCGAAGAAACCACTATCCTTTCATAGGGTGATAATACACTAAAGTGGGATTCTTTTCCTTGCAACTACTTGTACCTGTAATAGTCCAAGCATCTTCAAATTGGGAGCCTGAAAAAGAATTACAAAGAGTGCACCTGTTTCATAATCCAAGAGATATAATTAGATTAAACAACATGTAATCCTGAACTAGCTTCATCTGATTAACAGGCATGATGGAGGAAAAAATAGTATCCCAATAAAGAGTTAAATCACCTTTTAACTTAAATCAGATTTGCAATGAAGATATAGAAAAAAAATGCTGGTGATTTTTGTTTCTGATTGAGTTTGTTACAAATTCAATATCACATAGTGATCATTACAACTCAACTGAAGAGATTCTTGATCCCAGTAAAACCTCAACACCAAAAAACACACTACCTAAACCTTCAATAGTAGTATTATTTTTCCTTTCATTCAAATGTCTGAAACCATGTAGGAAACAGGAGAAACCAGTGTCCATACACAAAGTCGGCGAGTAGCCAAAAGCAACTATAGTTACTACCAATGCAAAATAATCAAAACTTGAGGAGTAAAAATATTAGTCAGTAGTAATATTTGAATTTCATGCCATATCATGTAAACAAGTGTTATTAGCTAACCCAATGAAGCACTCAAACCACCCAAAACAGAAACACCAAGCACGATCATCATGAAACTGTCCATGGAGATACTCTCACTTGGACCAAAATGTTAATAATATAGAAAAATATGAGTGTTGGGACTTGGGAGGTGTAATGTATGCTGAGTATTACTACTATGGATTACATACATCCGCGTACACCAGCCTTCTGAAAGAAAGGAATATAAAAAGAATGAGATGGTTTCATAAGGTGATTCAATAAAAGGAGAAAATAAGTTGATCGTTCCTACCACTGCATTCTATACAGTCAACCTAACTTTTAATTGTCCTCTTGTGCAGCATTTGATGAACAGATTATTCCCTCACTTATATTGGGTGAAAATAGAAAGTTTGCCTCAACATATCTCTTACTGTCCCACACTTGTCAGTTACTACCTCTCCCTGTATGAGCTGCTTAGACTAGACTAAGTAAATTAGGTAATAACCACTTTCAATAGAAGCTTGATTTGTTTTGTAAACTGTCTGGAAATTACGAATCAGGCTAATGAATTTATTTATTGACTACAATAAAAAAATCAGTGTCCATTCCTTGATGATCATCTTTACTGAAAAAAAGAATCCCTCCATTCACCAGTTCAAAAGCATCCTCAATAATTAACTTCTCTCTATATATAGCTTTTGGTTTTGGACTATTATAGACTCCAAACATATACACACGCAGCCTTCAAAGAGAAACAAAATATAGAGAGAAAGAGATGGTCTCTTAAGGTGATTCGATAAATGGAGATAATAAGTTGATAATTGTTATACCACCGTCTACAGAACTTTTAATCATTCTATAGAGCAACACACTGAATTGAATTGATAGTTCCCTCACTTATACTGTGCAAAAAACAGAAAATCCGCTGCCCAACTTATCTCTTCCTGAATCGTACTAATCAGCTACTGCCTCTCTCCATATGAGCTGCTTACACTAATCTTAGTAAACTAGCTAACTTTATAAGCTTCGACAGAAATTAAGGCTAATTGGTTTTGTTGCTTTAACTTGATATTCAAAAAATCATTGTCAACTAACTCCATTCGCAAGTTCTGAAGTATTCTTTACTAGTTCAATCACTAGTCTTCATTATATATAACCAGAAACTCTCAATCAACTTCTACATTAACATCCCTAAACTTTTAAATTTCTCCTTGTTTATAATTCAGATTCAAGAAATCACTCGCACAAGTAAAAACACAAAAAGATGTTTCTTTTTGAATAACCCATCATAGAAAAACACAAAAAGTTGCAAGCTTTTATGCATAACTTACCTATAGAAGTGCTTAATCCACCCACAAGAGAGAGAGCCAAAGCTACCATAACTTGAGAATCCATTGAAAAAAGATGCTTCTTTTCGCTATATGACAACGACCCAATAACTGATTAGAGCTGATATATATATGACCACTCCACTGAAGGAGTGATTGTGTTTAGAGGGAAACAATATAAAGAGGAGAAAGAAGTTCAAGGAAGAAGACTTTCCTTACAGTCGATACCAAACTCATTACCGTCGACCACGTTGTTATTAGCATATTTATAGGAACCGAACTGGGATGACCCGGTTCGAAATTTAGGTTACAATTGTTCATGCGATTTAAATTGTATTTAGCTTGAAAAAACATAAAAATATTTTTTTTTTCAAGTTAAACAGAGTTTAAACACACCATTATCACATAGATAAACAGGGATTTAGATTAAAAATTAGATGAATTGAGTTAAGTTGATAATCTATATTTTAAAAAAAAAATCATGTTTTAATTGATCATATCCTAGTCAAGTCGAGTAAGGCTTATCTTGTAATAGTAGTTACTAATATATAGACAAGAATTTAATTATTGAATTAAATAGAATTAAGTTAGATGTGGATGATCTCACGTTAATTGATATTCTTTTTACTTCAACTACAATGCAAAATTCTGGTTAATTACTCTACAATAAGTTTTGGAAAAGCGTGTAACAAACCCCTAGAAAACTTTTGGTGATAAAGAAATAACTCGATGGTCCAATGAAAGCAACAAAAAAAAAAACCTTCTTAACAATTTGCTGCAACAAAAAAAATGATTACCTGCGGATGGAGCAACGAGGAATGATTCATGCCACAAGGAAAAGCGGCATGGCAGGAATTGCAACACGGCATTTTAGCCCTGGATTTTGCAGGCCCCAAAGAAGGACTGACCTGGTTCCGGTTGGTGCTGTTTCTTTCATGTTGTTTAGGAAGTGCTGCATAACAATTATTTTCGGTTTGATTTGATTTTTATTAAAAAAAATAATTAAATTAAAAATTAAAAAAAAAAAACTGAAACAGATTCAAACTGGCCAGTTTTGGTTCGATTCGGCTCGGTTTTTTAGGACAAAAACCAGTTCAAACCGGTTTGGCTCGGTTTTTTTCTGGTTTTTTTTCGGTTTAGGTTCGGTTCAGTTTTTTCAAAATTTTAATCGGTTTTTTTTCACGGTTCGGTTTTTTCGGTTATTTTTTTTCCGGTTTTCTCGATGTTTTGGTTTTTTTTCTTACCCCTACTCCAGAGCAATACCTTGCTTGGACTTC
>Ga0307510_10012386_pt1 | contig 10112 bp, 12 predicted proteins | sample 12_EM_MG_FD_207224 | JGI IMG/M metagenome (GOLD analysis project Ga0307510, IMG submission 207224) | Populus trichocarpa ectomycorrhiza microbial communities from riparian zone in the Pacific Northwest, United States - 12_EM | ecosystem: Host-associated > Plants > Roots > Unclassified | place...
CTGTCACATTGTGTGTCAGCCACCATCCCTGCCCCCCACCAAGCCCCGGCCCCCACCCTTGCGGCCCACCTCCTTTTTGTTGCTCCAGGCCCTGGCCCCTTCAGGAAGGGGAAAGAAAGGGCCTGAGCACCTCCCACACCAACCCCAACAGGGGCTGAGGACCCTAAATACCTTATACCATTCTACGATACCAAGCTTGGCAAGGCTTTCGGCGACCCAGAAAGGTATGCTAGGCGGTTCCCCTACAGCTACGAAGCTGGAGAATACCGGAGAGGCGCATATGACGTGGCCTCTTTTACCCCCGGCCACCTACACCCAGACAATAACCCCTCCCCCTCCTGTCCCCTAGCTGCCTCTGACTCCGGCTCAGGTGGCAAGGACAAGAAAAACGTTGGCAAGCAACCCTCCCCCCAACAGGTTCCGAGTGCGGTCGCCCCTCCAAGAAATAAGGGGCCTCCCTCCCTCCCAGGTCCCCAACGTCGCTTTTTTGCTCCTCGCCTGTCCCCTGCACCGCACCCAGACGCTCTAGCCATTGCAGCAACCTTCCCCGACATAGCTGCCCGCGTCCTACACGAATCCAACCGCCTCCTCCCTCTCGGCTTCTCTGCTACCGTGAACCCACTAGGTGTCATCTCTCTGACTGTCACGGACAAGGCTACTCCCGCTGCGTCTTACGCCCCATCCTTTGTCTCCCTCACCAGGGCTCTCAACCTATCCTTCCCAGTGGGCGAAACCCCCTGGTGCACCTTAGTCCTTGCCCCCACAGCCGTACAACTTGCCATGCCCAGCCTACTACTGCGTTTCCTCGCCCAAGATAAAGAGGAACTCTTCCCATATATCAGGCAAGCTATCCTCAACGACAAAGCGACCCTTGTTCTCTCGGCCAGGTACCTTAACCCTGACCAAGATTCTCGGGGTACCCAGCAGGCCACTTCCGTGGTTCTTACTGTCGACCCCCAGCACGTATCAGCCCTCACCTCTGGGGTCTTCATCCTCTCGCAGAAACGAAAGGTCGAACTTGCGTTCTCGGCCAATTGAACCTCCCAGTGTAGAAACTGTTGGAGATACGGACACGCCTATTAGTGATGCCCCGCAACCCACCCGACGTGCCCTCTTTGTGCGCTTCACCTTACTCGCCCGGCTCACAGATGTCAGAATCCCGCCTGCCCTAGGAGCAGAAACAATAAGCCAGTCCCATCCTGTTGCCTGACCTTGCCCCCACATTGCTGTAACTGCAGTAACAACCACACTGCCACATTCAAGGAATGTCCGGCTCGACCTGGCCCAGCTGGCCCCACCAGACCTACCACCCCCGTGCCGCCTGGTCAAGACCCCATTGATATGGCAGTCGATGGCGGCCCAGCACCCGCTAGTCCCCTGACCAGGGCGGGTCCCACTGAAGTTGACCTAGTAGTACCTGCCAGGCAACCACCCCTGGTGGGACCTCCGCATCTCGGTACTACTCAAGGTTTTGGCAGCCCTCTTCCCCTGGACGCCCAAAGTCATTCCCCTGCCCCTTCCGACCATCGGGCTCGTCCCGGTAATGTATTATCGCCCCTCCTCTGCAGGGAAAGGGCCGGCCCCGATCCCCAACCTGCTTTCTATTGTTCAACATAACTGCATTGGGAGCTGGGATGTTTTTCTTTTCTTATTTGAGTAGTTCAAGGAAGCGGCAACATATCTTTTTTTAGTTTTCATGCAAGAGCCGCCTGTTGGCAAGGCTCAGCTACCCTCCTTCAACGGCTTCAAGTCATTTTTCCCCAGTGTTAGGAAGCCCCGTGTGGCGGCCTATGTTCACATATCTTTTCTTTCTTTGTACTCGGTGCTCCCAAGGTTCAAGGGGGTGGATGGTGTCTTCCCCCTCGACGTCTCCTCCCAGGAGCCTCTCTTCGGGACCAACTTTCATTTCTTTAGGATAATAAACGCCTACTCCACCAACACACGCGACCACCGAGTCCATTCAGACTCCCCAGAAATCCTCTTTCCATCTCTTGGTGTCCCCCTCCTGGTTGTAGGGGACATCAACATACACAACCCCCTCTCAGACCCGCTACGATTGTTCTCACCACGAGAAATTGGCTCCTCAACCCCATGCTTCGAGAAAGCAGCAAAGGGCGGCTTCGCCCTCCTCAACCCTCCCGGGGAATATACTAGGTTCCGCTTGGTAGGTAAGGCCCGCCCCTTGGTTATAGACCTGACTTTCGCCAACCCCCTCCTCCTGCCAATAGTTAAAGGCTGTGAGGTCTGTCTCCCCTCGACCGACTCCGACCATCTGCCGTTAACAATAGACCTCGCCCCCTCCACACTGATCCCAAGCCCCAAGCGGCCTTGGTGGTCTGCCACCGATTGGGAAACACTCGCCCTAATCATCAAGAACTTTCAGATCCCTTCCGCACCCCCGTGCCCCTCACCAACAGACCTAGATGGGTGGCTGGCTGGGTTGTTAGATTGACTCACAGCCGTCTGAAAGAACACACGCCAGTCTCCAGACACTCTCATCGCTCCAAGCCTTGGTGGTCTCCCCACCTGACCACCCTCCGCCGTGAGTTCCATAAAGTATCCAGATTGGCTAGGAATCATGGCACCCCAGCCCTGTGGGACGTGGCCAACACTTCCAAAGCGGGGTATTTCAAGGCGATCAAGACCGCCAAAAACAAACACTGGTCGTCCTTCTATCTTGGCGCCACCGCCCAAAGTCTATGGGCTACCAAGAAGTTCACCTACGGCCGCACCCCATCCCGCTTTCCCTCCCTCCCAGGGGCAGAGACCCCCCAACAGATAAACAAGGTCCTTCTGGACCACTTCTTCCCCCCAAACGAACCATTTGCGCCTCCTCCCAGACTGAGGCCTTATAAGAAGGCGGCCCACTATCTATGAAAGAGATAGCGACAGCTCTCTCCAAGTGCTCCCCCACCTCAGCCCCCGGGCCTGACGGGATTTCCAACTCCACCTGGAAGCAGGTCAACAAGATTAACCCCTCCGTCCTCCTCCAAATCCTTTTCCCGCTTGTTAGCCTTGGATACCACTTGGCCTCGTTGAAAGGATCGAATGGTATTGTGCTCGACAAGCCTGGGAAGCCCTTCTATGAGTCCCCCGCCTCCTTCAGTATAATCGTCCTAATCCGCACGTTCTCGAAGATCCTCGGTAGGATAATAGTGTCCGGCCTTCTTCTGGCTGCCCGATCAAAGAGTCTGCTCAACCCCAACCAATGTGGCTCCTTGCCTGGACTCAGCACATACGATGCGGTCCTCACCCTCTTTAACGACGTAAGAACCCTACAAAGGCCACGCTTCAAGGTCTCTTCCCTTTTCTTGGACATCAAGGCAGGGTTCGATAACATCGACAACTCCACTCTGGCCCGCATCCTAAGGGAGGGCAGGATTCCCCTCTACCTAGTCTCCTGGGTTTCATCTTTTCTGGGTGAACGGAGCTGCACTCTGGTTTTTGAAGGGGCCCAAGGGACCCCAGCCCCATGGAACGTTGGTGCCCCCCAGGGCTCACCGATCTCTCCTCTCCTCTTCCTTCTTTACGTGGCACCCCTCCACCTCAAGATCCCTCGAGGTCTGATGTTCTCGTATGTGGACGACTTCGCCCTCAGTGCCTCCTCCCTTTCATATCAGAGCAATATCCGCCACCTCCAGGAGCTCTTCGAGAAGCTAGAAGCAAAGGCCCTCCCTCCGCCTAGGCATCTCCTTTTCTGTTGCTAAGACAGAGCCCCTTCACTGGAGGACCCCAAGCAAGAGGCACTCCCCGAAATGCCTCTCCCCCATTCAGATCAAAGGGGAGCTATGCAGCCCCGGCTACTCGGTATGGTGGCTCGGATACTGGTTTACCCCGGCCCTAGATTCCTCCGCCCACTTCTCACACTGACTGGCTCTCGCCCAGGGTGCCTTCGCCCTCATCAGATGCTTGAGCCCCCCCGGTACAGGTCTCGCCCTGTACCTGTACCACAGGCTGGCAACATCCCTCGTCGCCCCCATCCTACTATATGGGGCCGACCTCTTTATACCAAGTGCGGGAACCATGGCCTGCCTCAACACTGTTAGATGGTAGCTTCGGCATGAGGTATTCCGACAGCTAGGACGTGAATCGATTTATATCGGAGAACTCGCTAAGAAGACGCGAGTAATGTAGGCTAGATATAATGGTATACTTCGGGATAGATCGTCGAAGTATTGGTAACAATAAGATAAAACTTATTATATTGATAAGATCTCTTCTCCGTGCTTGTTGTTTCTAATAGCAGTGAAGATGCTTCGATATTTATATTCCGCGTCTGAGCAATCGTGGTATACATGCTAACTCTATACTCATTAAGTATCTTGCCCGCAACTCTGCGAACTTCACCTGAATGCGAACAGTCGTAGACCCTGAAAACTCTCTACCACACCTTTTTGCTCCCATGGTCAACTTATCGGTCTGCGCATCTGTTATTCCTGATGGTGTAGAGACCACGTCAGGTGTCAGCTCATCCGTTTTATCCGTTGATAACAATTGTTACGAATTATCTTGCCCCCGTGCTCATCAAGGGTAGTCTAACTCGCTAGACCGAAGATGGCCATTCTTCGTTGGTTGGTTCCGTCCAGAATTTCTACACGTGACTGCATGTCGTATTCTGGTCTTCTGGCATTACATGACTTGTGCTCGGGATCGTACCTATGGGCTTCTTCCCTCGGACTCCATCTTTTACCAACTTGTCCTTTGTGGATGCACCCGATCCACTTACTGGGCATAGTTACCTCCTTCATACTCTACACGCCTTTGTAGGTACGAGGGGACTAACTTTCGTGCGAAATGTCCCGTTACCTTCGACCCACTCTTCCGACTGTCTGTCTTCAAGTGTCTGTAACCTTATGCGCCGTCGTCCCATTCACCTGCTTCCACTTGCATAGGGTGCTCGAAGGTCTCTCCTCATATATCCTGCCAACAGGATCCGGTCGGACGGACGGCCGCGACGTATACGGTGTCATAAGATGTGTTCTATTGAAAGTGGTCTTTGGTGTTGGGACGCAACGACCCAGGCGGCCAGTGATGACGCGCCATCCCAACGCCGAGGCTGGAGGGGGGGGTTATCTTTTTTCCTTCGGAGTTCGTGTGCGTCAAGGTAGGGTAACTTTGCACTGTAAATCCTTACGGGGAGTCGGTGTGCCTAACATACACCTTCTGGCATAAGGTCCAGAGATGGACTACAAACTGCTTCTCGGCAATGCCCACAGGCATCCTCTCGGTGGAATCGTGTCTCCCCCTGGTCCCCCTCCTGATCTCCCAACTGCAAATACTTGCAGCACTCAGGGTTACCTGCTCCCAGCCTAAGGTAAACCCAGTCAGAGCAACCGTCCAGACCTCCTTCCCCTCTCTCTCTGCCCACCGGGCACAAGACTCCTCGAGAGCCCTGACTAGTGGCCGCAAGTCTGTGTACCTCCCCCTGTACTAGAGGACTCCGCGACCCGTCCCCCCGATTAGGAACCACCTTCCGATAGACGCGGTGGCCCACAAACGCATACCCTTCACCCATGGGCTGTCTAGAATGCCCTTGATTACTTCTCAACTCATCTCTCCAGCCCTAGCCCTCCCCCCTCAGTCACTAATGGATAACACCTACTCCGCCCTGAAGAAAAGGGTGAGGGAGGCCCTCCTTGAGGAGTAGTCTCGGCTCTTCCTGACACTGGAGTACTACCACCACTCTTCCACCTTGAGCCCTCGACCTTTTATGGGGTTGGACAAGTTCATAGCTGGGTGGATCCATGAGATAAGAGCTGGGAAAAGCTAACGGGCCGCCCACCCCAGCTGGGGGACCCCTGATGCCGACACCTCCTGCCCCGGCTGTGGTCTAGAACCCGAGATGTTCGAACACGCCATCTTCACCTGCCTATCCACACAGGGCGCTCGCTCTCGCCTGCTCCACGGTGTCAGGAGTGTCTGTCAAGATGCTCCCCTCTGGTCCTCCCTCCCACTACTCAAGAGGCTCGCCACCTTCATCAGCGTAACCTCCACCGGATTTCCCTCGACAATCTTTCCACCCAACACTCCCCCCTCTTCCCCCCTGCTGCCTCTTTCACCCCTCGCAGTGCCCCTCCTATCATTTCATGTTTTTTTCGTTAGCTGAGATTTAGGACTGTTGGATTTTCTTGCCTCTAGCAGTATGGTAGCTTTCCTTGTTAGACGACTAAATTAGTTAGTTTGTACTTTCCCTTTTATGTGGCCAGTGGCCCGGTGGAGAAGGAACCTTCGCGACACTGGATAATTTTTGGTGCAGTGACTTTCTTTTGTTTATCTTTTGTGCTTTAAAGGTTTTCTTCTCTCGATAGCTTGCGCCCCATGAGGCTTTTTGTACCTTAAAACAATGAACACATGATTACAAAAAAAGAAAAAAAGAAAAAAAAAGTGACCATGACATGATCATGAACCATCTCTCCTACACTTCCGGCGATTGAAATCTCAACACCACGGGAAATCATCATCACTTTCCCCCACCCACCTCTCTTCTCCCACGATGCTAGTGACTTGTAGGAGTTGACGTTAAGCCACCTCTCCTCCTTTTCTGAGGCCCGCTGGCCTCCCATCCTTCCGGTTCTTGTTCCCATTCGTCATTGACTCCCACTCATCAAGTTCGGTTCTCCCCCTTACCCTGCACTTGATTTGCACCTCTCTTAGCAGTTTGCGGGGTCGGAAAGCTTCTTGTTTCATTCACTGTCGGCGTTACGGTGTCGGACTCTTGGTTGAAGTAGGCCTCCGCTTGCTGGGCTTGTATCTCTATTGGGGAAAGCCTCAGTTAGTAACGTCACGTTCTCGCTCAGTTTCGTCGTCATCCCAAAACCCCTTTCTATAGCCCGTTTGTCAGCTGTGGCTAGCCTGTTTGCAATCCTTCCTCCACCCCCCTCCCGGTTCTGTACGCTTGCACCGTACTGCTCCGCTCCTCTCCGTGGCCGGCATCCTACAACCCTCCACTGGCCGGCACCCTACTGCCATTCATTGGCTGGCACCCTACTGCTCATCATCATTGGCTGACCTCCCCTCTGCCCAGTGGCTCCGCTGGCCTCTCTACACTCCCTGATCGTCGAATCTGCTTGGTTACCCCCAGTCGTGGTATTGCACTACCTCTATGGCTGCCGCCAATGCCTTTGATCGATCAAAGTGATTAACTGGCGCGACCGGTAATGGTCAGCTGTCAGCCCACACTCTGCGTGGTTTTCCCGCACCCGGCGATCAGACTCTCCTTCACCCCGGGGCCCCAGCAGGGCCTCTGGGAAACCTTCTTTTGTTTCGGGGAGCCTGCTGAAGGGTTTTGGGTCTCTCTCCTGTACATTTCTATGAATTGTTTCTTTACGTGTCTGGGGTATTAGTATCTTAGGTGCTAGGCGAGGGGAGCTTTTCCTATGACTTCTGGGAGTTTGATTTTTTCCCATGAACAGCTGAAGCCGGTAGTTGGATATTTGGATTTATAGGTTTTGTTTTCTTCATAGCTCACGCTGCATAAGGCTTTTTGTACCTGAAACAATGAACACATGATTATAAAAAAGAAAAAAGAAAAAAAAAAGAAATGACCAAGACATGACCACGAACCATCTCCCCTACACCTCCCGTCATTGAAATCTCAACACCAAAACAAATCATTGTCCCTTTCCCCCACCCACATCTCTTCTCCCACAATAGCTACTGCCTAGAATTTGATGTTAAGCCACCTTCCCTCCTCTTCTGAGGCCTGCCGGCCCCCCATTCGTGCGGTTCTCGCTCTCGTTCGCCGTTGACTGGCTCATGATGTTAGGTTCTCCCCCTTACCCTGCACTTGCTTTGCACCTCGCTTAGCATTTTGCATGGTCGGAAAGCTTCTCACTTCGTTCACGGTTGGCGTTACGGTGTGCGGACTCTCAGTCGAAGTAGTTCTCGGCTTCCTGGGCTTGTACCACTGATGGTGACAGCCTGCATTAGTAACATCTCAGTCCCCTCTCGGTCTCGTGGTCATCCCAAAAGCTCTTGCTATGTCCTGTTTGTCAGTTGTGCCTAGCATGTTTGCGATCCTGCCTTCTCCTGCCTCCCCGATCTGTCCACTTGCACCATTACTGCTACACAAGCTGGCATCTTACTGCCTCATCATCCTCCCTGATCGTCAGACCCCTCCTTGGTTACGCCCAGTTGTGGTATTGCACTACCTTCATTACTGTCCTCAATGTCTTGGATTGATGTAATGACCGGCGCGACTGTAAGTCTATGGTTATCAATGTCTGCCCTCAAGTCCAGTGGTTTTCTCATGTCACGGCAATCAAATATCCTCACCCTCTGGCCCAGTCAGGCCTTCGCGAACCAATCGTTTCTTTTGTTTCAGGGGAGCCCGCGGAAGGGTTTGGGTCTCTCTCCTCTATGTCTCTATGAATTGCTTTCTGACGTGTCTGAGGTATTATTGTCTTAGGTGCTTGGCGAGTGGGATCCCTCCCATGAATCCTGGGTTTTGATTTTTCCCATGAACAGCTAAAGCGGGCGGTTGTTTGGGATTCAGGTTTTCTTTACGCCATATCTCATGATGCAGGCCAGTTTTTGTACATTAACAAGTAATACCTGATATTCAAAAAATTAGAATTTAAAAATTAACAATTGACCAAGACATGAACACGAACCATCTCCTCTCCCCCTCTGGCAATTGAAATCTCAACACCATCAGAAATGATCGTCACCTTCCCCCACCCACCACTCTTCTCCCACCATGGCTACTGCCTAAGAGTTGACATTAAGCCACCTTCCCTCCTCTTCTGGGGCCAATCAGCCTCCACTACTTGGGGTGCTCATTCTTGTTTGCCGTTGACTTGCCCATGATATTCAGTTCCCCCCCTTAGTCCGCACTTGCTTTGCACCTCACTTAGCATTTTGCGCGGTTGGAAAGCGCCTTGCTTTGTTCATGGTTGGCGTTATCGTATCGGACTCTTGGTCGAAGTAGGCCTCGGCTTGCTGGGCTTGTACCTCTGATGCAGAAAGCCTTGGTTTGTAACATCAGGTTCCGCCTTGGTTTTGTCGTCGTCTCAAAAGGCCTTGCTATGGCTGGTTTGTCAGTTGTGGCTAGCCTGTTCGCGATCCTTGCTTCTTCCGCGTCCCCATTCTATCCGCTTGCATCGTTACTGCTCGATAAGCTAGCACCTTAATATCACATCCTCCGCTCCGATCCTCAGACCCCTTCTCGGTTACGCCCAGTCATGGTATCGCACTGCCTCCCTGACTGTCATCAACGCCTTGGATCAACGTAATGACCGGTGCGACTATACCTCTATTGTTACAAATATCAGCCCACAAGTCCAGTAGTTTTCTTCGGTCTTGACTATCACACAACCCATCTCCTCGGGCCTAGTCAGGCCTTCACAAATCAAGCCTTTCTTTTGTTTTAGGAGACCTTGCGGAACTGTTTGGCTCTCTCTCCTGTATCTCTCTATGAATTGTTTCCTTACGTGTCTGTGATATATTTTCTTAGGTGCTAGGCAAGGGAGCTGTTTCCTATAGATTCAGGGAATTTGATTTCTCCCATGAAGAGATGAAGCGGGCAGTTGTTTGGAATTAAGGTTTTCTTCACTCCATTGCTAGCGCTGCATGTGAGTTCTTGTAACTTAACAAGTAATACATGATATAAAAACAAATTAAACAAATTGACCAAAACACAAACACAAACGGTCTCTCCTACACCTCAGGGGATTGAAATCTCAACCCCATGAGAAATCCTTATCGAGGGGTATCCCTCTCCCGTTCTTGCCCAGAAAGGCGAAGGTCCTCCCAGCCACCTCTCCCCTCTGGCCCCCACTGATGCCACTGTCAATGGGCCGCTTTTGTCTAGGGGGTTACGGTTACTCTCTTATCCTCTTCCCCGCATCTGCTTCATAACCTCTCACTTAGCACTTGCAACCATCACATATAGTCGCAACTCATCAGCGTGGGGCTGCTAGTTTCAGGCTATTGGTGAAGCAGTTGCCCTGGTGGCTCAGCTCCCTGATATTACATCTTCTCCTAGGAACATCAGCAAAAGTACACATTTGCCCCCTATACCTCATGAGGCATGTGAGGGATGGGGGGCAAAATTATCAAACTCCAGTTGATGTATGGGTCATCCATACCCTCATAAACCTCGGTTAAATCCT
>Ga0307510_10012387_pt1 | contig 10111 bp, 11 predicted proteins | sample 12_EM_MG_FD_207224 | JGI IMG/M metagenome (GOLD analysis project Ga0307510, IMG submission 207224) | Populus trichocarpa ectomycorrhiza microbial communities from riparian zone in the Pacific Northwest, United States - 12_EM | ecosystem: Host-associated > Plants > Roots > Unclassified | place...
CGGACACCTCGATCCGCCCGTGGTTCGTCTTCTTCGACGGTGACGCGGCGACCTACGTCAACAACGGCTACGACACGTCGTTCTACTCCACGAACCACTACATCCTGATCATGACGGACGCGTACGCGGTGGCCCCGGCGATCTCCTCAACCGCCCCCACGGACGCGGAAGTCGCCGCCAAATTGGCACTACTGGCAGCGGACCACGCAAGCGTGATCACTTCTGACTGGTCGTCGAAGTCGGCGTCGGTCCTGTCGTCGGCGGCCACCAGAAGCTGAGGTTCCGGATGCCGGGGACAGGGCACAAGTCCCCCTATGTTGCATGGCATCGACGTAAGCGCGTACCAGTCCACGGCGTACAGCACGGACGGCTCCTCCTTCGTCTTCATCAAGGCGACGGAGGGCCGCTCGTACGTCAACCCGAGACTCACCGCCCAGACGAAAACGGGCCGTGACGCGGGACTGGTCGTCGGTTTCTACCACTTCCTCTGGCCGGGCAACATCACGGCCCAGGCGGAGTACTTCGTCAGCAAGGCCCCCGAAAAAGCAGGCGACTTGCTGGCCGTCGACTGGGAGACCACGGGCGACGGCACCCACGCCACGAACGCGGAGAAGGACAGCTTCATCCGCAAGGTGAAGTCCCTCCGCCCGAACAACCGGGTCATCCTCTACTGCAACCGCAGCTTCTGGCTCACCATCGACAAGACGTCCTACGCGGGCGACGGCCTGTGGATCGCCGACTACACGACCGCCGGCAAGCCCCGCATCAAGGCGGACTGGAAGTTCCACCAGTACACGTCGGACCCCCACGACAAGGACGTCGCCGACTTCACGACCAAGGCGTCCTTGCAGACGTGGGCGAAGGACGCCTGAAACTCAGTCGGTTCGGCGGCAGATCCCCGTCGGGCGGGAGCAGCCGCGCAGCGGCGTCTCCGTCAGTGCTCTGCGCTACCAGGCCGGACGGCCGTCGTGCAGGTACACGGGCCTTCCCTCGCCGAGGGCCCGGACGGCGGCGTCAAGCCGGTTCCGGAGCCGTTCCCTCAGCAGGCCATGTGTCTCCTCCAGCGGGACGAAGACCGCCTCGGACAGCTCTTCGTCTCGAGGCCGCATCGTCCGTGTCTGGTGGGCGTCGAGCGTGCCGCCGTCGAAAATGAACGCGATCTGGTCGTCCCACGGGCCGTGCGGGGGAACCCAGTCGACCACCAACAGGCTGCGCAGAGTGATGTTCAGCCCCAGTTCCTCGCCCAGCTCCCGGACCACCGCCTTCTCCGGTGGTTCGTTCGCTTCGGCCATTCCGCCCGGCAGATCCCAGCCCGGCTTGTACGTCGGATTCACCAGCAGCACGCGCCCGGCGGCGTCGCGCAGCAGGGCGTCCGCCGCGACCCGCTTTCGGGCCTGCGTGGCGTTGCCTTCGGCGAGGTAGGCGTTCCACGCGTCCGGGTCGGCGGGTGTGGGCCTCATGTAGGGGTTCCTCCCCTGGGGGTGATGATGTCGGCCAGCAGCAACATTCTGGCCCTCCGCGTGTCGTCGAATCTCACGAGGTACTCCCGCACAGGCCCGTGCCCTTTGTGGGGCTCCAACAGACGGCGCAGTTCGTCGAGTTGACGCACGACACGGATCGATCCCAGCGTTGGACTCGTGCCGAGCAACTCGTGCCCGACGCTCACCGCGGCGTCGAGATCCACCCGCCGGACGTGGATGTCCACAAGAACGATGCGGCTCAGCGCAAGAGAGCGTGTCCGTCCCACTTCACGAAGCGTCACCGCCTGCTCAGCCTGCGTCAGAGCCTGGTCGTGTTTCTCCAAGTCACGCAGGATCAGCGCGGATTCACTCGCGAGGGCCGCCGTGCCGAAGGGACTCAGCCAGGGGTGCGGCTCATCCGCCGTCCCACCGAGCGCGGCCCTGGCGGCTTCGAGAGCACGAACCGCCGGCGTGTGCTGCCCCGCTACGGCCAACGCTCGGGCCTGCATCGTGTGGAGCCGCGCGGTGAGCGTGGGAATGCGCGGACCGCGGCCGACGAGGTCGAGCCCTGTCTGCGCCCAACGCGCGGCGCCCGCCGTGTCACCCCGCTGAAGTGCGAGGTGACTGTTGCTCGCGGCGACGTTCGCGGCGAGCGGTAAGTCTCCCGAGGTGCGGGCCAGCGGTAGGGCACGGCCGAAGTGACGGGCAGCGAGATCGTCCTGACCGGAGTCATGGGCCATCCACCCGGCCAACTCCGTCAACGCCGCCGCGACAGCGAATACTTGTGAGCCGCTCCCGGTGTCGACCAGGCGCGGGGCGATCCGGTCGGTGAGATGCCGCACGACAGCTCCGTACAGACGTCCTCCACCGGTCTGTCGGTCCGCCGAACGGAAGGCATCCATGGCCGCCAGGTCGTCACCGTCCGGCGGCGACTCCGGTTCGCACCGGGCCGGTTCGGTCGCAGCGGGTTCCCAGATACGGCGGGCGAGCCCGAGGAGGTGACCGGGGATGTGAAAGGCGTCCGCGATCTGCTCGAACAGGGCCAGCTTTTCGACCCGGCTCTTGCCGTTCATGTAGTCGTACAGCCGCCCTTGGGTGACGTCCACGGCTGCGGCGATCCGTCGCGTACTGACACCTCGTGCGTTGAGCAGCCGGAACACGGCTCCCATGTCCCGCTCGGCACACGCGTTGAGCAGCCGTTCATCACCGAGCAGCCCGGCGACGACGTCGCGCGGGTCCGGTGGCTGACTGCGCATCAACGGCTCCCCCCGAACTGTGTCCTCGATGCTACGACCGCGCGCCCGCCCCTGACTCCGTCTTGGAGTCACCCCTTGGAGTCTCCCGGCTGCGAAGGGATGCCATTGACTGATCGTCGGCCGCCACTTCGACCGTAGAGGAGCCCACTTCATGACCCGCCGAGCCCGGATCACCGTAGGCGGTGACCCGTCCGCCGTCACCTCCGCAAGACACCGTGTCATGGCGCAGGTCGAGGCCTGGGGGATACGGCTCGGTGACGAGCAGAAGGAGGCGATCAAGTTGGTGGCCTCGGAGCTGATCACGAACGCCGTCGTCCACGGGGGCGGCTTCGCCACTGTCGGACTTCGCCTCGATGACGAACGGCTGATTCTGGCCGTCCATGACCGCAGCCCCGAACCGCCCAGGCGCCAGGTCACCACGCCCGATGACGAAGAAGGGCGTGGCCTGGTCCTGGTCGACTTCCTCGCCGCGCGCAACGGCTGGGAACCAACGAGCCACGGCAAAAGAGTCTGGGCAGAGTTCCGCGCCCAGCCAGCAGAATCACCGGCAGCATGAAGGAGGCACCGATGTTCGCCCACTCGGACCGGCTCCCCACAGGGACGCCTCTGCCGAACGGCATCAACACCCCGACGCCATGGGGGCTGCGCCGCATGGCACCGTATCCGGCCGTCGCATCCTCGTACGCCCGCGTCGAGTTGGACCCGGTGACCCAAGCCGGACGCTATCTCGACGCCGCCGGGCAGGTCATGGAAATGCCCGGACACGGCACCAGCACCGGCACCAACCCCGCGACCAACACCGGCAACCCGTCCGACGGTTCGGGGCCCGGAGGCGGCGGCGGTGACCAGGACACCGGGAACGACAGCGACCAGTGAGCGGTACGGGTCCGGTTCTGGTCGTAACCAATCTGGACGACCCCACGACCGACGTGGTGATCGAGGACCTGCACAGCCGGAACGTCCCGGTCGTGCGGTTCGACTCCGGGGATTTCCCCACCACTGTGTCGATCGCGGCCACTGTCACCTCCGAGGGCGTCAAGGGCACGCTGACCACGCCCACCCGCACAGCCGACCTGTCCATGATCCGGTCTCTGTACTACCGCCGGCCCTCCGCTTTCACCTTCCCGGATCTCGACGATCAGACCGCGCGGTTCGCCGTAACGCAGGCGCGGTACGGCCTCGGCGGGATCATGGCCTCGCTGCCCGGGTGTCTGTACGTCAATCATCCGCACCGCATCGGCGATGCCGAGTTCAAGCCTTCCGGGCTCGCCACAGCGGCCGCTTGTGGGTTCCGGCTTCCACCGACAAGGGTCACCTCCGATCCCAAGTCCGCACGTGCCTTCATCGAGTCTCACGGGCCCGTGATCTACAAGCCGCTGTCCACCCCGCTGTATCGAATCGACGGCGTCTCCTGCACGGTCGAGGTACGAGAGGTCACGACGGACGAGATCGACGACACAGTGGCCGGCACCGCCCACCTGTTCCAGCGGCGGATCGACAAGAGCGCCGACGTCCGTGCGACCGTCATAGGTGATCAGGTGTTCTGTGTCCGGATCGACTCCGACCTGCTGGACTGGCGTACCGACTACTCACAACTCAAGTACAGCGTGGTCCGGCCACCGCCGGGTGTCTCCGAAGCCCTGTACGCGTACCTCGATCACTTCGGACTCGTCTTCGGCGCTTTCGACTTCGCCGTGGACCGTCAGGGGCAGTGGTGGTTCCTGGAGTGCAACCCCTCCGGGCAGTGGGCGTGGCTTGAGCCGGAGACCGGACTGCCCATGGTGGCGGCCATGGCGGACCTGTTGGAACGGAGACGGAAAGAGGCGCCATGACCGACGAGGAACTGAGGGAACGGCTCGCCGAGCGTCTGACCGGCGAGGGCTCTCTGCGTACCCCGTCCTGGCGGGCGGCGGTGAGGGCCGTACCACGCCACGAGTTCCTGCGAGGAGGCTTCTTCGAACAGGTCGAGGGCTCGGTGCCCACGGCCTGGGCGCCGCTCCTGCCGGACGATCCGAGGTGGCTGGAGCGCTGCTACGACGACGACTCCCTGGTGACCCAGATCGCGGGGACGATCGTGCCGGGCGATGTCAGCGGCCAGATCATGCGCGCCCCCACATCGTCGAGCACCATGCCGGGCCTGGTCGTGCGCATGCTCGAAGACCTCCAGGTCGACGACAACCACCATGTCCTCGAGATCGGCACGGGCACCGGCTACTCCACGGCCTTGCTGTGCCACCGTCTGGGCGACGACCTGGTGACCTCCGTCGAGGTCGACGAGAACGTCTCCGCCCGCGCCCGAACCGCGCTGGGGCAATGCGGGTTCGCCCCGAACCTGATCGTCGGCGACGGGCTCGTCGGCTGCCGGGACGCGGCTCCCTACGACCGGGTGATCGCGACGTGCGGACTCCTCAGCGTTCCGCATGAGTTGATCGAGCAGACTCGCCCCGGCGGGATCATTCTCACGACGCTGTGCGGATGGCTCTACGCCTCCGAACTGGCACGGCTCACGGTGCACGAGGACGGCACTGCGTCCGGCCGGTTTCTCGGCGGACAGATCTCTTTCATGCTCGCCCGGCCGCAACTGCCGCCTCCGCTCGGGTTCCTTCCCGATCTCGACGAAGGTGACGAGCGTCGGGCGACGTTCGGAGCCGACGCGATGGACGACTGGAACACCCGCTTCGTCGCCCAGCTCGCCGCCCCGAGCGCTCAGCGCGTCAGCCTCACTCACGCGGGCCGTGCCGAGCAGTTGTTCCTCGATGTCGATACGGGCGCCTGGGCAGCGCTGTGGGAGCACGACGGCGAGTGGATGGTCCGGCAGGGCGGACCATCCCGCATCTGGGACGCCATCGAGGACCACGTCACGCGGTGGCGTGCTGCCGGCACACCACCGCTGGAACAGTTCGAGATCACGCTCACGTCCGACCAGCCGACGATCACCTGGCCACGTCGCTGACCTGATGCGATCGCTCCCCCGGAGCACGCTCAGGAAGGCTTTCGGCTAGGGCCTGTCCTGCGGATCAGGTCGCAGGAGACCAACGGCATCTGATCAGGTCCCGCGTCTGCGGCATGATCCGCCGGACAGGCCGGACAGGTCCTAGCCCTTGAAGTCCCCCGTCCGCTCCGGCGAAGCCTCCGCCAGTCCCTTCACGATCGCGTCCGTGCCCTCCCGCAGCCCGTACACCGGCGTCCCCGGCTGCTGCCGCCAGGACTCGTCGAGTGTGCCCGCGTCCACCGTGTCGAAGCCGAGGTCGTCGATCAGGGCCCTGACCACGCGCTTCGCCGCCTCGTCGTCGCCGGCGACCGGGAGGGCGAGGCGGTCGGGGGCGCCGGCCGGGCGGGGGCGGTCCAGGATGTCCTGGGCGTAGGTGCCGTTGAAGGCCTTGATGACGGTGTGGCCGATCTGCCGCGCGGTCCAACGGCTCTCGGTGAGGCCCTCGTCGAGGATCGCGTCGATCCGGCCGTCACGCGCGGGGTAGTAGTTCCCGGTGTCGATGACCGCGACGTTCTCCGCCGCGCCGTCGAGGAAGCCCTTGGGCAGGTTCGGGACCGCCTTCAACGGGACGGTGACCACGACGACCTCGGCCCCGTTCGCCGCCTCCTCGACCGGTACCGGGGTCGCCCCCGTCTCCTCGGCCAGCGCGGTGAGCGTCTGCGGGCCGCGCGAGTTGGCGACGGAGACGTCGTGGCCGAGTGCGGTGAGCCGCCGGGTGAGGTTGCCGCCGATGTTGCCCGCGCCGATGATGCCGATCTTCATGACAGACCCTTCGCCGATCCGAAACGCATGCACGATCCATGCGCGATTCATGCACACGCATGCTTCTGGGGGCCACAACCCCGGGCCTCCGTCGCCTATTCCGGACCCTCCACCGTACGAGTGGCGCCGCGCTCGCGGCACCTACTCCCCGAACGGATCCTCCAGCTCCGCCCGGAGCACCTCCGCGGCCGTCTCCGCGTCCCCCTCCGCGACCGCCCGCACCAGCGCCTCATGCGCCGCGTCCCCGGTGTTCGGATCGTGCGCCCGCAGCTCCGTCAGCGCCAGCAGCTCCACCAGCCCCTCACGCAGCACCGGCGTGAACTGGCCGAAGATATCGGCGAGTACAGGGTTGTGGGCGGCGGCGACCACGGCCGCGTGGAACGCGATGTCGGCGTCGACGAACGCGACGTCGTCGGCTCCGGCAGCGGCTCGACGCGCCTCCAGCGCGCGCTCCATCGCCGTCACGTCCTCGGGCGTACGACGCCTCGCGGCCAGCCGTGCCGCCTGGACCTCGACGCCCATCCGCACCTCGTAGACGTCGGTCACCGCGGCCCGCCGCAGCCGGGTCGGCCAGTCCTCGGCGGGCTCGGTGGCGACGACGAAGACTCCGGCGCCCTGCCGTGGCCGGACCAGGCCCGCCCCGGCGAGCGCCCGCAACGCCTCACGGACCGTCGAGCGGCCCACGCCCAGTTCGGTGGCCAGCGTGGTCTCGCCGGGCAGCTTGGTGCCGACCGGCCACTCACCGGCGGCGATCTGCGCGCGCAGCCGTTCGGCGGCCTGCTCGACGAGGGGACTGGGACGGACGGGACCTAGCGGCACGGGCAGCTCACCAACTCGGAAATCATCGGGGTCGTCTGGATCGTCGGGCTCATCGGACTCATCGGACTCATCTGCACTCAGGAGATTCTCACTTGTCTGAGGACCTGAGGTGTGGATAGCGTACCGGCATGACGCTTCGCGGTCTGCTTCTTCTCGGCTGCCGCGGCGGGGCCTGACGCGACCGGCACCCCGCCGCGGGTAGCCGTGCTGCCGGTCACCGTCCGACCGAGCCGAGAGCAGTCAGCAGACGATGACCATCGCATCCCCCTTCAGCTGGAACCCCCAGCGCCCGAGCCCGATGCCGTACGACCGCTACCGCCCCTTCCACGAACGCGTGAACGTCCCTGCCGGGGACCGGAGTTGGACCGCCGCCCGGATCGACCGCGCTCCCCTCTGGGTCCCCGTCGATCTGCGCGACGGCAATCAGGCCCTCGCCGAGCCGATGGACACACCGCGCAAGCGCCGCCTGTTCGACCTGCTGGTGGCGACCGGTTTCAAGGAGATCGAGGTCGGCTATCCCTCCGCGAGCCGTACGGACTTCGACTTCGTACGGCACCTGGTGACCTCTGGGGCCGTACCGGACGACGTCACGCCGGTCGTGTTCACCCCGGCCAGGCCGGAGTTGATCGACCGTACCTTCGACGCGATCGAGGGACTGCCCCGCGCGGTGGTCCACCTGTACATCGCGACCTCCCCGGTGTGGCGGGAGGTGGTGCTGGGCCGGGACCGGGGTGAGGTGTGGGCGACCGTGCGCGCGGCGGCCGAGCACATGGCACGCGGGGCGGGGGACGCGCCCGGCATCCGTTTCCAGTTCTCGCCGGAGACCTTCAACCTCACCGAGCCCGACTTCGTCCTCGAACTGTGCGACGGACTCACGGAGTTGTGGGACGCGAGCCCCGACCGGCCGGTCACGCACAACCTGCCGGCCACGGTCGAGATCGCGACGCCGAATGTCTACGCCGACCAGATCGAGTACGCCCACCGCAACCTCTCCCGGCGCGACGCGGTGATCCTCTCCGTCCACCCGCACAACGACCGCGGCACGGGCGTCGCCTGCGCCGAACTCGCCGTCCTGGCGGGTGCCCAGCGCGTCGAGGGCTGTCTCTTCGGCAACGGCGAACGCACCGGGAACGTCGACCTGGTGACCCTCGCGCTCAACCTGTACGCCCAAGGGGTGGACCCCATGGTCGACTTCGGCGACATCGACGCGGTCCGGGAGACCGTCGAGCACTGCAACCGGCTGCCGGTGCACCCCCGGCACCCGTACGCGGGCGACCTCGTCTACACGGCGTTCTCGGGCACACACCAGGACGCGATCAGCAAGGGGTTCGCGCAACACGCCCGTGCGGCGGCCGAGTTGGGGGTGCCCGAGGGCCGCGCCCCCTGGTCCGTCCCCTACTTGCCGATCGACCCGGCCGACGTGGGCCGTTCCTACGAGGCGGTGATCCGCGTCAACTCCCAGTCAGGCAAGGGCGGAATGGCGTACCTGCTGCGTACCCACCACGGCCTCGACCTGCCGCCGCGCATGCGGCCCGACTTCTCCCGGGTCGTCCAGGAGGCGACGGACGCGAGCGGCCGGGAGGCGACACCGAAGGAGTTGTACGAGCTGTTCCGGGAGACCTACGTGGTGGAAGGCCCGCCCGAGCAGGGCGAGTTGGCGGGTCTGGACACCTCCGCCCTGATCGAGGCGCTCGCCGGGACCGGATGCGCGGTGGAGGTGCTGGAGCTGACCGAGGACGGGACGGCCGCCTACGCCGAGTGCCGGGTGAACGGCGTCACGGTGTGGGGTGCGGCGGAGGGTCCGGCGGCCTCCGTGCGGGCCGTCCTCTCCGCGGTGAACCGGGTGCCGCGATGACAGACGTGCTGCGCGCCGAGAACGTCCAGGTCGTACGCGACGGCCGTCCCATCCTCGCCGAGGTCTCCCTCACCGTCCGCACCGGCGAGCACTGGGCGCTTCTCGGCGCCAACGGGGCGGGAAAATCAACCCTGTTGAGCCTGCTGGGCGCGCAGGTCCACCCCACGGGCGGGACGGTGGAGGTACTCGGCCGACGGCTGGGCCGGGTCGACGTACGGGAGTTGCGGTCCTACGTCGGGCACGTCAACCCCCGTCACCCGCTCGCCGAGCCCCTGCGGGTCCGGGAGGTGGTCCTCACCGGGCTGACCAACTCCGTCGCGCCACTCCCCCGTTGGCGGCCGACACCGGAACAGGAAGCGCGGGCCGAGCGGCTCATCGACACGTTGGGGCTGGCGGAACTCCGCGACGCCCGCTGGCCCACGCTCTCCCAGGGGCAGCGCGGCCGGACCCTGATCGCCCGCGCGCTGATGCCCGAGCCCCGGCTCCTGCTGCTCGACGAACCGGCCACCGGCCTGGACCTCCCGGGCCGGGAGCGGCTGCTCGACGCCTTGGACGGGCTGCGCCGGGAGCATCCGGACCTGGCCACGGTCCTGGTCACCCACCACCTGGAGGAACTGCCCGTCGGCACCACCCACGCCCTGCTCCTGCGCGACGGCCGTCCCCTCGCGCAGGGCCCGGCGGCCGACGTCCTCACCAGTGACCAGGTCGGCAAGTGCTTCGACCTGCCGTTGGTCCTGGAGCGGCACGAGGGCCGCTGGAGTGTACGGATCAGGCGCGGCCACCGGCCATGACCCACCGGCGGACATGACGGAAGGGGCGCCCGTCCACCGTAGGACGGGCGCCCCTTCCGGCCGGTCGGGTCACTTGTTCAGGTGGGCCCAGAACTCGTCGAACGACAGGACCTTGTCCCCATTGAGGTCCCGGCTCTTGATGATGGCCTCGGCGACCGTCTCGGTGACGTTCCAGT
>Ga0307510_10012388_pt1 | contig 10110 bp, 7 predicted proteins | sample 12_EM_MG_FD_207224 | JGI IMG/M metagenome (GOLD analysis project Ga0307510, IMG submission 207224) | Populus trichocarpa ectomycorrhiza microbial communities from riparian zone in the Pacific Northwest, United States - 12_EM | ecosystem: Host-associated > Plants > Roots > Unclassified | place...
TGGCCCGGACACCCTACGTTAATAATAAAAAAAAACTATATTGTCTTTTCGAGTAGAGACTCATTTTAGTTGGTTTTTAAGTGACCAAACATCCATAAAATAATGCTTACTAAATGCTTCAAATATAATAAAATTGACCCACATGCTCAATCTTTATACTATTCATAAATTCCTTTAAAATATGTATGAGATAAAAATAAAAATGAATGAATAGCCAGAAGAAAAGGTCAAAGCATTTAGAGAATGACTTAAGTTCATCCCATGCCTAGATAATTATATTTTATATGGTTGTTGCTTTCTCACCTCAAAGGAGCTACAATTAGACGATGAGCTTTAAAATTATATTTTATACTAGCTTGAATAACTTTTTAATTCATCAATGACACCCTTAGCCACGGGCGAATCAAAAGTCAAGTAAAGTCAAAGTCCTTGATTGTAAATGAAATATAATATAGATTATAAAAGGAAGCTTGCAATCAAATTATTAGTAGAGGGATTCGATTAATCAAACTTTCATAATAAAGGGACCACGAGTTTAATTAACCCATCTATCAGTGTATATAGAATTTTATTAGAGAATATTTGGTATATAAGATAAAGTAAATCTAAGAAACCAGTTTTCTTACTTTGTAAGGCCAACAATTGCCAAAATAACAAGGAAAAAGATATACAATGCCTTTGGATATGACACAATTATGGATAACATCTCTTTCTTCTTCATTTTTCCTTGGGAACATGTACGTGGCAGTATCATGCAAGCCTGTCTAAACCCAACATGCATATCATGGCTGCTGTCCGGGCGTTCATGCAGCTTGCTCTAGTACTCTTGCACAATGCGCAAGCTGTTTATTTTGCTACTTCCTACCCCCAACAAGACGCTTATTATCTTACAGAGGATGGCTCTCCAGAGAAAGAGTATCAGCAGTGGTTCTTCCCTTGCAAAATCTCCTGCATGATAAAGATAATTGGCAACATTTTCACCTCTGTTTGAAAATCTAAATTTTGGTAGCTTCATCCGTGTTGCAGGCCTTTTCTTATAGCTAATAATCCATACATCCATCCATCAACGCAACGTAATGGTCAACGAGGGAGTTCCTATTGATTACAAAACAAACAGAGGCAAATTACAAAAACATTTCTTCCAGACAAAGAAATTGTAAATTGATCCTTTATGTATTCATTCAAACTGTTTCTTTCATCTGAATCCGACCGCTAACTTCCCACCAATTTCTGCAATACAGATTCCCAACTGTGTGCTTCATACAACTAAATTCTTATTATTGGTGTTACAAGCTTTGCCTTCCTAGTAGATATGGCTGAAAATGTAAAAACTCCAGTGCTACTGCTCTTCAGATGAAGTTGGGCTCTGTGAAACAGGCATTTCTGAGAGTGATGGCCGTAGAACTAGATACAATGCAGGACCCAAGAATGGAACCAGTGATATGAGAAGAAGCCATGAACCTTTGTCATACCTGTAAGACACAGCAATTAATCGTGCTAAGCTAAACTCACCTTAAAAAGATTTGAAAGCAATAAAAGGATTAAGGTATCATTATTTATATAAGCTCTCACCACTTCCTGGCAGTCATATCGTTGTAAACCCAAAAGGGGCCAAAAGCAGATAATAGAGTAAAATCAAGGCATGTGATGTGGATCTGCGAGTGAGGTGATGAAGGTAAGTTAGCATCAATTTTGACTAATACAACCACGGTAACAATACAGTACATAAATGCACAAAGAACCAGGATGCTAATTGTCAGCTCTGCATCGGTTTTAGCCTTAACCGATATCAAGTATGCACAAAATCAAACACAAAACACACTTACGAATTTGCTTTCCCTGAAATACTGGTAGAACTCCTTCCATTCACCACCATTTAAAGCTGCATTGACGATTATAGTCAGCCCTGCAGCCAGTAATATCTGAAGTATAATAGAGTTAAATTGCATTTCCTTAACACAAGAAAGAAAGTTAAATAGATTCCAGTCACTTGCTAGTATAGGAAATTAAAGAAAGATGAACATTTATAAAAAGTTAAATTAATGGACAAGAAAAGGGCGAGAACCAAGCTTTTCTTAATTGATATTAAACGTAAAGTGCTTGTTTAATGAAGAATAACTCATGAATACAACTAAATTGGCTGTGGTGACATCACCTTTTTCCCTAAAGGAAGAAAGCATCAAAGGCAAGGGGAGAAAAATAGAAGTGGCAGAACCAGGTGCAGCAGAAACTTCTTTTTCAACCTCCCAAGTTGATCTTAATCGTTTTCTCGATAAGTTGACAGGGTACAAGCTGAATTAGACTTAGTGAAGACCCTATCCATCACACTGACTGTCTCAATTCTAAAGATGTATGAAGTCCATGTTAATTGATATTGTCTCCAACATTTCCTTAGAAAATAGTTACAGCATCACGGGGTTTTTTACTATATTATACCACAAGATAGAAGAAACATCTCAGCCCAACACACTATATGAATTGCTATGCTGTGATCGAATAACAGGTAGAAGTGCAATGTGCATGAGCACATGAAGTACAAGGACTTTTTGAGAGAGATAACACCTTATGATGGGACTATAATTTTAAGCAGCATTTGTGAAGCATTTAAAATTCCACCTAGTTAGCACTCAACAGATCCTCTCAAACGCTTTAAACAGAAGATTAAGATGTTCAATCAATGAAAACTTACTCCAGAAGTCAACTTTGATTCCAGAAAATTAAGAGGCCATCTTCCAAGCTCATTTTCTTCAACAGGAGGTGGTGGCGGTCTCCAGAGAATAAAATAGGGTAGAAGAGCATATGCACCACCAAAACATGAAAGAATAAGGAATGGCCAAACAGGAATATTGGTTTTTGAGCTGCATAACAAGAAATGGATCCATTAGATTCAGCAACGTCCCAAAATTTACAAGAAAAAAATTATATGATTTTTTATACAGCAGCATGCCATTCCCTTTCAATCTAACCAGAGTCAGATGCATGCATAAAGACTTAAAGCTCATGACCCTATACATAGCGTGCAATTTTCGCGACCAGATGTATAATGCATTGTAGCAAAATAATGAGAAATTAGAAGTCACACTCATGCAATTGCTTTCCCTTGATAAACCAACGGCATAATAAAAAGATGCGGTCAAACTGAATAGTGACTGTCTCTCTGAACATCCCAGTAACTTAAAAGATTGTCCTTACTGAATTTTAAGTAATTAGTATCAAACAGAGGAAAGGCAATGGGAAGCTACGCCTAAGCGCTCAGTGGTATCGTTAACATCCTGAACCTTGTTAGAGGTTCAGACCCTGTAACAAAAAGCCAAGCACCCCTAATATCGGGGGGTGGGGTGGAATTTACCTTCTGCCTGTTGGAAGTAGAAGCATGCTATAAACTAAAGGCCAAAGACCCATGATGTACCACAATGACACAAGCACAGAATTCATCCTAAAGCCATCATCTCCCTTCAAATAGAGAAGTTTCTCCAAGAAATACATGTCCCTTGACTGCAAAAGTTATAATTCAACTTCCATTAAGTTTAACTCTTCAACTTATCTAGAAGGACATAACAAAGTGATTAAAACAAGCCAAAACCAATCAGTCTAATCAACAGAAAAAACAAATAAGAGGTTGTCGTAGATTTAGCAATATATTATTAAATTACCGGAGTCTGGTCTGGAGTGAGGTTGAAAACATAGTAAATGAGTCCACCCCAGAAGACAAATAGCAAAATTGAGGTTGTCCAGTCCCTTTCTCCCTCTTTACCACCACCCGTAGCATCTTTATCTAAAACTTGGTCATCCGGTGACTTGTTGTCAGAGTTTAAGGTGCTATAACAAGTCTGAAGAACACCCTTCTTATTGTTATAAATGTATTGGGGCTTAACTAAATTTGAAATATTCAAGCCTTTTCTTGTACTGGTATTTGAAAACAGTAAAGATGTGTAATGAGTTTTGAGTAAAGATTTGGGCTTTGGGTTAACCTTGAGAGGAAGACAAGAGAAGTTGCAGGAGATGATGAGATTTGTGCTAGCAACCATCTTTGCTGGAAGCAAACTCGCCAGATTCTTTCGGGCTATGCTCTCTTGTAATTATCTGATTGCAAGTGCACGACATCGCTTGGGATGGGAACGGTGCAGTTTTTTGAGCAAAGGCTCCAACAAATCTCACAAAATGACACCGTTTCAACGATGGAGGAGGACCGCTTGCTTAAGAAGGATTAAAACCCATTCACAGCCAACCAGAATCTCTGCCTAAAACGTATTAAAGTTATGATTGGCACCTCTATATTTCCTTTCTTCCATTTTAATACCTGAACTCTGGACCCTCTCCACCCTTTTCTTTTAGAGATTTCACATAAAAAAACTAAATTTAATATTATTTAGCTTGATTTGAGCTTTATTATTAAAATGATTGCCTCTACGATCGAGATGATTTAGCGGTTAAAATGATGAAATTTTAATGGTGGAGGAGGTTGTAAAATAAAAACTAAAAGGGATTGAAATAAACATTGATCAATAATTGAGGGGTCTTAATTTATAAAGTTTAGCCAAGAATCTATCTTCATCACCTTACCTTGTTGCGTAGATAAGGTAGGTGCTTTCTCTCTTCAGTCTCTCGATCTGTACAGTGGTGTACACTGTGCACAGACATGGCTGAAGCTTGTAGAATTATTCTCAACACTACATTTCTTCCTTCACTCCATTCTCTCCACAAAACACACAAAAAAGTCTCTTACTCACAACCTTTCTTGCACAAAAGGCACCCAGCAATTCAGTGCTCAATTTCAACAAGCAGTGACACCAAAGCAGCAGCAAAAGTGTCCGAGACCGTGCCATGGGGATGTGACATCGATTCTCTGGAGAACGCTGAGGCCCTTCAGAAATGGTTGTCTGACTCAGGCCTTCCTCCTCAGAAAATGGCAATACAAAAGGTGGAAGTGGGAGAGAGAGGTTTGGTTGCTTTAAAGAATATTAGGAAGGGTGAGATGCTGCTCTTCGTGCCTCCCTCCCTTGTCATCGCTGCTGACTCTGTAAACCCTTCTTCCTTTTCTTCTGTTCATAAAAGAAAAATATGCTATCATTGGCAAGTGGCAACTGGTTATAATTTGCTCTACCTTGTAGGAGTGGAGCTGCCCTGAGGCAGGTGAAGTGTTAAAACAATACTCTGTACCGGATTGGCCATTGCTTGCAACCTATCTGATTAGTGAAGCAAGTTTTGAGAAATCATCAAGATGGAGCAATTACATCTCGGCCCTACCTAGACAGCCCTATTCTCTTTTGTACTGGTAAGTTTTTCATGTTGGATACTTGATAGATCATATACTGGTGTAAAGAGTTGTTCAAGAGGTTTCCTTTTACACAGAAAGGGTCTACTCTCAGTTTCTTCCCCAATAGCCTCTCTATATCATTTCAGGACACGAGCGGAACTAGATACGTATCTGGAAGCTTCACAGATCAGAGAGCGGGCAATAGAAAGGATTACCAATGTTACTGGAACGTATGGATTAATTTGTTTGTGAGCTGTTTTTGTTATTCATGTGCCGAATTTCTATGCTATCTGCTGTGGAATTTCTATACTCCCTAACACTTGGTTAGTCCCTCTTGGCAGATATAATGATTTAAGGCTCAGGATATTTTCCAAGTATCCTCATCTGTTTCCTGAAGAGGTATGCAAGAGGCGTTTTGTCGAATATGATATTTTCCAAGTACTGGCATCCTTTGCCTTCGTACTGTAAACTAACTTATGTGTCTTTTCGAGAGATTTGAGAGCTTCTATAAGCTTTATTAGTTGCTTGAATGCTGTATATACTGTTGATACAGCTCACCGTTTGTTTGATTTTTCCGTTATATATGACTTACAGGTATTCAATATGGAGACTTTCAAGTGGTCGTTTGGCATTCTCTTCTCTCGCTTGGTAAGTAATCTAGTTAACACTGTTTCTGTAAATTTGTTTCCCAATCCATATACAGGAGCTATGAAGGATGTTTTGGAAGCAGGTGGCATTAGATTGCTTTTCTGAGAGATTGAGTAAACCAAGCTTGTCTTGTAAAATCATCTCCAAGTTGATATGTGAATTGAACAAAATGAAATATGAAATTCTGTCTTTCTGACTTTTTTACTATAAATTGCTACAGCGCTCAGTCTTGACGTGTTTGATATGATCACTCATGAAATCAGCTACTAAGACTGCAAATATAAAAATCAATGTAATTGTTTTAATGGAAAAACTCGAGGATACCTCTTTTTTTGCTGAATTGGTATTGAATGACTTGCAGGCCTTCTATAATACTTGTACTTACATATTAGATCCTTGCACAGTAGTGTCAATTGAATTTTAAATCTGAAGGCTTAATAGTAGTGTTTAAATAGTGATTTGTGTGGACTTGATTTATCTCTTCTACATAGGTTCGTTTACCATCGATGGATGGAAGAGTTGCCTTGGTTCCCTGGGCAGATATGCTGAATCACAGTTCTGAGGTATGCAGATTAATCATCAGAAATTTCTCCTTGGAAATATGAGCTAATTACATAGTACAAGAATCAATGTTTAATAAGCATACTTGAAATTGGATGATCTAGGTGGAGACCTTTTTGGATTATGATAAATCATCAAAGGGAGTGGTATTTACAACAGATCGACCATACCAGCCAGGTGAGCAGGTAAATGAGATTTTCGTTGTGAAACTAGTCACAAGTCGCTATGAGAATTGCTAGATAAACTGTTTACTGAACTGCATTGATAATGGAAGACTAGTTCTTAAATGATAACGTTGTAAGGGGAAACAGCAACAATCAAAATCTATTTCTGTTGTTTTCATGAAAAAAAAATGTTTTGAAAATAGATTCTGAATTTAAACTATTAAATATATTTATCCACAAAAGTGCTGTCGCTAAGATGATGGCATGAACATAAAATGAAAGAGGTGGTCATGCCAAACTGTTTTCTCTCTGTAATGGAAGGTTTTGTAAGATGAATAAAAAATTGGTGCTATGAACTTCACTATCAATTTACTAGCTCCAACTGTAGCAGATAAAGGAGTAATAAGGATGCCATTTTGTGCAGGTTTTCATATCATATGGAAGGAAATCTAATGGAGAGCTGTTGCTATCTTATGGATTTGTTCCAAGGGAGGGCACCAATCCTAGTGATTCAGTGGAGTTGTCATTGTCTCTGAAAAAATCTGATAAATGTTACAAAGAAAAGTTAGAAGCTCTGAAGAAGCACGGTTTGTCAGTGTAAGTATTGATAGCTGGCAGCATCATCTTCAATCACTGTTCATCCTTAAATCGTTGTGTGACATTAAATATTTCTGTTCAACTAGCAGATCTCAATGTTTTCCTCTACAAGTCACTGGTTGGCCGTTAGAGTTAATGGCATATGCTTATCTGGCAGTCAGCCCTCCAAGCATGAGCAGGCAGTTTGAAGAGGTTTGTCAGATTTATCTTCTTAGTTAGGAAATTTGTCTAGAACTTGTGCTTCTGTCTAAACTCGAAACGGTTACTCCAGATGGCTGCTGCAGCATCAAATAAGACAACCACCAACAAGAAAATAACATACCCTGATATTGAGGAACAAGCATTGCAATTCATATTGGATAGTTGTGAGTTAAGCATATCAAAATACACCAAATTCTTGCAGGTGAGAGAATTTTTGTTGTTATTTCTAACCTTGTGGCCTATGCGTTATACAGAATAACTGTAATTAACATAGCAAAATTCTGATGTAATGATGGCATTACTTAGATGCAAGTGCAAGAATCAATGTTCTTTCGTTTGCTTACTACTTTTAACATTAGTTTATTATTCTTTTATCATAGGCAAGTGGATCAATGGATTTGGATGTGACATCTCCAAAGCAACTTAACAGAAGATTGTTCCTGAAACAGCTAGCAGTGGACTTGTGCAGCAGTGAACGCAGAATACTATTTCGTGCTCAATATGTAAAAAAAAAATCCCTTTTTCTTTTGCAGCATGATAATTCTTACTTGAGTGTTATGCATTCCATGTTTATTATCATCAATTGTTGGTTAGTTAAAGCCTTTATTTCAACTCTCACTTGGCAGGTTCTGAATCCAGTCACTAACTTGTTTTGCCATATACGTTTAGTTAGGCCATGGCTTCTCTGTTAAGTGTTCATATTAGATCTACCTGCTACTTATTTGACCCAACACTGCGTTACTAGTATCATTTACTTTCCTTTGGCTGATGCAAATTTAATTGAAATTTATCTGATCTTCTTGTTATGCAACATGGCATCTCATGCTTGATAATCAATGACTGATCAGGATTAGAATGAGATTGTGCATCTGTAGTTGCCCCATAATCTATAAGCATACAATCAACAAGCCATTGCAAAGTGCAAACCATGAATTAGATATCTTGTCGAAACCCTTTTCAATGTGCTAATCAGTGAGCATTCTGAAATGTTACATATTCCTGTATGCTTACAGATGACACGAACACGCCCTCTTTATAATTTCACACATGGCCTATCATGCCAGTTGCTTTTATATTATTCTTAATGTTTTATTCATCAGGTACTGAGGAGAAGATTGAGGGATATAAGGAGCGGTGAATTGAGAGGTCTGAAGATTTTTAATGGGTTCAGAAACCTTTTTAGATAACTTCATAGTGTGTGTTTAGAATCAGAGATGGATCTCTCTTGCTGATCGAGCAGCAAGACAGCAAAGAAACAGGAGTCGAGGCCAGGCATTACAAAGGATGTTGATGTGCAGGCTTTGCATGCATGTCCTTGAAGTAAAATTTGCGTAATTGAAGTATTTACTGGGTTTTTTTAAACCATTTTTTCATTGTATTGTAATACCATAGAGACATTTATGAACAATCAAATAGCTTCCAACTACTATACCCTTGATATCATGCGCAAATATTTTCATTATGAGAAGATATAGGGCTTGTTACTTGAGGGAGGTGGCTTCTAGTTCCTTGGTGACAGATGTGGTTCGTTTCAGGAAACCGCTTTGCATGTCTTGCATGGCTGTTAAGTACTGGGCTAATCGTGTACTGAACTGCTTCAATAGAGATTTTAGGCAGTGGCTTAAGGATCAAATGAAATGATCCGTTCGTGGCATGCTGCTACCGATTGCATCTGGCTGTTTATTCCATTGTTTTTAGACCCGGCCCGATTCAAGGCTCAGGTTTTGATTGGTTTGCCCGGGTCAATTTTTTTTTTAAAATCAAAACGGCGTTGTTTTAGTAAAAAGAAACAAAAGCCAATGGGTTGCAACCAGGTTTTTGATTGAGTTTTGCCGGGTCACACCAGGTTTTTTCTTCCCTTATTTTTTCTTCAACCCGGTCCGATTCTAGCCCCGGATCGGCCGGGTCCCGGGTCGACCTGCTGGGCCGGGCCGGGTTTCAAAACTATGGTTTATTCATTACATGTTGGACGATTTAGAAAGCATGAAATGAGAAGTGAGCAATTACCATTACGGTGTCTGATTTTGCTGCAAATATTTCTTGTTGAATTCAATAATGCCAGGACACTACATAAGATAAAACAACGTCCCAAATAAAACTAGGATATTTCTCAAACATAACACATGTAACTGAAGAAAAAACTATTAACATTAATTTTAACAAGCTCGAGATTGTCTACTGAGAGCTCTTATTGTTACTATGGATTCAAACAATGATTTCATTTTTGATTTCTTAATTTCTCATTCTGCTTTTCATTATGGATTCATCTTCTCTTCTACAACATCCCTTCTTTCTCTTTTCTGACTTTTTTCACCTCAAACCATATTTTTCAATCGTTCTCCTACTTTTTGTAAACGAGAAGCGCAAAGCTGTGGAGAGGATGGTGATGGTGCTACAGGAGAAGCACTTTGGGCTTCTGAACTTGTGGATTTACTCTTAATAAAGATATTCATGAGATTAAATCAACAATCCATACCATATCTCGACGTTAATCCAAATTATGACCAAAAGCATCATGAAAGGAGAGATTCCTACAACATGGAAGCCAAACTTCTGAAACCACCCAAGGAGGGGGTTACTAAAAAGGTGAACTAATGGTCTGCAGGTTAGCTTCTCTAACCTCTTCCTTTTTTTATTTGGCAAGCAATTAGGAAAATACATCTAGAGTTGTGTCTAGGTTGA
>Ga0307510_10012389_pt1 | contig 10110 bp, 7 predicted proteins | sample 12_EM_MG_FD_207224 | JGI IMG/M metagenome (GOLD analysis project Ga0307510, IMG submission 207224) | Populus trichocarpa ectomycorrhiza microbial communities from riparian zone in the Pacific Northwest, United States - 12_EM | ecosystem: Host-associated > Plants > Roots > Unclassified | place...
GCGCGATCTCACCACGGGTTCGTACCGCGGAAACAACCACACGTTCGTTTTCAACGTCCCTTCCAGTGCGTGGAGTTCGGACGCGACGCAGTACAACGTGCTGAAGATCAATGTCGTCAGTGGTTCGACGGGGTCGGGATTCCTCAGCCCGGGCACGTCGTTCGACTGTATTGACCTGCTGGCCTGAGCCCCCCTCGGTCAGCAGAGTGACGCCCCCGCCGGTGACGACCGGTGGGGGCGTCGTCCCGTGGCCCTCAGGGACTCGTGCGCCGCGGTGTCCGGATACGCAGAGCCTGGACGGACCAGTCGAACACCGGAGCCAGACTCTCCGGGGCCGGCCAGCCGTTGACCACCGCGAGCAGTTGGAGATATCGCTCCCTGCGAGGGTCGTTCACACTCTCCAGCCGAATCACCAGCTGCCGCCGGAGCTCGGCGTCGTCGGGGCGGCCGAGGAGGTGCGCGTAGTGTGCCGTGAACGCCGCGACGAACGGATCGGCCTGGGGTGAGGCCGGATCGATGTCGGCGGTCAGAGCCTCGCCGGCCTGGTCGCGGACGGCCGCGGCGATATCGCGGCGCGGGACCGTCGTACCGCTTCGGAGCTGCTCGGCCGCTTGCTCCTCGGCCATCCGCCGCACGGAGGTGCGAAAGTCCGGGTCCAGGGACAGTTCGGCCAACTCCACCCACGCCTGGACCTGTTCAGGCTCCGGGTTGTCGGGCAGTTCGGGGGTCATGGAGCGCATGACCCCGGCGAATGCGGGGGCGGCGGCGTCGTCGAGACCGCCGAAAGCGGCGTCGAGGAAATCGCCGATCAGACGTCGGCGTTCGTCCTCGGAGAGCTGGGCCAGCCGGTGCATGAGTTCCGTCTCCTCAGGTGTGGACCCGCGCTCGGCCACCGCCGTCAGCACCGCGCATCGCAGGCGCAGGACGCGGATCTGCACGGCCAGCGCTTCGGCGTGCGCCGCGGCGACCTCGGGAAGCGAGAGCTCACGGTCCACGACCTGGCGGATCGTGGAGAGGTCAAGTCCCAGTTCGCGCAGGGTCCTTACGAGGTCCAGGCGTGCGACGGCGTCGATGTCGTACAGGCGGTAGCCGGCCGGGCTGCGGTCCGTCGGCGCCACGATCCCGCGATCGGAGTAGAACCGAACGGTCTTGACCGTGAGCCCGGTCCGCCGAGCCAGTTCACCGATCGAGTAGAGCGTGTCGCCTTCCATGCCACCCACCTTTGCGTCTCCCCCTACTGGAGACTCAAGCGCCTTCGCTCGCCGACAGCCACCCCGCGGTCCGCAAGGACTACCGCCGGATGCTCACGGTCATCGACTCCGTCCACCCTGAACGGGGTCGAGATGTTCCGGGTCTCGTCGGGGAGCTGGGGGAGCCGGGTCTTGGCCGGCCAGGAACAGCCAGCCCCTGCGCCTGGTAGCCGTCGCTGGCCCTCGCTGGCCGTCTTCGGTCACTGTCGAGCGACCTTCGACGGCCCGGAGACGGCTCAGGCCTCCCACTCATCAGCCCGCCTCACCGCTGTCACGTGGTGGTGTCAGGGACTTGGTGTGGCTGCGCTGGTGTGCCCTCATCGCGGCTCGCAGGGCTTCGAGTTCGGTCCGGGAAAACGGTCGACCCCAATGAGACTCGTAAGACTCTTCACCCTGCTCGTGATCGATCCGATCGAAGGCCCGGACGGCAGATCGCGCAAGTGCCGTGACGGTGTGGCGACCTGACCACAGCAACTTCCCCGAGTCGTCCGGCGCCTGGTCATCGTCAGCCAGAAGCAGGCGAACATCGACCGCAGAACCATCCCTGTGGAAGAACCACCGGTACGCCTGTGGCTCCCCCTCCAACTCGGCGCGGGTGTCCACGTCACCAAGAACGAGCCTGGCGATGCCATAGAGGAACTGTTCGGGTCCGTCCGTGACGTAAGAAACCATGGCTTCGCCTTGGCCGTGATCGTCGGCCACCTTGACGGAAGCCCAGCCGTGACTGAACAGCGTCCATGTGATCGCTAGAGACGTCGCCTCTCCCCCTCTGGGGGACCCTACGGCCTGGGCGCGGCTGCGCGGCATGACCCTCAGCTTGGGAAGCTGGGGGCATTTGGGGCCGGTTCAGTCGGTGACCTGGGCGAACAGTTGAACAGGGGCCTCGTCGGGCTCGGTTGCTTTCACCGTGGTTCCCCGCTGTTCCTCGCTGGATCTGGTGCGGTTGTGGTGAGACCACGGGCGCGGGCGCTGGAGGGCTTCGGGGACGGACTAGCCGGGCGCAGGGCAGGTGTACCCCTGTTGTCAGTTCGTGCGGCTAAGGTGCTTTCGCCATCGAGGGCGACGCTCCGAGGAAGGGCTTTGGGAGCCAAACGGGGTTGCTGGTGTACGCCGACGGCGACATACCGGGGCTGTTGCGAGGGGTGGGGGCGGCGGACCGCGATCGGACGGTCGCCATGATGCGGCGGCTGTATCCGGGCTGGCTGATCGAGGAGTGCGACGGCTCGACTCTCTGGAACGGTGTGTATCCCCGGAAGGGGGCGGCTTACGCGGCCAGTTGGCCTGGCGTGGAAGTCGTCGGCGATCAGAGGATGATGATCGACCTTCCCTCCCAGCTCCCTAAGCACTTGGTGGCGGCAAGCGCCGGCCGACGGCTCGTCCTGCACGCGATGCACAGTGTCGTCGACTGGCTGGCGTTCGCCGTGTGGGAGGACGGGCGCCTCATTCGCTCCTTGAGCGGTGTCCCCGGGCAGCGGTGTCATCGAGAACATCGGCGAACCGCTCTCCTTCGAACTGCCCTACCGTGCCGAAGAACGCCAGGCTGACATCCTGCCCTGGCCAAGCGGCGAGGAAGAGTCGTACCCGCTGCCGTTTCATCCTTTGGAGTTGGGCAAAGACGCGTTGAGGGCGTTGTGTGGCTTCATCCAGGAGGGGCGCCCCGAGCCTGATCACGTCGATGCAGACGCCATCGAGCTCTACGGATTCCGTGCGCGGAACCCCCACAGATCTGATGTCGCAGAGAGAGAAGCCGAGATACGCAGAGCCGTGGAAGCTACGGCTTCGCCGCGCTTCTACATCTTGGGGCCTGATGGCTCACAGATCGAGCGCGGCAGCCTTTAGCTCACGACCTCTTCGTCCCGAAGCAACTTGGGTGGGGTAGCTGCCCTGAGCCCGGGTCGCTCTAAGCTGCTGCGATGGTCCGTCGGTGTGCGTGGGCGTTCGCTGCTGTCCGCCTGCGTTGTCACGCACTTAGACACTCACCGGGTTGAGCTTGGCCCGTCCCAACTTCCGATCCGTAGCGCAACGTGGATCGGGTCATACTGGTCGGACTACGGTCCTCCGAGGCCGCTGCTACCTTGCGACGCTGGCTGGAGTTGCGTTATTTGTTTCGCTGCTGCACTGCAAGGTTCGGCAGCCCTCGGCCGTGACTTACATGTACTGCGTACTGCGGAAATCGGTGCGATCCATCGTAGACAGCGACGTCCTACCAAAGCTTCTCGGTAATGGTCGTACCGTCATTTACGTAGCCATAATACCGATCAGGGAACGCCGACCTTTGCACCCACTGGCAAACTTCACCTACGGGTCGATCCTTCCAATTGCTTAGCTGTACCATCTTGGATAGAAAAAGCCCAGTCGCCGTGGTTGCGTTTTTCCGCTTCGCCGCCGAGCCCCAGGATGCTGGCTGCTGGAAGAGCCCCAGCCTGCCCCTGTCGCCGTGGCTTAGATTGCGAAGGCGCGACTCAACGATCGCTGTGGTGATAGCAACTATTGCAGCTCGACTAGGCAGTCTCTGAGTCTTGACTTTCTTTACAATTGCTCGCGCACATGACACCTCATACCCCGCCAGGTGACCTTTCAGGCTGCTGGTGAGACGCGGATTTAGCGCACGCGCGTTGTTCTTGTCTGTGGCGGTGACTGTCCCGCAGGAGAGTGTCCCGGTGGCTGCCGCCACCTGCGCTTCATTGGCGGATGCCGTGGTAGCGGATGCTGACACACCCCCTGTCACCACCAGCACCGCGACTGTGGTCATTATCCAACGTTTCGACATACTATCGGTGCCTGCCAATAACATGCTTCGCCTCTCTGTAGCTGCGACCACCTGGCGGCAATCTTTCGAAGACCGATCATGCCAAGCCTGGACCGTTTTCGATCTAGGTTGACTCAGATCGTCCTAAAGTAGGCGAGCTGCGTCAAGTGCCACTTGGAATCCCCGGTGGCGGCCATCTACCCCTCGCACGTCAGAGCTGAACTGTGACTCTTTTGTCAATGAGTAACTTGGCGAGGGCTCTACCTTGGGATGGTGTGCCGCTCACCTGTGCTGATGGTCCGGAGACACCGGCGCCTTTTCACCCAGGTCAGACACGCGGGTGAGTCCAGCTCTAGCACAATGAGCCCAGGCTGGCCGTTTGCTCGTTTCACGCCTTCTGCCCCTTGAGGACATTCGCGGCAAGGTCATCGACGGACCGACGCAGCTCTCGTTCCGACAGCGAGTCTTGAGGTCCGAACCGCTCGACGTAGAGCGTTGCTCCAGCGCCTACGTCAACGGTGAGCTGAGCCTTCCAAGCGTCGCCGTATAAGACTTGGCGAGCAGCAGCACGCCCCTCGATCAACAGTGGCTCTGCCTTCTCAGGGATCACGTCTGTGCCATCCACCGTCTGCTGCAGAGATGCTGTGGTGGGGTAGAGGGCGACCACGAACCCAGCTGGATCAGCCGCGCCGTCCTCCGTCATCATCAGATAGCAGGAGGCGCCACCCTTCTCCTCAGCCATAGGAGATGCCTGCCTGATGCTGAGTTGCTGTTGCATCGCACCACTCACGAGTTTACGGCTGCGAGAGGTCGGCCAGCATCAGCTCGGTAGGGTCAGCCACTGCCTTATCCTCCTGATGATTGCCTAACACATGCCGTCCTCTTTTGATGTGCAGTCAGGTTAAGGTCTGATTGAGGCCGCCGGGATGGGAATCCAGGAAAAGGCGATGGTGAGTGACCCTCCGACACTCACCCCCAGCTTCCATCCCGTCCGCCGTCGACCCACACACCGTGGAACGGGCGTGGTTCATGGCGTCCAGGTGGAGCGCGCCACTGTACGAACGACCTGGACGCCAGGGGCCGCGTCTGCTCGGCTCTGCCTGGGTCGATGGTGGACGGGATGGGAGCTCCCAGCGCACGCCCTTACGGACTCGCAGTCGGCAACGGTGCCTCCTCCATCCCGGTGCCGGACCGATCCCCCGCCGGAGGCCTCGTCTTGACCGCACTCTGCGGTGATCGACTCATGGCCACCGGGCCTTTCCACATGTGGGCGCGTCGGCGGCGGCAGCGCCGAGCGAGCCGAAGGCAGGAGCGCAGGCGCAGCCAGAGCCGGGAGCGCGCCCGGCGGAGCGGAGCGCAGCCGGGAGCCTTGAACCAGTAGAGAAAGTTGTAACTCAGTCGGTCGTTCGAGGCTGTCCTACTTCGTTTGATGCTTGACGTGTTGACGTCACTTGATGCTTGACGGTTCCGTCCTCGGTTTGCTGTCTGCGACTGCTGTCGTGGAGGCGGGGCGAGGCCGGTGTTAGTGGAGCTGAGCGTGGTCGAGCAGCGCTATCACGCGGTCATGGAAGTGCTGGCCGCCGGTGCGTCGAAGACGGAGGTCGCGGCCCGGTATGGGGTCTCGCGGCAGTCGGTGCATGCCTGGGTGCGCCGGTATGAGGCACGTGGCCTGGCGGGTCTGGCGGACCGGTCGCATCAACCGACACACATCCGTCAAAGCTCAACTGAACCTAGACATCGGTCTGTTGGGGCGCGTCCTGTCTCGGTTGATAGTTGACACTGCGGCTTCACCTGATGCTTGACACCGCTTGCCTCGGCTTGGCTGTGCACCTGGATGTGGCGCATGGGGAGGGCCGGGGCCGTGCTGGTGGAGTTGAGTTGAGCGTGGTCGAGCAGCGGTATCACGCGGTGATGGAGATTGCCGCGGGGGTTGCGGTCACTCAGGTCGCGGCCCGGTATGGGGTGTCGAGGCAGTCGGTGCACGCCTGGGTGCGCAAGTACGAGGAGTTGGGCCTGCCGGGGCTGGCGGACCGCTCGCATCGGCCCGTCTCGTGTCCGCACCGGATCGCCGGGGAGGTGGAGGCGGTGGTGTGTGAGCTGCGGCGCCGGCATCCCGGCTGGGGTCCGCGCAGGCTGGTGCACGAGCTGGAACGGCGGGGGACTTCCCCGGTTCCCTCGCGGGCGACGGTCTATCGGGTCATGGTCCGCAACGGCCTGGTCGAGCCGGGCACCCGCAGGCGGAAACGGTCGGATTGCCGCAGGGGGAGCGGTCTGCGGCGATGGAACTGTGGCAGATGGACATCGTCGGCGGGGTGCTGCTCGCGGGCGGTGGCGAGTGCAAGATGGTGACCGGGATCGACGACCACGCACGGTTCATGGTGATCGCGAAGGTGGTGGAGCGGGCCACGGCCCGCGCGGTGTGTCTGGCTTTCAGGGAAGCACTGCTGCGGTTCGGAGTGCCGGAAGAGGTGCTCACCGACAACGGCAAGCAGTTCACCGCCCGGTTCGGTTCCGGCAGGCCCGGGGAGACGATGTTCGACCGGATCTGCCGGGAGAACGGCATCGCCCACCGCCCCGGAAACAGAGGCAATGCCCCGGTCGACTCGCAGCGACCGGGGCCTTTCGCGCATCAGCTCTGAGCGTCGTCCCGTGAAAAACGGAGTCCGCGGCGAGGCACGTCAGTTCATCGTCGCGCCGATAGTCGTAGACCCAGTCGTAAGGAACGTCGTCGTCGGCAACGTCCCGCTCGACGACCTGGCCCCGTACGCCGCAGTCGCGTCCGCCGACTTGAAGGACGGAGTGGCGACGCCGCTGTCCCAGTTGTTGGCGGCGGAGACCGCGGACGAACCGAGTTTGTCCAGGCCCCCCTTGTTGCCGACGGCGAGGTTGCGGGCGAGGCGGGACTTGCTGGTGGCGAAGAAGAAGCCGGCCTCGGTGTTGGCGTAGGCGGTGTTGCGGTTGAGGATGATCGCGCCGGTGTTGGAGTTCTCGGTGAAGCCGTTGAGGGTGTTGTCCCAGGCCGCGTTGTCGTTGACGACGTGTGCGACGGAGACGCCTCCGCCGCCGAGCTTGAAGCCGTTGCCGTTGCCCTCGAAGGCGGAGTCGTTCCAGCGGTTCTTGCCGTTGCCGAACGCCCAGGAGTGCTCGATGGTCACCGGCGAGGAGAACTGCCACAGGTCGAGGCCGTCGTCCGAGTTGTTGTAGAGGCGCGCGCCGGTGACCTTGTTGCCGGTGCCGGAGCCGAACTTGATGGCGATGCCGTCGGCGTTCTGGCCGTGTCCGGCCGCGTCGTAGTTGCCGTAACTGTCCAGGTTCTGGACGAGGTTGTTGGTGGTGCCGTCGCCGCGCAGGGTGAAGCCGGAGTCGCCGTTGTTCGCCGTGACCAGGTTCTTGAAGATGCCGCCGATGGAGGACGTGGCTACGAAGCCCTGGGCCGGGGAGTTCTGGAAGGTGAGGTTCTGGACGGTCCAGTAGTCGCCGTAGATCCCGGCCAGCCACTGGCCGGCGGGCAGCTTGGAGCCGTCGATCTTCACCTTCTCCGTGCCGTACGCCTCCAGTGTGATGCGGGCCGAACTGGTGCCGTTCGCCGTGGACTTGAGGGTCGCGGCCGGGGTGTAGGTGCCGGCGCGGACCTGGATGACCGTCCCCGCGGTGGCGTTGGCGACGGCCGACTCCAGCTGGGTGGTGGTGGACACGGTGACCGTCGACGAAGCGGCTTGTGCGCCACCGCTGTTGAGGCCGAGGTAGACGCCGCCCGCCCCCGCGGCGACGGCCACCGCGGCGGCGATCGTGAGGGTGCGGGTCCTGCGATGGCGTCCGGTGCTCGTACGCACGGCGTTGGTTCCTTTCCTGGATGACGAGGACGAAACGGGCCGGAGGGGCCGCCCCGGCCCGTTTCTGATCCCTGGTCGTCGCCGTGGCCGGAAAGGTTGCCACGGCCACGGGAAGTGAACCGAAACTTTCGATCAGCCCGGCCCCACCCGCACCAATTGACGCACCGCACCCCGCTGGTGACACTCCGAAGGCAGCACAGTCATCCAACAGAATCCCCCACACCCCCACAGGATGTGCCATGCGACCCCGCACCGCCCGCACCCTCCTGCTCCCCTTCCTGGCCCTCCTCACCCTTCTTCTCGCCCTGCTCGCCGCCCCGCCCAGCACCGCGCACTCAGGAGCACCGCCCGTGACCCACCCCAAGTACGCCGGTTACCTCCTCGCCTACTTCACCGGCGAGGGCACCGCCGACGGCGAGCAGATCCGCTACGCCCTCAGTCGGGACAACGACCCTTTGCACTGGCGGGAGTTGAACCAGGGCAAGCCGGTCCTGACCTCGACGATCGGGGAGAAGGGGCTGCGGGACCCGTTCGTGATCCGCTCCCCCAAGGGCGACAAGTTCTATCTGATCGCCACCGACCTGCGCATGTACCAGAACAGCAGCGGTAGTTGGGACGATGTCCAGCGGCACGGCAGCAGGTCCGTGATGATCTGGGAGTCGACCGACCTGGTCCACTGGACCGACCAGCGGCTGGTGAAGGTGGCCCCGGACAACGCGGGCAACACCTGGGCGCCGGAGGCCTATTGGGACGACTCGCTCGGTGAGTACGTCGTCTTCTGGGCGTCGAAGCTGTACGCCGACGACGACCCCGACCACACCGGCTCGACGTACAACCGCATGATGTACGCGACGACGAAGGACTTCCGCACCTTCAGCGACCCGAAGGTCTGGGACGACCCGGGTTACTCGGTCATCGACTCAACTGTCGTGAAGTACAAGGACACTTACTACCGCTACACCAAGGACGAACGCGACCCGTCCTCCAGCTCCCCCTGCTCGAAGTTCATCACCGGCGAGAAGTCGACCTCGCTGACCTCCACGTCGTACGACTTCGTCTCGGAGTGCATCGGCAGCGGCGCGATCGAGCGCGGCGAGGGGCCGACGGTGTTCAAGTCCAACACCGAGAAGAAGTGGTACTTGTTCGTCGACGAGTACGGCCTGCGCGGCTACGTCCCCTTCGAGACCACCGACCTCGACTCCGGCCGGTGGACGCCGTCCACGGACTACCAACTGCCGGCAAGTCCCCGGCACGGCACGGTACTTCCGGTGACGCAGGCGGAGTACTACCGGCTGCTGGCCGCGTATCCGGCGACACCGGCGTCGGTCGTGGACGCGACGGCGGGCGGGCAGAAGGGGTACGCCGTCGTCACGGAGGCCTCGTCGAAGGTCGTGCTGCCGATGCAACCCGGCGCGGATCTGCGGCACTTGGCGCCGTCGCTCGCCATCGGCGCGGGGGCGACGGTCAGCCCGGCCTCCGGTACGCGACGGGACTTCCGCACACCGCAGGCATACACCGTCACGGCGGCGGACGGGACGAGCCGCACCTGGACGGTGGAGGCGGTGCCGACGCGAAGTCCCGTGCTGGCGGGGCTGACCGCCGACCCGGACGTGCACTATCTCGACGGCCAGTACTGGATCTACCCGACGAGCGACGGCTACGCGGGCTGGAGCGGGACGAGCTTCAAGGCTTACTCCTCAAGGGACTTGGTCCACTGGCGGGACCACGGGGTGATCCTCGACCTGGGTCCGGACGTGTCCTGGGCCGACAAGAACGCGTGGGCGCCGGCGATCGCGGAGCGGGACGGGAAGTACTACTTCTACTTCTGCGCCGAGCAGCAGATCGGGGTCGCGGTGGCGGACTCGCCCGCGGGCCCCTTCAAGGACGCGCTCGGCAAACCCCTTGTGGCGAAGGGGGGTTCACTGAGCGGCCAGATGATCGACCCGGCCGTCTTCACGGACGACGGCGGGCAGTCGTATCTCTACTGGGGCAACGGGCACGCGTACGTGGTGCCGTTGAACGACGACATGACGTCGTACGACGCGACGAAGGTGAAGGACATCACGACGGGCGACTTCCGTGAGGGGTCCTTCGTGGTGAAGCGCAAGGGGACCTACTACTTCATGTGGTCCGAGGACGACACCCGCAGCGAGAACTACCACGTGGCCTACGCGACGGGACCGTCCCCGCTCGGTCCGTGGACCAAGCGGGGCACGATCCTGTCCAAGAACCCCGAGTACGGCATCCTGGGCACCGGCCACCACTCAGTGGTGAACGC
>Ga0307510_10012390_pt1 | contig 10110 bp, 5 predicted proteins | sample 12_EM_MG_FD_207224 | JGI IMG/M metagenome (GOLD analysis project Ga0307510, IMG submission 207224) | Populus trichocarpa ectomycorrhiza microbial communities from riparian zone in the Pacific Northwest, United States - 12_EM | ecosystem: Host-associated > Plants > Roots > Unclassified | place...
AGCTTACGAATATGTTATGTGCTGGTGGAATTCAACTAGCCAGCACAAGACCGTCGATAAGCACACAAATAACCAAAACTTCAACCACACAACATTTACAACCACAGACAACAAAACATCTGCCATAACATGGGTTGTCATTCCTCATTCCAACAAGAGCATAAACCATGAAAGACAAGATGGCTCTAATCAATATAGCTTATGTATTTGTTGTGTGCAAATGACAAAGCATCTAATCAAATTCAACTTTAATTACATCCTTGATTGATCAGCATAAAAAAAATGCAACCTAATTCCACCTATGCACAAATACATGCATTGCACAAAATATAATCATACGCATTAACAACATGACATTGGATATAAGATTTATGATGTACACCGCACCATCGAAAGCTTTCCTCACAAAGACAGGAGAACTGAAAGACAAGATGGGTACATTAATGTATCTTACGAATATGTTATGTGTTGGTGGAATTCAACTAACCAGCACAAGACCGTCGATAAGCACACAAACAACCAAAACTTCAACAACACATCATTTACAACCACAGACAACAAAACACCTGCCATATCATGGGTTGTCATTACTCATTCCAACAAGAGGAAAAACCATGAAATACAAGATGGCTCGACTCAATATAGCTTATGTATTTGTTGTGTGCAAATGACAAAGCATCTAATCAAATTCAACTTTAACTACATCCTTGATTGATCAGCATAAGAAAAATGCAACCGAATTCCACCAATGCACAAATACATGCATTGCACGAAATATAATCACACACATTAACAACATGAAAGTGGATATAAGATTTATGATGTACACCGCACCGTTGAAAGCTTTCCTCGCAAAGACAGGAGAACTGAAAGACAAGATGGGTTCATTAATGTAGCTTACGAATATGTTATGTGCTGGTGGAATTCAACTAACCAGCACAAGACCGTCGATAAGCACATAAACAACCAAAACTTCAACAACACATCATTTACAACCAGACAGCAAACGCTTGCTCATTCCAACAAGAGGAAAATCCATGAAAGACAAGATGACTCTACTCAATATACGTATTTGTTGTGTGCTAATGGAAACACAGACTACAAAGGCATGTATAAGTGTGCATCTGCAACTACTAGTAAAATTTCAGCAACACAATTGTTAGCTTCTCCTTTCATACAGAAAAAGGAAAATGGCAACATTAAATGGTTAAATCCATGTAGCTTATGATTTGATTATGTGCTGATGGAGCCAATCTAATCAGTACAGGACAGGCACATTTACAGCAAGAGACAGGCACAAACACTTTGATACATATAGACAACAATTTGATAAATTTTAATAATATCAATGACACATATGGACAACAATTTGATAAATTTTCCTAATATTGTCATTATAGCCAAAGTTCTCATTACAATCTACAACATGTACATACCTTGTCCTGGCCACCAACATCCCAGACAGTGAAGCTTATGTTCTTGTATTCTACAGTCTCCACATTAAACCCTAAATAGAAACAGACAATTAACCAAACAATACAAGAGTGCACGATAAATTCAGTACTGAGATAACTATAAGGTACTGGTAAATTTCCATACCAATTGTAGGAATAGTGGTGACAATCTCTCCAAGCTTGAGCTTGTACAAGATGGTAGTCTTACCAGCAGCATCAAGACCCACCATGAGAATTCTCATTTCTTTCTTGGCAAAAAGACGGCTAAAAAGCTTAGTGAATGAAAGCCCCATCTTTACTAAATCAAGCCTGCATCAAAATCCCAACAATCAATCTTCAAAAAAAGATGCCTTTAATACCTTCCATAACATTCTATTGATCACGTCAATCAATCAAAATAAACAATACATGCAAGCAAGAAAGATCTTAACCAACATTTACAAACACAAGCAAAAACTTTTCTTTTTCATACTGTTTCACAAACAACATGTTCAACCTATCAGAGAATTTAAAAAAACCAGTAAATCAAGAGATCCAAGCTTATATACATGATAAAGTCTTCTTTTCAATTCCTTTATTTTCATTTCAATATTTCACACCAAACCCGAATTTTATTGATTCATGAAATCTCTTAAATCAACACCAGCAAACAAAACAAGAAAAAGGGTCATATAAAAACTCAACAAACACACAAAAAACAGATCTAATCTAACATGGGTCAGATCTATGTACCATTTTTAAGAAAGAAAAAACAGACTATACAACCAAAACAAGACTAATCTGACCAAAGCCCAGATCAAGATCTACAATAACGATATCAAAATCAATAGGAACAGAGACATGGCGATGGCTTACAGAGAAAGGGAGGGAGGGAGAGGGCAGGGTCTACAGAGAAGAGAAGCTGCCCAGAAAGAAATGAAGGATATGGAAAAGATACGGGCTCTATTTATGGATCTTTGCTTGATGGAAGCGATGAGTTAACGGCGTAGTGATTTAACGAGGTTAGGGTAAAAATTGATATTCAATTTGTAGACCCCACATTTTTTGGTTGATTTTCGAAGGACCGTTTATCTTCGTGTTTCATGCAGTTTTTTAAAGTGATTGTTTTAAAAAATATTTTTTATAATTTTGATATAATGTATTAAAAACAAAAAAGATCTAAAAAATTAATTAAAAATTAAGAAAAAAAACATTAAGCGTTGTAAAATATCACAACAAAAGAAGTATCGAAGAAAAAAAACCGAAAAGAAAGGCATATTGGAAGGTGGCAAATATGCGTGGCTAATTAGAAGAATAAGGCACTGTTTATTTTTGTTTTTAGATGATATTTAAAAGTGTATTTGATTTAAAAAAAATACAATATTGATGTTTTTAATAGTTTTAATGTTTTGATATTAAAAATTAAAAATAAAAAAATATTTTTAAATAAAAAATATTTGTAAGTCATTACCAAACACGTATTGAATAGCCATTCTCATCTTCCTGTTGGTTGCCTCACTATATATTTAATTGATTCTGTCTCACGATAACTTGGCTTTATCAACATCTCAGCCAACGAAAGAGACATTCATTTGCGTAGCCGTAGCTTAACCAATGAGATTCTGTTGCTTTCTTAATGGGTTTTTGTAACAGTGTGGTTTTTGTAACGGTGTGTTTGGATGAGATGTAATTTGTGTTTTTTTCTAAGTAAAAAATATGTTTTTTTAGTTTTTAAAAATATAATTTATGTTTAAAAGATGTTATATTTTTTAAAAAAACCCATCATACCTCTAATCCAAATATATTCTTAATCATAACTGTAAACTCTCTCAAAATTAATATCTGAAAAAATATATATATGAGTTATTAAATAACTCGGGAGTGTTTGAGTTCTTTAGTTTTATCAAAACAAGTTTATTTTGTTTTTTTATGTTGATTTAACCAAGTTTAGATTAGATTTGACTAGATTAACTGAACTTAATTAAATCAATATTTAATTTAATTTAATTAAAAATCTAAAATGAATCAAGTTTTATAATTTTTCAAGTTAATTTATTAGGTTGTATTGAGTTTAACAAGTATAATTTTAATATTAATAATAAAAAAAATGGTAAGCCCTGTTTTTGGAGTCCATAACCTTACGATTGGGTCTGAAATCAACATTACCTCACTGCCAATCCAAGGATGATGATGAAATTGGAGTCCATAACCTTACGATTGGGTCTAAAATCACTTGGAATTTCTATTTTAATATATTTAGATTCTACACATTTAAAATTTTATTTAAAAAACAATTAATATCACACTTTCAAAAACACTGTAAACTCGGTAGAAAAGAGATGTGCACTACAGAATCAAAGTGAGTATTGATAGAATGAACATCATAACATTTTTCATATCAGATCTGCAATGAAAGACACTGCTATGCAAGTTGGGATGGGATCCAGTGCATAGAAGCAGCTGATTCGACTACAGCCTCCAAAGCGCCGTCGATGGCTCACTCTTCCTTCACCGCATACTCCATTTGATTTCTTTCGCCGATATTGATCGGCAGCCAACAAGGATGATACCTCCATGCAACCTATCTAATTACTCTCTAGAGACTTTTGACAATGGCACCAACCGGAAGTATGGCGCAGCCTTTGATAGAGAAGATTTTGCATTGTTCTTGAAATTGTAAACATGCCAACAATAGTAAGTTGGATTGCCCTTCTAATAAGGAATCTTCTCCAAGAACTACAAGCAATTCTCCTGTACACGCCTCCAGGAAAATTCATTATCTTTCCCCTTCTTGAGAAGAATGATTGTCACTGAAATTGGATGTGTTAGGAAGCCACTAGTCATATATAGCAAGCACAGCAACTATTAATAATCACTTAATAGTAACCATCTAGGTGGTGGCCCAGTGATAAAAACTTGGGACCAAGAGGTTTGCTCCCTCTGTGGTCTCAGGTTCGAGCCCTGTGATTGCTCATATGATGACCACTGGAGGCTTACATGGTCGTTAATTTCAGGGCCCGTGGGATTAGTCGAGGTGCGCGCAAGCTGACCCGGACACCCACGTTAAACTAAGAACTAAAAAAAAAAAAAAATCACTTAATAGTAAATAATTTATCGTTCAATCGCCTATTATATTGTTGGTCAAATTAAATTTTTTTAATATAAAAAAATAATATCTAGATATTACTAATATGTTCTACAATAAAAAAAAAAATTAAATGATGTGGAGTTGTTCTGATATGACTTGGTCAAGTTGACAAATATAAAAATCACTTAGACAACCCGACTCGAAAAAATTTCAAACTGACATCATTTTTTTTAATGTCTAGATAGCATTATATTGGATCAACTCGGATTAATCTAACAAATTCGTAATCTTAGTTCTAATACCGTGATAATTTTATAAAAAGCAAATTAAAATAAATTATAAAAGTATAATTCCTAATCAACTTAATATTAAAGAATAAAATTAAAAAAAAATTAATTAAAAAATAACCAAAAAATAACTTAAATCAACTCGGATTAACTTGTTAAATCCACAACCTATAGCATGAAACTATGATAACCATGTAAAAAACAAATAAAAACAAATTATAAAACTTAAACCTTAATAAATTCAAAATTAAAAAAAAAAGTAATTAAAAAAAGAAAAGAAAAAAGAAAAGGAAAAAAAATAAAAATAAATCAAAATACCATTCCGTGAAACAATGTTTCGTGAGAAGAAAAACGATGAATTCACCTTTTATTATCTTTTATTTAATATGTGTAAAACTTACAAAAACCATTATTATTTCTTGTTCATTTTATTTTATTTTCGGGCAGCTTTTGTTCTGGTCCGTTGGCTAAGGACAGGTTGCATTCCATTAATCATGGGCCCAACACTCTTTATATTAAACCCTTATTATTTCTAAGTTTTTTTTCCAATACTTTTTTTTTTATCATTCTCCACTTAATGAAAATTAAATTTATTTTTCAAATAAATTTATTAAGTATATTTTTTACATTTAAAAAATTCTTATAACACTATAATATTTTAAAACTTGAATAGATGATAAATTAACTTGACATCCAACTAAATCATAATTTATATTAATCTGAGTTGAAAAAAATAAAATAAAAAAACTTAATTGATTCGGTTTAAAATCAAGGTTAAATATTTTATTGAATTTTTTTTATTAAAATAATATTTTAAATTTATTAAGATTAGTTTCGTAATATGTGTCTTGTCCTAAGTTTATTTTGTCTTAAAACTATTTTTAACTACAAAATTAAAAATTTTAAAATTAAGAAAACAATAACCATAAAAACTACTTTTAAATCATTTCTAGGCCAACTAAAAAACCATTTCCACGTAAATTTTACTTTACTTTCCTACGACAGGTCACTCAGACACCACTTGTCATCTCTAGTTACACTACACGAGTAACTAACACTTTATCCCATTTTTTCCCACTGTTTTCGGCTTCCGGGCATCATCAAAATCTAAACTTCAACTGTTTCTGCCATCTGGGTACTTTAGTTTTTTGTTTATCAATGCGGTTCCGTTTGATTCCATATAGAAGTTATTTTTCAAGCTCTGCTGCAATAACCCAATGTCAAATTTCCTATTTTGCACGTCTTGGCCAAATAGACAGAGCTCGAAATATATTTGATGATTTACAAAGCAAAACAGTTACTTCTTGGAATGCAATTGTGGCTGGTTACTTTCATAACAAACGGCCAGCTGAAGCCCAGAAACTGTTTGATAAAATGCCTGAGAGAAATACGATTTCTTGGAATGGTTTGGTTTCCGGGTACGTTAAGAATGGAATGATTTCTGAAGCGAGAAAAGTGTTTGATAAAATGCCTGAGAGGAATGTGGTTTCATGGACCTCGATGGTTAGAGGGTATGTGCAAGAGGGATTGATAGATGAGGCTGAATTATTGTTTTGGAGAATGCCGGAAAAAAATGTCGTTTCTTGGACTGTGATGTTGGGCGGTTTGATTGAAGATGGACGTGTTGATGAGGCTAGACGGCTTTTTGATATGATTCCAGTGAAGGATGTTGTTGCTAGTACTAATATGATTGGTGGATTGTGTTCGGAAGGAAGGTTGAGTGAGGCAAGAGAAATTTTTGACGAGATGCCTCAAAGGAATGTGGTTGCTTGGACTAGTATGATTAGTGGGTATGCAATGAATAATAAGGTGGATGTGGCTAGGAAGTTGTTTGAAGTAATGCCGGATAAGAATGAGGTGACATGGACAGCAATGTTGAAGGGGTATACGAGGAGTGGTAGGATTAATGAGGCTGCTGAACTTTTTAAGGCAATGCCCGTTAAACCAGTTGCTGCTTGTAATGATATGATAATGGGGTTTGGATTGAATGGGGAGGTGGGGAAAGCGAGGTGGGTGTTTGATCAAATGAAGGAGAAGGATGACGGGACATGGAGTGCGTTGATCAAGATTTATGAGAGAAAAGGATTTGAATTGGAAGCGCTTGCTTTATTTAGTTTGATGCAAAGAGAAGGGGTCAGGCCAAATTTCCCATCCATCATAAGTATTCTTTCCGTTTGTGGTAGCTTGGCAAGTCTTGATCATGGTAGACAGGTTCATTCACAGTTGGTAAGATCCCACTTTGATTTAGACATATACGTCTCTTCAGTTTTGATCACGATGTATATCAAGTGTGGTGATCTTGTGACAGGAAAAAGGGTGTTTGATAGGTTCTCTTCAAAGGATATTGTCATGTGGAATTCCATTATTGCTGGTTATGCGCAGCATGGTTTTGGAGAGAAAGCCTTGGAAGTTTTCCATGAGATGTTCTCTTCAGGTGCTGCACCTGATGAAATTACCTTTATTGGAGTTCTCTCAGCATGTGGTTACACTGGGAAGGTTAAAGAAGGGCTTGAAATTTTTGAGTCAATGAAATCAAAATATCAAGTGGATCAAAAAACTGAACATTATGCTTGCATGGTTGATCTACTTGGCCGAGCAGGGAAGCTAAATGAGGCAATGAATTTGATTGAAAATATGCCTGTGGAAGCAGATGCTATTGTTTGGGGTGCTTTATTAAGTGCATGCAGAACCCATAAGAATTTGGATTTGGCTGAAATTGCGGCAAAGAAACTTCTACAGCTTGAGCCTAGCAGTGCTGGGCCTTACATCCTGCTATCAAACCTCTATGCATCCCAAAGCAGATGGAAAGATGTTGCAGAACTGAGAAAAACAATGAGAGCAAGGAATGTGAGCAAATCACCTGGCTGTAGTTGGATTGAAGTGGACAATAAAGTGCACATGTTCACTGGGGGAGGCAGTGCAAGCCATCCTGGGCATGAAATGATAATGAAAAAGTTGGAAAAATTAGGTGCATCTTTAAGGGAAGCTGGATATTGTCCTGATGGTAGTTTTGTGATGCATGATGTAGATGAAGAAGATAAGGTGCACAGCTTACGGCACCACAGTGAGAAAATGGCTGTTGCATATGGACTTCTGAAAGTGCCAGTAGGGAAGCCTATTCGTGTGATGAAAAATCTCCGAGTCTGTGGGGATTGCCATTCAGCAATTAAATTAATAGCTCAAGTAACTGGGAGAGAGATTATTTTGAGGGATGCTAATAGATTCCATCACTTTAAGGATGGCTTGTGTTCTTGCAGAGACTTCTGGTAATTACAAGCACCTTATTAATGGATTGATGCCAACTTTGGTCGTGGTTTTTGAAGCCAAAATCAGGATAGAAACCTTTCATGGGCTCCTCCTTCAGAGATTTTGGTGCCAAAAGATGTTGTATGGAGCAATCCTGCATTCAGATGATTATACTAGCAATCATTTGAATGCTGATGACTAAACTAGCAGCATTCTGACAGGAGTTCTTAAAAGCCATTATGAAGTCCAGGTACGTAGTCATACATACATTTTCTCCAGAAGAGCAGAAAAAATTGAAGGAAAAAACAATTTCAGAAGTTTTGCGTGTTAATTATCTAGGCTACAGATTTTGATGCTTTGGTGCATCTTTTGGATGTCTGTGCCTACTTCCTCATATTTGCAGTATTCGGTACATAAAGAACTGTCCTCCAATAAGCGCAATCAATACTTTTAACACTGGAAGTTTGCAAGAAATAGAGTGGACAAGCAGCCGCAAAGGATTAAAAAGTGGAAGTCTTACAGTTAATCTGACCATCTGAGATTTTTACTGTTAGGTGAAATTAATTCATAATCCATCTTTTAATATCGTTGATAACCTTGAATATGAAAGATTCATCAATATAAAAATGCAAAATTAAAGCCCACCCAACTGAGCATACATGCAACCTTGTACTCAGCACAAACTTTTATGCTTGTTTTTCCTTTCTTCTTCCATTTTGTTTAGTAGTGTGTTTTCACCAAACTTTTATGACTTTTGTTAATTGATCAGCTCCTGCCTTTTTATTGCAAGGTGACTTTGGTTGCATATTTCTACAGCCCTGGTCCAATATTCATAGAAAAATATGTCATCCAAGTGGGGACCTGGACCTGTTGTAGCTTGTGATGCCTTTTAATTTGGTCCAATGAAGATGACTGAAATGAATCAACTAGGATGCTTCCTTTCAAAGTTGCTATAAACAAGTGGTTGATTACATAACGTCATAGTATTGCGTCATTCAAGAATGTTTTTTCCTTTTGCACAATAGTTACTCAATTGTCTTCTCTGACAAGTGTCTTTGTTGTTCCTGTTGGGCTCTGTGATATCTGAAACTGTACCTGTTATTGGCTAAGCACTTTGATCCTCTAATACTTATATCTTTGGAATTGCTGATGAATGAGGAGCATGACTTTTCAAAGCAAATAATAATAATATGATGAGACAAGTATCTAGGAAACACTGAGCATCATTTTGGCTGCCCCAGCACAAAAGAAAAGGGTGCTTTAAGCAACTGGCATGAATTATTGGTGGCCACTGTGCCGGTGGGCAAGAGAAGCATCATAAACTAATGTCTCATATCTCTTCCTGGTCCAAATTTTGTTTTGAAAGCTTTGACAAGCTGTAAAGCCTGCAGCCATTTCCACAAAGTTCTTCCAAATTTCCAAAGGTACTGCCCATAGAGTTGCAGGCTACCAAACTAGGCCTTGTTTTTGTTGGAAGGAGGTATCCACTTCTAAAGTATCTCGGACTCGTACAAGAATACAAAAACGCCACATGAGCTCTCATCGATCGAGGATCAAAAATACAAGATGAGCTTTCATCGATCAGGTGTTAACATGGCCTAGCGTTGCCACTTCAAAGAGTGAAGCTATCCCACTACTTGGAAAATATCAGAAGGAAAAAAAAAGTCTTAATTATTTCGTAGAGCCAAATAAACAAGAGAGGCAGGATAAAATATTTATGTGATAATTCAGCACAGCATTAATGCTAACAATCTAAAAGCTTGACCATCTTCTCACCATGAAAAAGACAAAGAAGAAGAAAAAGAAAAGGCCGCCCGCCCTTATCTCTACAATGAAAGCTTTAGGTCCAAGTCAGTGCCTTCTTCTCCCTTATCCTTCTTCTCTTCATGCTTTCTCTCGGAAGGACCAGCTACCTGACTACTATCCTTGCCATCCTCCGAGAAATCTTCTGGCTGAAATGATGGATTCCAATGCACAATGACTCTCTCTTCTTCCGCTTTCTTGATCTCCTCTCTCTCTTTAAATATTCCATTTGAGTTTCTTCTTATATGATCAT
>Ga0307510_10012392_pt1 | contig 10109 bp, 5 predicted proteins | sample 12_EM_MG_FD_207224 | JGI IMG/M metagenome (GOLD analysis project Ga0307510, IMG submission 207224) | Populus trichocarpa ectomycorrhiza microbial communities from riparian zone in the Pacific Northwest, United States - 12_EM | ecosystem: Host-associated > Plants > Roots > Unclassified | place...
TAGTACAAGGTAGGTTGCTTTATGTATTTAGTGGATCAAATTAATTGAGTGCAGTAGAGGAGACGTTAAGTTACAAATTGAGTTGAGAAGGTAGCCATCAACCTAGTTGAATGTTGAATATGTCATTTAATTTGGTAATTCTCTCCTAGCAAGCTATTTCTAAAACAAGAAATAAATGGGGGTGGTGCCTCTCTTTTGATTTATTTTAAAATAATAATAATAATTGAGGCAACACGACTTTTCCTTTCCCTTAACTTCTACCACTCTCGTGCACAATTTGAACTCACAAGTAGCACAAGCTCTAATCCAAGTATAGAAATGTTCATGTGGAGATTTTATCATCTTTTGTTGGGATTTAAAAAAAAGAAGGAGATGGATTATCTTTCTAATTTGAAAATGTATATACTTCTCTCATTCTTGGATTTCCTTTTATGTACAGAAGGTTTAGGTTCTACTTCAATGAGATGGAGGAATTCTAGATTATTCGCCAAGATAGTATGAACAAAATCTGATGTGAGAGTGACGTCTTGTTGTTTAATTTGAAATATGTTTTATCCAAATCATCATGATTTTATGATAAAAAATAAGAGGTATTTATTGATGAATCTTAAAAAATTAAGGTAGCATTCAGATAAATGGTGACAAAAAAGGATATATTTTTTAAAACCTTTTTTAGTTTAATAGAAAGATATTTATTAAAAAACTATATTGAAGATGAATTTATTTTATGTTTATATGTATCTCTGTTTTTTTAATAAAAAATATTTTTTTATCTTGAGATGGTAACCAAATACTATATAATATAAATGTATATATTATTTAATATTTTAAGATTTTTAGAGCCAAGAATAACACAATTAGAAATAGAAAAAAAATAAAAAAAAATCTTGAGAAAATAGTCGTTTTATGCAAGGATGTCAAGCGGTGTTGTGTCTCCAAATTCTATACATCACTGCAAGATCACTCTTGGTGAAGAATCATGATCAGAAAACTCTCTTCTAATTTACTACATTTTTCAAGACAAACAAGAAAAAACTGCTGAAACAACATGTTGATTGCAACAAGTTTTGTTTTTATTTTATTTTATATAGTACTTTGTCATGGGTTATGATGTTAGAAAACACTAAAATCCCATGCTAACAAACACTAAAGAAACATTGTTATCAAGTTAAAGACACAATGGAAACAACTCAATGGATAATAAACTTAGAACAATCAATCATCCTTGATCATTCTCCTCTATGATCTAGCTAAATTATGCAGTGGTTGCGCCCCCTTTCTCTACTGACGTAAAATAGTGGCAAATCTGTACTCTATAATTAAAGCCCACAATTCATGGCTGGTCCTTCCCTTTGTTTGTTTCTTCCACATTTTAGCTAGCTACCTAGCTAGCAAGCTTGCTAGCTATGTACATTTTCAATTATATCTTCTCCCGCACGGGCTTCTCTCCTCTTGGGTCCCAGAATTATTCTCTTGTCAACAGATTAAATTAAGTCGCCGATTTTAGCATCAAAGGAAGCTCTCACTTTCGTTGTCATTTCCTCGTAGATCACCGACGCTAATGTTCATGTTCCAAGACTTAATAGGCCAAAAAGATTTGCTCAAACGAATCAGCAGCTGATATTTGTCACCAGAGAGTGTAGGGACAACGCCAAATCAAGTGGTAGGTGAGGAAGAAAGGAAGGAAGATGAACATGGCAAAAATATTGAGGAGAGAGAGACATTGCCACCACGTAGAGTTGTCGGGTGATTACATTAAACAAACCTATAGTTTATGATTAGTGTTAATGATGTTTTTGATTATTTATTAATCGTGATTTACGGTTTGACATTCTTTATGGGCTTTTCACCATCCGACAATGGACTGGTTTTTTAATTATGTGTTTAGGGCTTTAATCATTTGGTTAGTTAAATATGGTTTGTGCTTGAGTTTTGAAACGTAGCTATTTATTTGGTTCGGTGGGTATCATGGTGTGTTACTTTTGGATAAAGGAGAATAATCTCAAGGCTCAAGCTTCTGATTTTTAATTTGGAGAGTACTGTCCACCACTAACACAATTAATTAACACGATTTCTCCCTACTTTTGAAGAAGGTAATGGCAAGAAAGATGACTCAAATAAGAGACTTGTCCCCCCCTCTCTTTGTTTTTTCCCCTCGAGTTTTAACCGTTGGGATAATATTTTAATATGGATTTCTACATTTTAGACGCATTTCAAACATTTTTCCCCCATAAAATTTGAATCGCATAATTATGTTTTAGGCGGATCGTATTGGATTAATCTATTCATAAAAAAAAAAAAAAACTTCTCTTGTTGCAGGACATGAATATGAGATGATACCTAAACCTATTAAATTCAATCTTTTTTATGCAGGACTTTATTGGGAAAATAAACTTAAATATTTTGAGATCGTTTTTTCATGATTATAATTTTCTTGGTCTTCAACTTGTAATAAATTTCACTATCCTTCCTTAGTATAAACTTAAGAAAATTAATGGAGCATGCACAGATTGTATATGTGTATGATGGTATTGGCTTAAAAAGCACACAGATTCTTTAGTTTATGGATAAAAAAAGGAGTTACACGGGGAGATATGGACGACAGGAAATCAGAGAGAAACTACAGAGACAAAAATGGTGCTCTAGACAAGGTCAGCATGGAGCTGTGAGGCCAACTGTTGAGGGCCACCACCCGAACACAGAGTAATATACTAGTATGTATGGTATGAGGCTTCTAGCCGACAGTGCTACATGATGATCTGTGATCAGATTAGCCGTTTGATTTTCCTGTTTGGTGCATGGAATTTGCCCATTCTTGCACTAATCTATTGCTTATATTTGTTGGAATTTTGTTGGTTCTGGGTGCAATCTGTACATGCTGAAGATGAGAAGAACCGCATCCTATACTAGCTACTGGCTAATAGTTATATGCATGAGCTACTCTGGTCAACGCTCGAGTTGACTCGAAAGCCAGCCAGCCTATTCCTTGGCCTGGATGTAGTGTTAAAAAAAACGCAAATCGGAGGTGACTTTTGACGTGGTGATTCAATCTATTATCCTATTAAAATCTGTTACAAGATTTTTTTTATAAAAAGATAATTTTTTAATTTTTTTTTTAAAAAATTATTAAAACAACATAGTTTTGATTAACCTAACCAACTCGATTTATAAAAAAAAAATTATTTTATTTTTTAAAAAATATTATTAAAACTACTTAATTTTGATTAACCTGATTTACTCGAGTTAATCTGTTTAATTTATAATATAGATTTTGAAACCGGATTATAGACAATACGAGATTTTTAAATGATGTTCGGAGTGTGATAACGATTATTTTTCAAAATATTTTTCATTTCAAAACATATAAAAAAATATATTTTTTTATTTTTTAAAAATTATTTTTGACATCAACACATCAAAATAATCTGAAAACATAAAAAACATATTAATTTAAAGAAAAAATTTTAATTTTTTTTAAAAGCGCTTCCGAAACACAATGTTAAACACTTAATAACTTTTTGTTTAAGTATAAAACAAATATAAAAAAATAATGCTATAATATTAATGTTGCATGAGTTTTTTTTTTAAATAATTATAAAAAGATAATTTCTTAAATTTTTTAAAAATTATTGAAACGACATAGTTTTAACTAACCTAATCAACTATAATTAATCCGTCAAATTTATAATTTAGATTTTGAAATTGAATTATGACAACAGTTCATTTAATAACTTTGTGTTTATGTATAGAATAAATATAACAAATAATGCTATAATATTAATGTTGCATGAGTTTTTTTTTTAAATAGTTATAAAAAAAAATTCTTATCTTTTTTAAAAAATTATTAAAATGACATAGTTTTGATTAATCTGATGAACTCGAGTTAATCCGTCTAATTTATAATCTAGATTTTGAAATTGAATTATAGACAACACTAAATTTAATAACTTTGTGTTTAAGTATAAAATGAATATAACAAATAATGCTATAATATTAATATTGCATGAGTTTTTTTTTTAAATATCAATTATTAGCAAAACAATTAAAGAATACTAAACAAGACCAACCGATTGATATTACTCGATAAAATAGTTCTGAGGGATACAAAATTAAAGGGTTTGAATTTAGAATTTTCCAATTTATGGGCTGAAGAACACGCAATTGCAATACATTGGTTCTCGGCCCATGATTTATTGGGCCTTCTTTGTCTTGGTGCTTTTGGTGATTTCAAGAGTAAGATTAAATAAATAAATAAATAAAACCATTACTCTCCAATTTCAATGTAAATAATCTTTAATTTCAATGTCAGATCTGTGAATCTTGAGAAGAAGTATATCATGAAAGATAAAAAAATAAATATGATTTTGTAAGTTTTATTATCCCATCCCTTGACCAAGAACAATCATTATGTGTGAATTCACTCGTACAATTCTTGATTTTTCCTCGTCATTCTCTGAGCTTGAACTATTAGATCTCTTGGGCCAGAATAAATTTGGGCCTCATATGTAAAATAACACAATTGAACAACTAGATAGTAGCATATTAGTTGAATAGTTGGTTTATTATTATAATAATAGTTGTTTAAAAATTAAAATAATTTAAAATTATTAATAAAAACAATTTTTAAAAAATATTTTTTCATATAAAAATATTTTTTATCTGTAAAAATAAATAGGTTAAATTATTATATAAAAATAAACTAGTAGTTTGTCTAAAACGGTTACTACGATCTATCATCCAAATTGAAAATTTACACAGTTAAATTTCTTGATGTTGTTTTTTAAAAGTTATTTTGATATTATAATATTAATTTTTTTAAAAAATATTTTAATTTGTTTTTATTTTTTAAAATTTATTTTTAATAGCATCACACTAAAATAATTTAAAAACAATAAAAAAAATTAATTTGAAATAAATATAAAAAAATTCAAATAATAATAATAATAATAATAAAAAAAAAACTTTTCAAACCCAAAAACAATCGCTCTTTATAACCCGCTCTAAAGTCTCCAAGCCTGGACTTTGCCCAACAAACGAATAACCAGAAAAATGTCTCCCCTTCTCTCCATCTCCAAACCCCTTGCCTTTCCTCAACAACCCCTCTTCTCTGCAAGTTTTCGCCCCCCTCCCCCTCCCCCTCCCTCTGTCTCTATCTCTATCTCTTTGTCTCTCTGTGTGTGTTTGTGTCTGATTTTCATAAACATGTGGTGTGTGAATGTTTTGATTTTGATGTATAAACATGGAATATTGTTGCAGTGCTTTGGTGGGAACACAAGGGAAAGTGGGCTATGGAGAAACCATCAAACAGTGAAGAAATTAGTGGTTAGAGCAGGTCCGAAGAAGATATCTTTTGGTAAAGAATGCAGAGAAGCCTTGCAGGGAGGAATTGATAAGCTTACTGTTGCTGTTTCTCTCACTTCAGGACCTAAAGGCAACCTGGGATTTACTTCTTTTTCTCTCTTTCTTTTTCTTCTATCTTCATTTTTCTCTTAAAATTTACATCTTGTTCTGTTCAAAGAATAGGATCGTGACTACTAGTTATCTCATTTCTTGTGTAATTTCTCAGTCTTTATTGACAGTGATGTTTCTAAGCCAGTGATATGTGTTTACGCAGGGCATAGTGTTGTCCTTTCGGAGTCTAATACACTAAAACAAGTAATGATGGTGTTGCAATAGCTCAAGCTATCGAGCTTCTGGATTCAATGAGAATGCTGGAGCAATGTTAATCCAAGAGGTCATTCATGGTTGCTACATTATCCTCTCCTTAATATTTTGTTGATGTGTTATTTGATGTTGGCTGATGATTTAATATGTGATATTGAAGTGACTTATTGCTGTTGCTAGTAAAATGAATGATTTGGCTGGAGATGACACTACTACTGCTATTATCTTGGCTTGTGAAATGATCGAAACAGCAATGTTGGCAGTTGCTTTTGGGGCTAACACTGTTTCTGTAAAGAAAGGAATGGATGTGCCTGTCAAAGATTTGGTCAAGGTATTGAAAAAGAATAGCTTTCCAGTAAAAGGGAGGGATGATATAAAAGGTCTCTCCGGCTTCCTTGTTTAGATTTTGTTCAAAACCTTCATTTTGGCCTGGAAACTAAAATTTAGAATTTCTTCTCCTTGCAGCGGTTGCTTCAATTTCTGCTGGAAATGATGAATACGTTGGAAACTTAATTGCTGAAACTATAGAGAATGTTGGCTCTGATGGAGTAATCTCTCTTGAATCATCTTCGACCTCAGATACGTCTATGATAATAGAAGGAATGAAGGTGATTAAGCTGATTCTAGTTTTTAATATGGTTTGAAAAATGTGTCTGATAAATCACTGAAAAAATGGCATAATGCCAAAGTCTATGGTAGAAGTTTTGATGTCATATCTTTGTCAGTCATAGTTGGAATGGATAAACCATCCATCTATCTGTAAATATTTAGGATGACCGAGCTTGTGCTTTTCATATTTGGCAGGGTAGTAACCGGGTAGCAATACTGTGTAAACCCTCTGGCTCCCATGCATGTATAAATTTTTCAACTTTTTCTCTGTTATTGATGCATGGATATATATTTTTTTCATTATGATTTAAGTTTGGTGCTCTCTCTCTGCTGATTGACAAGGGTTATATGCCGCCCCAATTCATCACAACCCAGGAAAAATCTTTGGTGGAGTTTGACAAGGCCAAAGTCCTTTGTAACGGATCAGAAGATTGCAAATGTCCAAGAAATTGTTCCTGTATAGGAAAAGACTATGCAGCTAAGTGTCCCACTGTTAATCATTGCTAAGGATATCCCAAAGCAGGTTTTGGAAACACTAGAGGTGAACACAATGCGAGGTTTGCTCAACGTTGCTGTTGTCAAATGCCCTGGATTTGGAGATCGAAAGAAAGCAATATTGTTGCAAGACATTGCTCTTATGACAGGTGAACTGGCCTCTTTCTTTCCGACTTAATTGGTTATTCTTAGTTGTACTATATTTAAATATATTGAGATATAGGTTATTGAACCATCTATCTTAATTCCTTGGCAAGTTGGGTTTGTGTTGCCTTCACGAGCCTTCCTATTTGTGCATGCCTGTATTCCACTGGTTGCTCTTCTTGTATGTGTGCGTGTGTGATCTGTGATGTTCGAAAATAAATGAGAGTAGGAGAAGGCAACAAAGCTCTTGGAGGCTTACAAATAGGTATAAATGAATAAGGGGTATTATAGTAATTGAATAAAACTTGATAAATATAAATAGAAAAAAAAAAAGGAAAGAGGGATCTGAAAATTTAGGGTGAGTGATGGCAGGAGAGAAGAAAAGGGAAAGAAGAAGAAGAGAAAAGAGGGAAAGATAAAGGAAAGAGAGGAGAGTTGGAGAAAATAAGTATAAAGGTAAGATTTACGCTTTGATATGCATAAATATGCTTTCTTTTAGCTTTAAATTTCTGTTTTGTTGAATATTAGGGTTTTGAGGATTTTGTTTTGGGTTGATTGATGAATTGATTTGAATATTATGGGTTGGTTGTTATGGGTAATTAGTTATTTAGTTGATTTTGAAAAATTTTAGGTAAAGATGATGATTTTGAGTTATGATTTGTTTAAATGGTGAATTTGAGTTAGAAATCTTGATATATCAGTAGGTGATCTGTGGAAATTCTGGGTTTGAGGTTGAAGATGATAAAATTACAGTTTGGTCTCTCAATTTGTGAAAATTACAGTTTAGTCCCCTAACTTTAAAAAAATTACAGATTGGTCCCTGTAGCATAATCCGAGATTCTGGACAGAATTAAAGATGAATTATGGGCAGAATTCCAGTATAGTTATGAATTTATGACACTTTCAGTTTGGTCCTCCCATTTGACCCTAAAAATTTGATAAAATTCTAGAATAGTCCCTAGAACATAATTAGAGATTCTGGATAGAATTGAGGTTGAATTATGGAAAAAATTCCAGAATGGTCCCTCAATTATTCATCAAACTAATCTGGAAAAGCTAATATTACAGCAAGGGACCAATATGAAATTTTTATCATATTTTTAGGGGTTAAATTGTAATTTTATCAATTTGAATGACCAAACTAAAAATGTCATAAATTCATGACTATACTGGAATTTTACCCATAATTCATCCTCGATTCTGTCCAGAATCTATAATTATACTTTAGGGACCATTCTGGAATTTTATCAAAATTTTAGGGTCAAATTGTAATTTTGTCAAATTGAAGGACCGAACTAAAAATTTCATAAATTCACAACGATACTGGAATTTTACCCATAATTAATCTTTAATTCTGTCAAGAATCTTGGATTATGCCTCAGGGACCTATCTGTAATTTTTCCAAAGCTTGGGGACTAAACTGAAATTTTCACAAATCAAGGGACCAAACTGAAATTTCATTATCTTCAACCTTAAACCCAGAATTTCAACAGATCACCTACTGATATTTCAAGATTTCTATCTCAATTTCATTATTTAAACAAATCATAACTTAAAACCATCATCTTTACCTAAAATCTTCCAAAATCAACTAAATAACTCATTACCCATAACAATCAACTCATAACATTCAAATCAATGCATCAATCAACCCAAAAAAAAATCTTCAAAACCCTAATATTCAACAAAACAAAAATTTAAAGCTAAAAGAAAACATATTTATACACTTCAAAGCTCAAATCTTACCTTTTAAACTTATTTTCGCTAACTCTCTTCTCCTTTCTTTATTTTTCCTCTTTTCTCTTCTTCTTTCCCTCTCACGGTTTTCTCTCTAAGAATTCAGATCTCTTTTTTTTTTTTTTTATATTTATATTTATCAACTCTTTGTTCAATTACTACAATACCCCTTATTCATTTATACATACTTCTAAGCCTCCAAGGGCTTTGTTGCCTTTTCTTATTCTCTTTCATTTTCAAAACATCACATAACTATTTTAGTTCAAAAACATATAGGGTTATGTAATAGACCTTTAGCTAAGTGTATTAAATAGGTTGTACATTCTTTTCGAGTCATTTTTGAATATATCTCCTTTGTATTCAGATAATCCTGATATTATACTTGCAGGACATCAGTAGGATTTCCTTCGGTATCTGCTTTCGAGTTATGTTCGCTTTGAGTAAGGTGAGTGGATAATTTTCCATATGCATGAGAAATATTATAAATATTTGAGTTGTTAATATGAATTGGATCATGCTTCTTGATAATATATATGTTGATTATTATCCTTGTTATGATAAATCATGATCAATTGTTGAATCTGAATTCTTGATATGAACCAATATATATTTTGAATTGACTTTCGAATTGATAGCTTCTCATTTGATTGATGTCATGAGTTGAGCCTTAAGATATGAATTTATTTGTTTGATTATGATATAAACCTATGGTATGACAATTAGAATACCCATGTTAATAGGGTAGTGTTAGTCTTTCTGCACATCGTATCTGAATTCTAGTTGGTCAAGGGAGTCACCAACTTGTGTAGATTGATCATCCCATAATACGGAGTTATATGTTCATTGCATTTTGATTTTCTAACAAGCTTTACCTTATAATATTCTTGTTATGGCCTATTTGAGAAACCTTCCTCTAAGAACCTAAAGTCATAATTGTATATATATTCCTTATTGTTGTATTATCTCGTGTATGTAAATTAAATGTTATTTACTCACTGAGTTGTTGAATCCACCCTCTTATTATTTATCTTTTTCAAGCTTATAACTTGATAGCGAGTCATTTTTATTGGATCTTCAGAACCTACTCTTTTGGTTGTAATTAATATTTTCCCTTTATATCTAGTTAGTGCTCCATAACTATGAATTTGTATTAACTCTTGTATTATGACAATTAAATTATATTATGAAGTTAATTTTGTTATTAGTGTTGCGTTGAACTCTGATTGAGCTGTTTAAATGATAAGTTTGCATGTAAGTTTGAGTTCGCATAAGTATAGAACCTTGAAGGGAAATCTTATCTATATGTCGGTCATGGATCCAGAAACCGGGTCGTGACATAACCCATGCATGTTTCATGCACTTGCGAGTTTGTCATGGTAATAAAGAAGTCCTTTGATGATTACCTAGGGTCTCAATTACAAAAATCTTTACTTTTTTTTTTTCCATTAGAAATAATAAAC
>Ga0307510_10012393_pt1 | contig 10109 bp, 8 predicted proteins | sample 12_EM_MG_FD_207224 | JGI IMG/M metagenome (GOLD analysis project Ga0307510, IMG submission 207224) | Populus trichocarpa ectomycorrhiza microbial communities from riparian zone in the Pacific Northwest, United States - 12_EM | ecosystem: Host-associated > Plants > Roots > Unclassified | place...
TCGGGTATGGGGTTGTGTAGCTTATCCGCAGGTTCCCAAAGAGACAAGAAAGAAGATGGACAAAGCGGCACGGAAATGCATCTTCATTGGGTATACTGATACTACCATGCAATATCGCCTCGACGATCCGATTAGAAAAAGCTTTGTGATTTCCCACGATGTTATCTTCGAGTAGTCTACGTCGTACTACAATACCAGTGATACAGTGGGGCAAGAATCGAGACGCTACTAGGCGCCGGAGATTCAGCCATGGGAGGAACAGCTGGCTTGCGGTGACGAGTTTGACGAGAAGGAAGTACCAGGGGAGATGGCACCTGAGAGGAGAGTGAGGGAAGAGGAGCAAGAACAAGTAATTGATAGGCGAGACGCCGAAGAGGTACGGGCACCCTTTCACCAACACAAACCACAAGTCGAGTCAACATCGGCTAGACAATCCTCCAATGGTTGTGATGGTGATAGTGATAATGATAATGACGCGGACCGGGAAGAGATGCCGTTTGTGGTGACGAGAAACAAGAGGACGAAATTGGACACTCCTGGAATGGTCAGGGGGCTGAGAGCAGACACGAATAGCTCTTACTGGGAATCCCAGAAAGGAAAGGTGCATGCTACGGAGGGAATGGGAAGCCGACATTCCCAGAGTGGGTCCGCAATATCCAACATAGGTACTAGTGAAGCGATAGTGGCGGCCGTCTACATGGTGGAGGCAGGTCCGAATACGTATAAGTCAGCTATGGAGTCAGACGAAACATGCGAATAGCCGGAGGCTAACGACTCTCAGTGTGCATTGTTGGAGAAGAATAAGATGCTGACATTGATTTATGAGATACCAGAAACGAAGAAAGCAATCCCCACGAAACTCATTTTACAGCACAAGCTCAATCCGGTCGGCTAAACAGTAAGGTATAAAGCACCCTTTGGGGCTCAGGGTTTTCGCCAGGTGGAAGGCTTGCATTTTACTGATACTTTTACGCCAGTAGCGAGTGTGTTGCGTGTTCGTGTTGTGTTGTCTATTACAGCAGCACAGGGTTTTGCTGTACATCAGATGGATATGGTTACGGCATTCGCAGGCAGCGAGCCGCATGAGGAGTTGTATGTGTCGCTACAAGTTTGGGTGTTTGGACGGCAGAGGCTAGCATGTCTCAATCGCTGTCTCTACAGGTTAAAACAGTCTCCACGATCCTGGTATACCACGATGGACAACCTTTTAATCACAAAAATGGGGTTTCGCCGAGGCAGGTTTGATTGCTGCGTTTATACCCTCAACAACGGAACGATACTGGGACTCTACATTGATGATATGCTCATTGCAGGAGCATTGGGAGAAGTGAAGCTCGTATGTGATAGGTTAAAAAGCCAGTTTGAGATGGTTGATCTTGGAACTGTTAGCCAATTTCTTGTATTGGTCGTATCGATGGATACGAAAGGGCATACGATTTCCGTGAGACAGGAAGGGTATATTGACCGGGTGTTGGAGCGGTTTGGCATGGCGAGTTGCAAACCAGTAGGAACACCAATGGAAAAGGACAAGCAAGACATGAAAGGAGGGGGAGATAAACTGTGCGATCGCACTCTCTATTTGCAGCTTATTGGGAGTGGCAGGATTGCGACGGGTACCGGTCCGGATATTGCTTCGACGGTTTCTTATCTTGGAAGATTCCACAAGGACCCTAATGATCATCACTGGCTTTGTGCAAAATCCGTCCTCAGATATCTTCAAGGCACGAAGAAACTCCGGCTCAGTCTGGTGGGAGAAATGCGAGCCGGCGTACGTTTAGCTGGATTTATGGATTCAGACTTCGCTCGCGACGCAGGAATGCTGCAACCAACTTCTGGATAAGTCTTTCTTTTCGGAATGAGAATGATTCAGTGGCATTCAAACTGTCAAGCTCTCACGGCTACGAGTACTGCAGATGCGGAGTTTATTACGAGCCCATTAGCAATTCATGAGCGCGTTTGGTTTCGAAACTTGATAAAAGAGATCATTACATCCGAGTTACCTGTCAGTACTCTATATAACGACAATCAAGCCTCACTTTCTACGTTTAAAGACACCGGCTATAAACCTCACACTAAACACATTGGCGTTCGGGTGCATCAGATCAGAGAATTCATAGAAGATCGAAGGGAGGTCACAATGGATTATTGTAGGACAAACGATATGGTTGCAGATGTGTTGACCAAACCCCTTGTACTTAGCCAGCATATTCTGTTTGTGCGGATGTGTGGCTTGTCTTGATAGCTTTCTACTTTTACTTGGAATTTCTTTTAGATAGCTCATCTAAGTGTGATACCCAACGGTGGAGTGTGGGGGAGTATTATATGGGCATGTATACGGGTGGCACCCATAGGGGGAGTGTTGAGTCTAGTAGGGTACGGGCAACCACTCTAGTAGTCTTGTGGAGAAGATAGCACGGCGTTGAGTGTAAATCACTAGTTGCGCACACATGTTTGGTAGTCCTATTTGGTTAGCCGCGATGCGCATCTCACAATAGAACAAGTTCTCTCACATCTACCACGTCCACCCATCCAACATATTCAATGAAAAGGAATATTTCCCACATGTTGAAAACCTCCGATCATCCACGAGTCAGATACCACCAAGGTGGCGATTTTGACGTTCTGGCGTCAATCCTTTCGCGTCCTAAACGGCAGCCCGATAGCGACTTGAAGAAGCGTTTCAAAGAGGAAAATGAGCCGCAATCACCCTAGATGGCGGCTGACATTGTTATAATAAAGAAGAAGTAAGTAATTAATCCTTTGGGCTCAGACTAGGCCTTTATAATAAACTATCTTTAGGCAATGCGGCCCATGTGTAATCAAAGCTCGGACTAGCAAGGCATGTTGGCTATTATGGCAAGTTGAACCGGCGATACACAAATATGTTGCGTCACCGAATATAGCGGCAGATCATACCCGACATGGTGCAAGCTGTACGCGGAAGCGCTATATCCAAAGCGAGTAGGAAGGCACTCAAACCATTCATAACGCTACGAGTGATAGTATGAGGGATGCTACAACCTTGAGTTCTCTGGCAGGAAATAGTAGCAGCAAACATAACCCGGACGGTGCTTTGAGAACAAAAGGCTGGGTTACTGGGCACTGTGCCTTCGTTCCACAAATGGGATCCCTAATGCAGAATATTGAACTTGGACCCGGGCCAGCACAGTCATATAACACGAAATAAGCAATTCACGCAGTAAAAGAATTCGGCCAACAGCTTTTACCTTTGACTCAACCCGTTGAGGCCCTATTTCAGACTTGCCTCCTAGAGGAGCATTCCAAATACACAGCCGTCTATGCGACCATTTACAATGGGAAAGCTGACAATGTTGACGAGGTATTTGGAATATGGACCTCCCGCTCAGTTGTCATCAACACGAATACCAATAACAATCAGGATCTGGAGAACCTATGCCATGGGTAGTGTGCGATAGTAGTATTCGCAGAGTTTGAGGGGGGAGATGCCTGCTTTCCTGAGCTTGGAGTCAAGATTGATTGTACCTCTGGTATGTAGAGACTCCCGCCCATCTTATCTAGTTCCACTAGGTGACTAAGATATATTCTCTAGGTTCCATTATTTTCATGCGTTCCTATGCAGTGGAACATTATATTGGCTCTTTTGTGGGAAATCAGTGTACTTTTGTCCACTTTACACATCAAGCTGTGGATGATGCATATGTGGAGAAGACGCGGAAGCCATTGTGGGAGTTCAATAAGAGGCCTAAATGGTTGCAGAAGTTACGCATGCATCTGAATGTGTAATAATGTTCCTAATCCTTGATTTTTCTATTTAGTATGGGTATATACTTTTGAGCTTGGCCTGCTCTCGTTTGCAAGCCTGTGTCCCCAAAATCATACATCCAAACTTTACACCCAAAGCCATAAACCCAAACCCATCCACCCATAACCATACGCCCACAAACATAGGCCCAAAGCCAAACCATACGCCAAAACCCATACGCCCAAAACCATGCGCCCAAAAACATACGCCAAAAAGCCATACCCCCAAAGCCAAACCATACGCCCAAAGCCATACACCCAAAACCCTCCCCCCAAAACCATACGCCCAAAACCATACGCCCAAAACCATTTGCCCAAAAGCCATAAGCCCAAAGCCACACCATACGCCCAAAGCCATATACCCAAAACCCTCCCCCCAAAACCATACGCTCAAAACCATACGCCCAAAAGCCATACGCCCAAAGCCAAACATTACGCCCAAAGCCATACACCGAAAACCATACGCCCAAAACCATACGCCAAAGAGAGTCACCTAAAACCATAGCTTTTTATACACCATAGTGAGCGCCCAGTTTAACCAACTATCTGCAAGTTTAGGGTAAGTGATTGCCTGAACCTCAGACTAGATTTAAATAGTGGCTAGTATTTGGGTGGATGGCTTGCAAGGCATGTGAGACGTGACGCCTAAACCAATAGTCTTAGAATGAAAAGCCCAAAACAGAATGCCCAAAACCATAAGCCCAAAGCCAAACACCCTAAATGAGATCACAAAATGATACGCTGGAGACCATATTCTCAGGAACAAAGGAATCGTGCATCCACTACTATACAACTATACGCTTAGAGTTATGTACCCGGAATCATATGCTTAGAAGTACTTAGGATCATACCCTGATTATACACTTACAACCATATCATGAGAGCGATTTACAAACACTATTTATCTCAAACTAGAAGCCCAAATCATAATGATAATGTGAGCACTATATTCAAATCCTATCTTTTGAGATAGTTGCCGGATTGCTAAATGGAATATCCAATAGTGGAGTCATCATACTAGACATACAAAATAATTAGGGGGTGTTTGGCTAGCCAATTCTGATCTCAAGTTGTGATTTCAGATCAGAATTGAGAGGCCAAAGACCCCTTAGATTTCAACCTGCCATTTGTTTGTTCACAGAATGTCGCTTGTAGGAATATGTGGGGCCCCACACAGGGGCAAGAGTGGGGGACAAGAAGACAGGGAACCGTCTAGGCAATCAGCGGGGAAAGTAAAATACCCGCCCCGCCCCATAGCCCGGCCAGGGCCCCTTGTCATACGGGGCAGGGAGGAACCGCAAAGAGTTGACCCCAGGGCGGAGTAACGGCAGGGTCACAAAGTGAAAACCCGCCCCGCCCCGCCCTGTAATGAACACTAATCAAGTTACAGGTACTTTGAAATATACACAATCTGAAAATCAATGTTTTATTTCCTGTGGATAAATTGTTATTCCAATATAGTGGTTTACAGATAGCCTATTTCATATATCAATTATGGTTTTACAAAGCATAAAAAAAATAAAAATCCTGGAAGAATTACATAATACAATGGATGGAAGGATAGTATAAGTTTTAAATATTTAGAATAACCAGATTTTAATTTTCTTCATACTACTTTTGGAATGCAACACCAGTTAAAAAAGTGGGAGAAAATACGTCCAAATTACATACAAATTGAATCAATTTACCATATAATATCAACATGGGTAATTGGCCTATGAGCTCACCATCTTGGAATTTCATTTAATATCATATCCTAAGGTAGAATATAAATTTTGAAGGTAAATAAAATGTTTTACAAACTTTGTGCATTGATTATTGTCAAACCTTCAAAAGGTTTGAATACATTCTTACTGTATCTTTATATTGGAATAATGACTTATTCAAAACAATAATGAGTTATTAAATTAATATAAGGGTTCTCGGGAGTCTAAGAGGAGTCTTTGGGGCCAGGTCCCATGATGGCTGTTGATCTGATTTCATATTATTTGCCTTTAGTTACAAATCAACAATCCAGTTTCTATGATATATTATAATTATTATACACTTTATACTTCACCCCTGACTGTCTACTGTAGGCTACTAAACCTGATCTTATTTGCAATTGACATGTAGTTAGCCTAATGATTTGATTTCAACAAGTTGATAATCAACAGACAACTTATGAGTTATATAGCAATCATGTTTAAAAACCTGTATGAAATATAGAAGGATATATTTATCTGACTTCAAACATCATATCCTAACTTCAAAGATTATCGTGAAGGTTATTTGTGAATAATCAGTTTATAGGCCAAGTACTTATGTAGATATTATATGGTAAAATTGATCCAATATGTATGTAATTTGGGCATATTTTCTCCATCTTTCTTAAATACTATTGAGTTCAAAAATAACTATGAAGAAAATTAAAATCTGGTTATTCTAAATATCTAAGACTTATACTATCCTTTCATCTATTTTATTATGCAATTCTGGCAGGCTCTTCAATGTTTTTATGCTTATGAAAAACAGCAATTTATTCATGAAATAGGCTATCTTTAAACCATGATATTGGAATAACAGTTTATGAACAGGAAATGAAATGTGGATTTTCAGATTCTCTATATCTCAAAGTACCAGTAGCTTGATTTGCAGGATGGTATCTCCTTTATTTGTTGAGATAACTAAATATAGACCTAACCTTCCAATTATTGCCATGGGTGAGCCAGATCGCAGTCATGAGCCACATCCCCTGGAATGATGTTATACCTCCAACAGAAATTAATAGACAAAAACTAAAATATACAAGAAACTGTTTCATAAAACCCTTTGCATATTTTCAGCCTAACAGAACCATTTCAATATGGCCTCTCCCCCACAAGTCCCAGCTACTCATATCCTGACTACTCTGACTCAGCCTCTCAACTGGAATGTGATTCTCAAGCCAAATGTCGTGTTTTGTCACTCAGGGGAGTATCTGGTACACTAGTTTCTTTATCGGACCCAACATTGGACAATGCTCGTGGTTCAAATTTGTTTCGATAGTGCTATCGACAATCTTGATTAACATGGCAAGTTCAGAGATGAAGCAGCTGATATATGATGATAACATGCTCTGAGATTAAAGTAATGTAGACATATACTAGTGAGCTGGAGAAGACAAGATATAAGGGCAATGAGGGAAGGACAAAGTTTTATACAAGAGTAACGTGAGTGCTATAATAGAGACTGAAATTTGATCTCCCTGGCATCATACACTCAGAGAGTCTACTCCCAAGCTCTCTGACTCCCAATGTGAGTCTGTAGCCAAATCTCAATTTGTTTGACCATCGCCAGTATTTTATCTGATTTCTTCTGGATTTGGGTAAGTATTGAGACAATCATGATAGAGAAAATGTAGGTTGAGACGGTCTTCATTAAGCTGACCAGGTAATATATAGAGCAGTCTTGATAGCAATAATGGGTTGCTGTGATATCCGTATTGTTTAGGCAAATCATGCTAGCGAGTCAGACCAGATAAGGAATGACCTTGTAGTCTCAGTGGAGTTCCTTCTGGATAGAAGCATCAGAAGTGGAATTTGCCAGTTGAGCTTTCTAGTGCTTTCCACGAGTTTGGCATATTTTGGGAAAGTATTCTATTCTAATGAGATTATTAGTTTGCATAATAGGCAACAACATGCGAGTGCTTTGTTAGCAAGTATAATATTTTTGTACCAAGAAGGTAATGAATACTATCACTCCAGATAGTACAGGACTATCTTTATTGGTTTTGGACAAGAACTATCGCAATAGTACTATGTGGTGAATACCATCTCGTGAGAGAGTAGAAAGAAGGACCGGATATTATGTAGGTAGAACTATCACACTTCTGCAATGTTGGCAACCCAGAGTTTGGGATTCCAATAGTACCCAGGCTTGACCCCTAGGTTCTGATAGAGGAGGAGTGTATATAAAGAGAGAAAGAGTAATTGAATTGCAACATCTGGTATAAAAAAGTACTTTGATGGTTGTGTGAAGATCTCCTCCTCTTGGTTGCAATCAGAATACCCCTTATATCGGTATCTTCCCCCAATCCTAGGCCTGGTAACTAATTTTTCCTTGCATTACGTGACCTTTTTGGCTCATAATGACTCACAGTGTCAAATCTATTAGCTCACTCTTCTGAGTCAACTGTGCAATGTCAGTTCACCAATCAAAACCCATAAAATAAGTTATTTGCTCATACGAGTCATGTGCAAATGTCTTTACATCATCTACTATCATGATCATGAGTCCCAAAACAATTAACCAATGAAAATTGATAATCACTTGCAGTGGCCTAGTTATGTGGGATACAATAAGTCACATGACATCATAGTGTGAACCCATCATATTTTAAAACTATTGAATATTAGAGGGTGTTTAACACACGGTGTGTTCAAATAATCGTTATTTAAAAACATGTTTTGCAGATCAGATTTAAATCAGATTTTCAACAGCCCAACAAAAAGACAGGACAATGCATTACTTCATCTGAAAATGTCCATATATAATCCCTTTGTATGCATTGTGATTCGTCTATTCAGAATGTGATGTAAAGCTTATCTGCAAAACGCCTTTTGAAATAAGGGTTATTTGAACACACAGTGTGCCAAACACCTCTTTAGTGATGTGAAATCTGCCTTGCTTAGTGATAATTTGTGACTGCTATCATTCAGAGGAGGGAGTGGATGAGCCAGATTGAGGGTTTCAAAAAGAATTCCAAAAGGTTATTAGCTATAACGGTAATTATTATTTGGAAATTGGATATAACGTAAATCACCGGTTTCCAGGACAACACCGTGCACCGGGACAGAGTGAGACTGAATAGGAGTAGAAGACAAATTCAATTGTAACTAATCGAGGAAAAATCATAAAAGTAATCCAAAACCAGCATGAGAAAGGGAAAATGCAGCATGATCGGGAGGGAGAATGGTGGAAAGAAGGGGGGAAAACTGGATTTTTAAATAAGTTAGCTATGCTTCAAGCAATGATAATAGAGGGGGGTAAAGCAAACCAAAGAAAAAGCTAAAAATGACCGAGAGGCTACCGTTTGGACCGAAGCTTCATATGAAGAGGGTGGTCAGGGATATGGAAGCGGGTGATGGTGGGTGTAAAGGGAGTATCGGAGGAGCGACGATGGCAGCAACCCGGTCCGCTATCTTGGCGAGGATTCCACAAGGCTTCTGAGGTTGTGACCCCATCATCACCGGATTCTGACGGGTCTGAGAATTCAATAACCTCCGGAAGGGAAGCAATATGAACATGCCGAGGAGGAATATCGGGGGTATAGGGAGGTTGTGTAGCAAAACCCTCAAGTTCTGGGAGGGGAGTGGTGGGGTGTATGATCGGAGTAGTGGTTGTTTTCTTCTGTCGTCGTGGTTTTTTAGGGCGGCTATCCAGCTCCTCACGTGCCTTTCGTAAGGCCATAAGCTCATTACCCGTAAGTACACGAGCTTTAGAGAGCTGTTTTCAGTCTGGGCGAGTAGTGTATTCAGTAACCCATTTCAGAGCTACCACATCGTCAGTCCAACCATTCGGAGAAAATGAAAAGCGGTAATCAGCCATCGTAGAGGTTAAATTGGTGTACCAGCCCTTGTACTGTGCTCTGCCCTTATTAATAACCATGGGCGGAAGGGCAAAACCGGCAGCACAAATAGTTTCGACAACGGTGACCATTTCTCGTGTACCTTCATGAGTAACACGAGGGTTTTTACGCCCCCGGCGACACAGGACCTTTGCTCTTGATGCTATTCCCATTAAGAACCCCTTTTCATCTATGTTAAAGATCTGAAATGGCTTTAGGTTATGCTGACGTATGATGGAGAAGAGTTTAGAAAAGTAATCCTTTAAAAGGCGGGGACAACTGGCATGAGCACGCTGCTGGTCTAATTTTGTGCTAAACTTTGTGGCCAAGTGTGGATGACGATCAAGGAATCTTGTGATCCAGTTCTTTCCCACTCTTATTCTCTTATTTCCAGTTCTCTTTTCATAAAGGTAAAGCGCCATGTCTTTTACCATATCTAACCTCGGAGGAAATCCTCGATCATCCTGCTCCTTGCACCAGGCAACTATAGCCTTCTCCTCCATTACCGTAATCAACTGATTATTAACCTGCGCGAGTTGATGACTCGTCCTCTCCCCAGTGTACCGGTAGTATAGGGTGGACTTTGGAACGTCAAATGCCTCAGCTGCGGCTCGAATACTCTCTTGTTTTCCTTCGTTCAGGGACTTAATCGCAGCCGAAATCCGTATTTCACGACCCGTATCATTGCGCTTCTTCACTCTCGGCATGGTGGCGGCAGTGGTTTGGTGATCTGGTTGTC